>ERZ773173.1595-NODE-1595-length-19812-cov-4.606013_pt1 | contig 19812 bp, 18 predicted proteins | sample MGYA00580535_ERZ773173 | MGnify/ENA primary metagenome ERZ773173 (study PRJEB29015, sample SAMEA2737856) | human gut metagenome | biome: human gut; feature: human-associated habitat; material: faeces | place: China | collected 2012 ...
GGACACCCTTCTTGGGTTTCCCGCGCACACCCTTCCTTACCGTCGCGGAGAATTTGCCACTTTATTGACAGTCTCGGGGATAACAGAGTTATGTTTGTTTTTTACGATCATCTTTCCGTTTGATGAAAAGCATGATATAATTTCAACTGCCCGATGTGCTGCTTGGGAAACTGCGGTTTTCTGAGGACCGGGCAATTTGAAACGAACCTGCCAACGCAGTTTAACTGGCCGGTCGGAAAGGAAGTGAGGTCCCCATGCGCGGAAAACGGGAACTGCCCCGGAAGCGCCCGCCGATTCTGCTGTTTGTCCTGATTTTTGCCGCAGGCTTCCTCGCGGGGACGCTTTTCTGGCACTTCCACCCTTCTGGTACGTCCGTTCCGTCAGGGGGAACGGTCACTCTGCCGGACGGCCCTGTAGGAACGGACGTCTCCTCAGAACCGGAGATCCCCCCGGCCCCGCCGCAGATGGAGGAGCTGTCTGCCGAACCGACGCCCTTCGTCATCTCCTTTTTGGGGGACTGCACCCTGACCTCCAGCCACCACACCAACCACTTTGAAAAGCTGGTGGAGGACGACTACGCCTATCCCTTTTCCAACGTAGCGGAGCTTCTGCTGGCTGACGATCTGACGCTGGCCAATCTGGAATGTTCCTTTTCCTCCCGCCGTCTGGAGTCCGACTCGGAATACGCCTTCTGCGGCGATCCCAACTATGTGCAGGCTCTGGTGCTGGGCGGTGTGGAGGCTGTCACCCTGTCCAATAACCACACCCGCGATTTCGGTGACGCCGGCCTCCGGGACACTGAGGCCGCACTGGCGGAATACGGCGTTGCCGGGATCCCCGGCAATCAGGGACAGTGCTTCGAGCTGCGGCATGACAACGGTGACACCCTGCGGCTGGGGGCCTACGTCCACCCCTTCAACGGCTCCGCCAAGCAGATGGAGGATGGCTGCAAACGGCTCAGGGATGAAGGGGCGGACATCATTGTGGCCTTCATGCACGCCGGGGCCGAAAAAACCTACGTCCCCACCAAGCGGCAGACGGCGCTGGCCCATGCCGCCGTGAAAGGCGGCGCGGATGTGGTGGTGGGGACCCACCCTCACGTTTTGCAGCCCATAGAAGCCTATCAGGGCAGCGTGATCCTGTACAGCATCGGCAATTTCTGCTTCGGCGGCAACCGGAATCCGTCGGACAAGGACACGGTCATCGCCCAGCTCACTGTGTCCGGCACCGGCGGGGACCGTTCGTGGGAGATGTCCTATATCCCCTGCTGCGTCAGCAGCGTCTCCAACCGGAATGATTACCGGCCCACCCCTTACCCGCCGGATACGGCGGCCTACCGCCGCTGTTTTCAGAAGCTGGACGGCACCTTCCGTCCCCCGGTCCCCAAGCCTGAGGCAGCGGAGACCACCCCTCTGCCGCCGGAACCCACGCTCGATGCAGAACCCCTCTCCCCCCTGCCGGACGGCGGCGTGATCTGTGACCCCCCAGCCAAACCGGAAGAATAATACGCAAAAAGAGCCGCTGACGCGGCTCTTTTTGTTGTGTCAACTCAAATTTGAATCGTTGATTCCGGCGTTACTCCGCCGCGCTTTCCAGCTTCTTGGCCTCCACGATGAACTGCTCGATGGCGTTCTGCTCCTTCAGCTCCGCCAGAACGCCGTTGATGAACTCGGCCAGCTCCGTGTTCCCCTTCTTGACGGCGATGGAGTAGCCGTCACTGGTCTCCGGGATGCCGAGATCCACGGCGGCCAGATCCTCCTTGGCATCCGCATAGGACAGCACGGTCATGTAGTCCAGAAATACGACATCCAGCTTTCCGGCCTCCAGCTCCATGACCAGATCCTGTACCTTGGCAAGGCCGACCGTGGTCTCCTCGCCGCAGTAGGTAACGCAGTTGTTATAGGGCTTGGAGCCGGTCTGCGCGCCGCCCTTGACCCCCTTCAGATCGTCAAGACTGGCGTACTTGTCCGCGTCCTCAGCCCGCACTAGGATCAGGTTTTTGGACTCCAGATAGGGATCGGAGAAGTCGGTGGTCTTGCGCCGCTCCTCATCCGCAGACAGGCCGGCGATGACCAGATCGAACTCGTCATTGGCAAGGCTCATCAGCAGATTGTCAAAGGACATATCCACAATTTTCATAGATACCCCCAGCTTGTCGGCAATGGCCTGGGCGATCTCCATGTCAAAGCCCACGATGGTGTCTTTCCCGTCCACCTCCGCATGGAACTCATAGGGGGGATAGTCTGCGGAGGTGCCGACCACCAGCTCCCCCTTCTGCTTGATCTGATCCAGTGCGGACGAGGCCGCATCCTCCTTGCCGGCGCAGGCCGTCAGGGACAGCAGCGTTACCAACGCCAGCAGCAAAGCAATCGCTTTTTTCATGATATTCTCTCCTCTTCTCGTTTTTGACCGGGGCGTTTATTCCCACAGGGGCTTGTCCCACAGCTTGACCTTGGTGCCAAGGCCCAGCTTGACCGCGTTCTGGTACAGGGCGTAGGCCACGGTGATGTCCAGCGCGCCCAGACCCAGAGAGCAGGCGTAAATGAACTGCTCGTCAGAGGTTCTGCAGGGCTTGCCCAGCACCAGGTCGCTGGTTTCCAGCACTTCCTCCTTGGTGATCTCACCGGCGTCGAACACCTGCGTGATGGCCTTGTTCTTGAAGGTAATGATCTGCTTCCAGTAATCCACCACATTCACGTCCGCAGCCTTTACCACGTCCGTCGCGGCCTCGTTGGAAACACAGACGATGGCGCTGTGGGGCTTCACCCAGCTCTTGTCGATGAAGGGCGTTCTGGCGGTGGTCTCGCCCACGATCAGCTGGGACTTTGCCGCTGCCGCCTTGCTGTCGGAGGTGGGGATGATGGTCACGCCGTACTTGCCCTCGGACTCCTTGGCCACCTGCTCTGCCTTTTCCAGATCCAGATCGCAGAGGTAAATGGTCTTGACCGTGGGGATCGCCTCGCAGATCGCCATGATCATGGTCCGGCCAATGACGCCCGCGCCGATCAGCGTCGCGGTATCCGTGTCGGAGGGGGCGCAGTATTTTGCCTGCAAGCCCGCCACAGCAGAGGTCCGCATGGCGGTGATGATAGTGCCGTCCTGAATGCAGAAGGGCAGGACCGTGACGGGGTCGCTGAGGATGGAAATGTCGATGCCGTAAGGGATGCCGGGGGTGGTGGCGTTCTTCTTGGACTCGGCGGCCCACTTGATACCGGCGATATTCAGATCGCCGCCGATGTAGCTGGGCATGGTGTTGAAGAAGGATTCCCACTCCGTCCCTTCCGGGATGCCCAGATGGACCTTTGGGGGATTCTGGATCTGGCCCTGCCCCAGCATTTTATAGGTATCCTCCGTGATTTTCAGGATCATCTTCATATCCAAAAGACCGGCCTTGATCTGGTCTTCCTGCTGCAGAAACAGAATTTCGGGATTGATCGTACCTAACATAATAAATTCCTCCAATTTTTTTGTAAGCCGGCTGATGCGGCTGTGTTGATTCAGATTACATGGATGACCTTGGACAGGAAGTCCTTGGTCCGTTCATTCTGCGGGTCCTCAAAGATCTGCTTGGGCGTGCCCTCCTCGGCGATCACGCCGCCGTCCATAAAGAGGATGCGGGTCCCCACCTTCTTGGCGAAGCCCATCTCGTGGGTGACCACGACCATGGTGACGCCCTCCTTTGCGAGGTCCTGAATGACCGAGAGCACCTCCCCCACCATTTCCGGGTCCAGCGCGGAGGTGGGCTCGTCAAAGAGCATCACGTCCGGCTCCATCGCCATGGCACGGACAATGGCGATCCGCTGCTTCTGTCCGCCGGACAGCTGAGCGGGATAGGCGTCCGCCTTGTCCTCCAGCCCGACGCGCCGCAGCAGCGCTCTGGCTTTCTCCTCTGCCGCCGGAGCCGGGACCTTCTTTACCTTTTTCAGGGAGATGGTCACATTCTCCAGGATCGTCAGGTTGTTGAACAGGTTGAACTGCTGGAACACCATCCCCACCTTTTCCCGGTGCTTATGGACGGCGTAGCCCTTGTCGGTAATGCAGCTGCCCTCAAAAATGATCTGGCCCTCCGTGGGGGTCTCCAGCAGGTTCAGGCATCGGATGAAGGTGGACTTTCCGGAACCGGAGGGCCCGATGACCACCACGACCTCCCCCTTTCGGATGGTGGTGTGGATGCCCTTAAGGACCTCCAGATCGCCGAAATTCTTTTTCAGCCCCTTGATCTCAAACAGAACGTTGTCAGCGGTCACTGCACTTCATCCTCCTCTCAAAAAGATCCAGCCCCTTCCCCAGCACGATGTTCAGGGTCAGGTAGATGATCGCGGAAATATAGTAGCAAGGCAGCGGGTTGTAGGTGGCGGTGACGACGATGCCGTTGTTGTACATCAGGTCGCCGACGCCGAGATACTGGATGATGGACGTCTCCTTGATCATGGTCACAAACTCATTGCCCAGCGCCGGCAGAATGTTCTTGACCGCCTGCGGCAGGATGATGTTCACCATCGCCTGTGTCCGGGTCATGCCGCAGGACAGCGCGGCCTCCGTCTGCCCGAAGTCCACTGCCTGAATACCGGAACGGATGACCTCCGCCACATAGGCGGTGGAGTTCATGGACAGGGCCAGGATGCAGGGCATGACCCGCGCCAGCTCCACGCCCAGAATGGAACCCTCCGGCCACGGAATGAAGTGAAGCTGATAGTAAACGATATACAGCTGCACCAGAAGCGGCGTTCCCCGGATGACGGTGATGTACAGCTTGGCAAACCCGGCGCACAGCCTGAATCTTGACAATCGCAGCAGCGCGATGAGACAGCCGAGGACCGTACCCAGCAGGACGGTGATCAGGGAAACGATGACGGTGGTCTGCGTTCCTCGGAGGAAGTATTGGTAGTAGTTCAAAAATATCTCGGTAATGCCCATGGCGTTCTCCTCCTTCTCGCTTGCACCGTTTGTGTGCTTCGGATGAACGGATTGTATATTTTCTCACGCCGAAAGTCAATAGTAAATTTGCAAAAATTTGTATAATTATTCAATTATTGTAAATATATACGAGAATATGGCTGTATACACCGGAAGTATTTGTATTTCATGCGTATAAGCGCGTAGCGGGTGTTATAAGTAAATATAAATACTATGCAGCATATTTGCATTAGTATACATATTATGCGTATATACCGATATATTGGGCATCGGAGAAACAGCGCCGTCCTCACGAAGCGGACCGTCACTCCAACCATCCCGAAAGCGCAACGGAACCGATGTGACAGCGGGGCCATGCACGATCCTCCCTCTCGTTCCGGGCTTTTGAAGAACGGTTAGCACGCACAACCGCAAGCGCTCCCAAAACAAGAAAAGAGCGCCCGCGATTGCGTATATCTTCTAATAAACAGAAGCAGGTCCGGGAGGTTTCTGTGCGTTTCATGGTAATTGGCGGCGAGCCCCCGAAAAAGATTGACATTCGGCAAAATGCCTGTTATTCTTTAAGCAAGTAAATTACTACTTGGCTAATTGGAGAAAGAACATGAAACCGATCGAACGTTTTCTGCGTGAGACAGACCGCGTGCCGCTCATGCCTATGCCAACGCCCCTGCACCCCATGCATTACCAGCCCTCAGGAAAGGATGTCAGCCTCCTCATCAAGCGGGACGACATGACCGGCGTCGGTCCGGGCGGAAATAAGATCCGCAGCCTTGAGTTCCTCTTGGGGGAAGCCAGATCCAAGGGGGCATCCAAAATCCTGGCGGCGGGGCCGGAGCAGTCTAATCTATGCGCTCTGACCGCGGCAGCCTGTGCCAAGGCCGGGCTGGACTGTGAGCTTATCATCAACGCGGAGGAGCCAGCCCGCAAAGAGGGAAATCTCCTGCTGGAGGAGCTGCTGGGTACCAAAATACACTTCCTCGGCCCTTGTGACGGAGCGGTTCGAAACCGCCGCATGGAGGAGCTGGCCGCCGCTTACCAGTCCGCCGGCGAACAGGTCTACGTGGTCCGCAACGGCGCGACCACCGGCCGGGGCGCGTTGGGCTATACCGCCGCGGTGGTGGAAATGAAGCGGCAGTGCGAGGATCTTGGGATCAGACACATGACGATTTTCGCCCCCGGCGGAAACGGCGGCGTCGCGGCCGGGCTGATCTACGGAAATCAGCTGATGGGCCAGCCCTTCCGCATTGTGATCGTCAGCGTCGAGGATGACCGGGAAACGCTGACGGCGCATATCCGTTCCACCATCTCCGAAGCGGAGGAGATCACCGGGCTCCCCATGGATGTGTCGGTGGAACAGGCGGCGGAGATCACAGACGCCTACCGTGGCGGCGGCTGGGGCGAAAACACGGAGGAGAGCCGGCAGGCAGTCCTGTCCTTTGCCCGCAGCGAGGGGATCTTCATCGAAAACGTCTATACCAGCAAGGTTCTGGTGGGGATGATAGACTGGATCGAACAGAAAAAAGTGTCCGGCCCCGTCTGCTATTTGCATACAGGCGGGCTCGGCTCCTTATTTGCACAGTATTGATCGAGAAAGAGGGAAAAACTTATGGATTACGGCTATTTGACTCTGGTTGCTCCGATTCTGACACTGGCAGTGGCCATTGCGACGCGGAAGGTGCCGCTGGCCATGCTGGTGGGCATTTTTACCGGACAACTGATTATTTGCGGATGGAATCCGTTTACCGCTATCAACGAAAGCGTCAACGGCATTTTAAGTGTTTGCGCCGACACCGGGAATCTGAAAACCTTCCTGTTCACGGCGCTGATGGGCGCGTTTGTGATCCTGGTGCGCATCTCCGGCGGCGTCAAGGGCTTCGTCAATTACCTGACCGAGCAGAGCAAGCGCGTGAAGAGCCCGCGGATGGCGATGCTCATCGCCTATGTGATCGGCATCATCATTTTTATCGACGGTCTGCTCAGTATCATGTTCACCGGCGTGGTGACCCGCCCGCTGATCGATAAATTCAAGGTCTCCCGTGAAAAGCTGGCCTACATCTGCGACGCGACTTCCGCGCCTGTCAATGCCATCATTCCCCTGAACTCCTGGGGCGCTATGCTGATGGGCCTGATCTCCGCGGAGATCGCCTCCGGATACATTCAGGGCGAGCCTATGAATCTGCTGATCCGGAGCCTCCCCTTCCAGTTTTACAGCATCCTCTCCCTGCTGTTCGTGCTGTTCTATATTGTCACAGGGAAAGACTGGGGCCCCATGAAAAAGGCAGAGCTGCGGGTGCGGAACACCGGCAAGCTGTATGATGACGGGGTAACGCCGCTGCTCAATGACAATGACGGCTTTGAAGAGCTGGTAGAGGAAGGCAAAGAGAACAAGTGGAACATGATGTTCCCGCTCATCACCCTGATCGGCGGTGCTTTCATCGGCCTGCTGGTCACCGGCGGAGGAAATCTGGCGGCGGGCGACGGAACCACGGCGATCCTCTACTCTGTTGTCATCACACTGCTCATTATGTGCGTCATGTATACAAAGCAGGGGATCATGACCGCCAAGGAGTTCGGCGACAGCGTTATGAAGGGCGTCAGCAGCATGATGGGTCTGGTGATCCTTCTGGTGCTGTCCTTCTCCATCGGCGGGGTCATCAAGGGAATGGGAACCGGCCAGTTCCTTGCCAGCCTGCTGGGTGACAGCATTGACGGTGCCTTCTGCCCGGCCATCATCTTCCTGATGGGTGCGCTGATGGCCTTCTGCACGGGAACCAGCTGGGGCACGTTCTCCATCATGATGCCCATTGCGGTTCCCATGGCGGTAGCTATGAACGGCAATATTCTGCTGACCATCGGTGCGGTGGTGTCCGGCGGCATTTTCGGTGACCACTGCTCTCCCCTTTCCGATACCACGATCCTGTCCTCCATGTCCGTAGGCACCGATCTGTATTCTCACGTAAAAACGCAGCTCCCCTATGCGCTGGTGACTGCGGTGTGCACAGCGGCCTTCTATATCGCCTTCGGTCTGATCCTGTAACAGCGGGGCGCTTTCGTATCACCGTACTTGACCGCTAAAATAAACAGCCCATAAAATTACCCTGCTGGAATCGGCAATGTCACTTAGAGCCTATCCCAAAATAAGGGATAAAGTGGTATAATAGAGCAGGGGCGAGAAAATGAGCGAAAAGAAGAGTTACCAGTCCTGGACAATCTCAGACGAATTTTGGGAAAGGATCCAGGAAGATATTCCGAAAACGGAACGAGATCCGAAAAAGAACTATGTTCATGCACCGGGACAGGGACGCAAGCCAATGCCGGCAAGGAAAGCCCTGGAGGGGATATTCTATGTGTTGCGAACGGGCTGTCAATGGAAAGCCCTGCCCCGGGAATATGGCAGCGGGAGCACCGTACATAGGACGTTCCAAAAGTGGCTTGCAGCGGGCTTTTTTGAAAAAATATGGGCAAAAGGTCTGGAACAGTACGATGAACTGGAAGGAATCGGCTGGGAGTGGCAAAGTTTGGACGGCTGTATGGTAAAAGCACCTCTGGCTTTGGAGTCTGTTGGGAAAAATCCAACAGACCGAGGAAAAAATGGGGACAAAGCGCAGTGTTCTGGTAGATGAGAAGGGACTTCCGCTGGCGGTCGTTCTTTCTGGTGCCAATACACATGATGTCAAGCTGTTGGAGGAGACTCTGGATCATATTGTAGTACTGCATCCAGAGTCAGACGAAGAACATCCACAAAATCTGTATCTGGATGCTGGCTATACAGGGAGTGCTGAAAAGGTACAGAAGCATGGTTATACGCCCCATATCCGACCCCGTGGCGAGGAAAAGAAAGAACTGAAGCAAAATCCGGAATTCCGGGCCCGCCGTTGGGTCGTTGAAGTCACCCACTCCTTTTTCAATCGCTTTCGTAAGCTTTTGGTTCGATACGAAAAGAAAGCCGCCAATTATCTAGCCCTCATTCATTTTGCCTGCGCTGTCATTGTTTGGCGTAAATTCATACATGTCTATCGTTAATTTCGGGATAGGTTCTTAGTTAGCAAGTAAGGAACCTCACAAAGGCAGCACACAGCAAAGCGAAAGCAAGCTGTGTGCTGTTTTTTGCGACATCAGGGCATGACAACAAAGCGGATCGGAAAATCCGCTTTAAAAAGAATGTTCAAATCACAAGAATTATGCTACTCTATAGGTGAAGCTGGCAGAAGATTTCTGCGTTAGCTTCTCAATACCCCAGCGCATCGCATAAAGCCTCTTAATATCATGTAAAGGGAAAGCGGATGCATCCAGATTCGTAGCTTGAATTGCATCTTTCAGTGCTTTTTTTGCAGTTTTTGGATTCACAAGTAAGCCTCCTCGTAGTTTGGCGTGTCGGGACACGTTTCTAACTACAAAGGCCATTTTGCTAACCGAAGTTAGCAAAATGGCCGCACGAAATGATGCTTTTGTCAAGCCCTGTTTTGAATTATTACGAAAAAAACCTCCTACCCTCTCATTTCTGAGGGTAGGAGGTTTTGTCAGCTTAACTTAGTGACATTGGCCGGAATCGGCAGGGTAATTTTATACGCTGCTCGTTTTGGCGGTAGTAGTATTTTAATTGATCGCTGACTTTTTGATCCAGCTTGAACGCAGCGGAGGCAACTGCCGGTTTAGATATCAAAATGAATGGCTGGGTGGTTGCTCACGTGCCCGTTACTATCTGGGATCGCATCTGTAACATACAACGCGCAGCCCTTCTCCCGCACCATCTGAAGGACGGAGGCAGCGGGACAATCATCGGTACGGGTGTTGGAGCCAGAGATCACAACCGTCTTCGGGGCCAGCATTCTATAGGTCAAATTGTTACTTTTTATATTGATGAACCATTACTGACCAAAGCTATTCTTCTTTTCTAATGCCAATCCAATCAATCTATCTGCTTGATCAGCCATGAACAAAGGGATGTTCAGTACATCATCATCCAGCTTCAGATTATCCAGAGAGAACCGCACACGGAGCTTGACTTGATCTGGGAACAGCTCCTTAAACTTCTTGAGGGTCTTGCTGGTGGTATTGGCCTCAGACTTGACCTCAACAGGGAAAATGTCATTTTCCCGTTGAATGAGGAAATCCACTTCATAAGGTGGATTATTCTGGCTCCAATAGCGGGGAACCACTTCAAACTGCGTGATCAGGGTCTGCAGCACAAAGTTTTCAGTCAAAGCGCCCTTGAACTCGGTGAACAGGCGGTTGCCCTCTCCAAAGGCCGTGGGAGCCAGCTGTGCCAGACGGCGGAGCAAACCCACATCCACCAGATAAATCTTAAATGCAGACAGGTCATCGTAGGCAGCCACCGGCAGGCCGGGAGCAGTGCTGCGGTAGATCTTATGCACCAGTCTTGCATCCACCAGCCACTGCAAAGCATCCTCGTATTCTCGGGCTCTTGCGCCTTCTTTGACAACTTTGTAGATAAACTTCTTATTCTCCCTTGCCAGCTGGGACGGTATAGACTTCCAGATCATAGAGATCTTTGGGAACTCACTGATATTGGGGTGCTTGGCAAAGTCACGTTCGTAGGCACCAATAATCCCAGACAGGGCTTCCTGCATGGCGGAGACATCCCGTGCCTCCGTCCACATGAGCACAGGTTCCGGCATGCCTCCGGTGACATAGTACATCTTCAGTTTTTCATATTGTCAAGCACAATCAGGTGAGGAAGATTGATCAGTTGGAACGAGTGGTCAAGTACGCCTTCAGCAATGTGGGCAACACCTTCTCGGCAAAATCCATTTCGGATTATCTGAAAGCGGAGCATCGTGCGTTGGATAACGAAACGGTTTACAGCTACTTGGAAAAATTGGAGAAAGCCTATTTGCTTCACCGCTGCTCCCGTTTTGATTTGCAGGGTAAGGAGATCCTGAAAACGCAGGAGAAATTCTATCTTGCAGACACCGCCCTGCGGTACAGCGTCCTTGGCTACAACGCTGACAGCGTGGCATCCAGCCTTGAGAATGTCGTGTACTTGGAGCTTTGCCGCAGAGGATACACCGTCCATGTCGGAAAGTCCGGCAGTGGGGAGATCGACTTTGTGGCGGTTCGCCAGAACGAAAAGCTATATGTGCAGGTCACACAGGAGGTTCGTTCGGAAAAGGCGGAGAAACGGGAGTATGAGCGTTTGTTGGAAATCCACGACAACTACCCCAAATATATTCTCACAACCGATGCGTTCGCAGGAGGAAATTACGAGGGCATCAAGACTATGCACATAGCGGACTTCCTGCTTAGCTCGGAATACTGATTTTATAGTATTTCCTTTTATTATCCCTTACCGCTCAGGCCGTCATCAAGGAGATGTAATTCTCCCGCAAGGGCATCAACCAACCGCATAACCGCAAGCCTCCGGTCAATGACCGGAGGCTTGCCGTGTTTTTCTTTTATGCCCCTTGTGCTTATACCGTTTTCATTCCCCGAAAACGTGCAGATACACCGAAATAAGGGCCGAGAGGACCTCGCAATTACATCTAATCAGTTCAATGCTCCAGCTGGTCCACGAACTGCCGGGCCGTCCGTCCGGAACGGCTGCCGCTGCGGACCTGCCAGGTGGCGGCTGCGGCCCGGAGCTGTTCCGGCGAGAGGTCCGTCCCCGCCTTTTCCGAAAGTGCGGAGACGATCTGCTGGTATTCCTCGAAGGTGGGAGCCGGGTAGAAGATCTGCAAGCCGAAGCGGCTGGCCAGAGACAGCTTTTCCTCCACGGTGTCGGAGCGGTGAATGTCGCCGTTGTGCTCCACATCGCCGCGGTCGCTCCACACCTCCCGCACCAGATGGCGGCGGTTGGAGGTGGCGCAGATCCGCACGTTTTCCGGCGGCGCCTCCGCCCCGCCCTCCATGACGGCCTTCAGATATTTATAGGAGGTCTCGTTTTCCTCAAAGGACAGATCATCCAGAAACAGAAGGAAGCGATAATTGCGGCCCTTTACCTGCCGCAGAATATCGGGGATCAGGTCATACTGCTCCTTGTAAAGCTCAATGAGCCGCAATCCCTGATCGGCGTATTCGTTGACGAGGGCCTGAATACTGGTGGATTTTCCGGTACCGGCGTCACCGTAGAGCAGCACGTTGTTGCTGCCCTTCCCCCGCAGAAAGGCTTCCGTATTGCGGATCAGCAGATCCTTCTGCTGCCGGTAGCCCACCAGATCCGCCAGACGCACCGGGGGACGGTCCTCCACGGGGACCAGCTCCGCGCCGTTCCCTGTCCTTCTGGCCCGGAACACCTGCCCCATGCCCAGCAGACCGACGCCCTGGGTCTGGTAGAACGCCGTCAGGCGGTCCAGCAGCCCTCCGGAGAACCGGCGGCGGCCAGTTCCCCGCTGAACGCCAGAAACGAGGCGCAATCCGCGGTACGGCGGCTCTCGTGGCGGAAGTCCCGCAGCAGCGGCCACGCCCCGCCCTCCGGCGGCGCGTTCAACAGCTCAAAAAAGAGCTTCATATCTGCCAGTGCCAGCGCTTCCAGTGTGTCCTGTCCGCCGGGATGCCGCTCCCATGCGAGAGAGAAAGGGTTTTCGCTTGACACCAGTTCCCAAGCAATGCAGCAGCGCCACAGGTCGCCCTGCCAGCCGTTTTCCACGGCCAGCGCCACCAGCTCCCCCTGAGCAGCCACGCGGACGGCCTCCTCCGTCGCCATGAGCCGCCGGAGAAGGCTGTCCGGCTTCTGCCGGAACAGAATCAGGCTGTCTAATGCCTCAACTGTGTGCATAAGTCCTGCCCTCATTGCAGAATAGCGCCCTTGTCGGCAGAGGACACCAGCTTGGCGTAGCGGGTCAGATAGCCGCTCTTGATCTTCGGCTCCGGGCAGACCCAGGTTTTCCGGCGCTCCGCCAGCTCCGCGTCCTCCACGCACAGGTGGATGGACCGGCCGGGAATGTCGATCTCAATGAGATCCCCCTCCCGCACCAGACCGATCACGCCGCCGGAGGCAGCCTCCGGGCTGACGTGGCCGATGGACGCTCCCCGGGTCGCGCCGGAGAACCGGCCGTCGGTGATGAGGGCCACGTCCTTGTCCAGTCCCATACCGGCGATGGCGGAGGTGGGGTTCAGCATCTCCCGCATACCGGGGCCGCCCTTGGGGCCCTCATAGCGGATCACCACCACGTCGCCGGGGCGGATGCCGCCGGCGTAGATGACGGCGATGGCCTCCTCCTCGCTGTTGAACACCCGGGCGGGACCCTTGTGCCGCAGCATTTCCGGGGCCACGGCGCTCTGCTTCACCACGCAGCCGTCCGGGGCCAGATTGCCAAACAGGGCGGCGATGCCGCCGGTCTTGGAATAAGGCTCCTCCAGCGGGCGGATGAGACTGGTGTCCAAATTCTCCGCCGTTTCCAGATTTTCCTCTACGGTCTTACCCGTCACGGTGGGCAGCGAGGTATCCAGCAGACCGGCCCTGGTCAGCTCCTTCATCACGGCCCAGACGCCGCCGGCCCGGTCCAGATCCTCGATATAGGTGTCACCGGCAGGGGCCAGATGGCAGAGGTTGGGGGTCTTGTCGCTGATGCCGTTGACCATGCGCAGATCCAGCTCCACCCCGGCCTCGTGAGCGATGGCGGGCAGGTGCAGCATGGTGTTGGTGGAGCAGCCCAGCGCCATGTCCACGGTCTCGGCGTTGTGGAAGGCGGCTTCCGTCATAATATCCCGGGGCCGGACGTTTTTCTCCACCAGCTCCATGATCTTCATGCCGGTCTGCTTGGCCAGCCGCAGCCGGGCGGAGTACACGGCGGGAATGGTGCCGTTGCCCCGGAGGGCCATGCCGATGGCCTCCGTCAGGCAGTTCATGGAGTTGGCGGTGTACATCCCGGAGCAGGAGCCGCAGGTGGGACAGGCGTTTTCCGTGTAATCCGCCACCCCGGCCTCGTCCAGCTTTCCGGCGTGATACGCCCCCACCGCCTCAAACATATGGCTCAGGCAGGTGCGGCGGCCGTCCTTGAGGCGGCCCGCCAGCATGGGGCCGCCGGAGCAGAAGATGGTAGGGATATTCAGCCGCGCAGCCGCCATCAGCAGGCCCGGCACGTTCTTGTCGCAGTTGGGGATCATCACAAGACCGTCAAACTGATGGGCCATGACCATGGCCTCCGTGGAGTCCGCGATAAGGTCCCGGGTCACCAGAGAATACTTCATCCCCACATGGCCCATGGCGATGCCGTCGCACACGGCGACGGCCGGGAACATCACCGGCGTGCCGCCTGCAGCCCGGATACCGGCCTTTACAGCCTCGGCGATCTTGTCCAGCCCCATGTGGCCGGGAACGATCTCGTTATAGGAGCTGACCACGCCGATGAGGGGCCGGGCAAGCTCCTCATCGGTATAGCCCAGCGCGTAAAGCAGGCTGCGGTTAGGCGTCCGCTCCACGCCGGTCTTGATCTGTTCAGAACGCATACACTTCTCCTCCCCTCGGTCAGTTGGAGGCGGTGTCCAGATTCTTGTCGCCGCCCCAGATCATGTTGCGGCGCAGCTCCTCGCCCACCTGCTCCATGGGGTGCTTGGCCAGCTGGTCCCGCTTGGAGTTGAAGAAGGTACGGCCCCGGCTCTTGTTCTCCGCGATCCAGCGGCCGGCAAAGGTGCCGTCCTGAATGTCCGCCAGCACCGCCCGCATCCGGGCCTTGGTCTCCTCGTGGGGCAGCACCCGGGGGCCGGAGACATACTCGCCGAACTCGGCGGTGTCGGAGATGGAGTAGTTCATGGCGGCCACGCCGCCCTTGTTGATGAGGTCGATGATGAGCTTCATCTCGTGGATGCACTCGAAATAGGCGTTCTCCGGGGCGTAACCGGCTTCCACCAGCGTCTCGAAGCCGCACTGCATCAGATCCACCACGCCGCCGCACAGAACGGTCTGCTCGCCGAAGAGGTCGGTCTCGGTCTCATCGTGGAAGGTGGTCTCCATGATGCCTGCCCGGGCGCCGCCGATGCCGGCGATGTAGGCCAGCGCGATCTCGTAGGCCCGGCCGGTGGCGTTCTGCTCCACAGCCACCAGACAGGGCACGCCCTTGCCGGAGACATAGGTGGAGCGGACGGTGTGGCCGGGGCCCTTGGGCGCCGCCATGAACACATCCACACCGGCGGGCGGCACGATCTGCTTGTAGCGGATGTTGAAGCCGTGGGCAAAGGCCAGCGCGTTGCCCTCCTCCAGATAGGGGTCGATATCCTTCTTGTAAACGTCGGCCTGCACCTCGTCGTTGATGAGCATCATCACGATGTCGCCCCACTTGGCGGCCTCGGCAACAGTCTTGACGGTAAGCCCCGCGGCCTCCGCCTGGGCCCAGTTCTTGGAGCCTTCCCGCAGGCCCACGCAGACCTCGCAGCCGGAGTCTTTCAGGTTCAGGGCATGGGCATGGCCCTGAGAGCCATAACCGATCACGGCGATCTTCTTGCCGTTGAGATAGTTCAGGTCGCAGTCCTTTTCATAATACATCTTAGCCATGGTAGATTTCTCCTTTTTATAATGGTTTTGTGTTGAAATGAATGATAAATGCATAATTTACAGCATTTTTCCAAGATTGAATTCCAGTGTTTCCTTCCGCTCGTCCTGAATGGTGTACCGGCCCCGCTCCAGCGCCACCATGCCGGTGCGGACCATTTCCAGAATACCGAACTCCCGGAGCAGGTCCGTCAGCGCCTCGTTTTTGGATTCCTCCCCGATGACCGCCAAAGTCATGGAGGTGGAGGAAACGTCCAGAATGGAGGCCCGGAACACGTTGGCCAGCTGAATCAGCTCGCTGCGGACGCTCCGCTCCTCCGCCCGGACCTTGCAGAGCACCATCTCCCGGCGGATGGAGTGTTCCTCCGCCAGCAGCCGGACGGAATGTACCGGCACCATTTTGGACAGCTGGTTGCACAAAAGCTCCGTCTGCTGGTCGTCCGTCAGGACCTCCAGCGTCAGGCGGGACAGGCCGCGTTCCTCCGTGGGGCCGACGGCCAGAGACTCGATGTTGAACCCCTTGCGGGAAAACAGCCGGGAGATCTGGGAGAGCACGCCGGGCTCGTCATCCACCAGGACGGAAAAGGTGCGTAATGTCGTTTCCATGATGTTGTCCTCCTCTCCTCAGCTCAGCAGGAATTCCGTAATGTGATGACCGCCGTTGACCATGGGGTGCACCATCTCGTCGGCGTTGATGGCGCAGTCGATGACGTAGCCCCGGCCCTGAGCGCTTTCCGCCAGCGCCTCCGTGATGGCCTCCTCCAGCTCGCTGGGCTGGGTGACCCGGCGGCCCTTCAGGCCGAAGGCGTCCGCGAACTTCACGAAGTCCGGGCTGCGGTTTTCCAGAGACGTCTGGGAATACCGGTGGTCATAGATCAGGCTCTGCCACTGCCGGACCATGCCCAGATTCCGGTTGTTGAAGATCACGGTGATGACCGGCAGTCCGTAATAGGCCTCGGTAGCCAGCTCATTGCCGTTCATGCGGAAGCAGCCGTCGCCGGTGATGTGGATCACCGTTTTGTCCGGGTTCCCCTGCTTGGCACCGATGGCGGCCCCCAGGCCGAAGCCCATGGTGCCGAAGCCGCCGGAGGTCAGAAGCTGGCCGGGATAGTCGAAATGCAGGTGCTGGATGGCCCACATCTGGTGCTGGCCCACATCCGTGGCCACGATGGAATCCTGAGGGCATTTCCGGGCGATGGCGGAGAGCACCTGCTTCGGCGTCAGGACGCTCTCGCTTTCGCCGTACTCCGTTTCCCGGGGGAAGGAGAGCACGAAGTCCTTCCACTCCTTATGCTCGTACTGGGGCAGGCGCTCCAGCAGCAGGTTCAGGACCTGCTTGGCGTCGCCGATGATGTGGTGGTCCGTCTGGACGTTCTTGTTGATCTCCGCCCGGTCGATGTCGATATGGACGATCTTGGCCTGATGCGCGAAGGTCTCCGGCTTCAGTGCCACCCGGTCGGAGAACCGGCAGCCCACGGCGATCAGCAGATCGCAGTTGTCGCAGGCCATGTTGGAGGCCACGGAGCCGTGCATCCCGATCATGCCGGTAGTCATCACATCCCGGCCGGAAACGCCGCCGCCACCCATCACGGTGATGGCCACCGGCGCGTCGATCCGGCGGACAAACTGCCGGAATTCCTCGTGGGCACGGCTGCGGACCACGCCGCCGCCGCAGATCAGCATGGGCTTTTTGGATTCCGCGATCATCTCCACCAGCTTTTCCACGTCATCCAGATCCGCCTCCGGCATTTTCAGGCTGCTGGTGTAGGCCCGCCGGATCAGAGAAGCCAGATGCCCGGAGGCAGCGTGCTGCTCCAGAGGAAGCGGCTCGTAGTCGCACTCGGCGCTGGTCACGTCCCGGGTGATATCGATGACCACCGGACCGGGGCGGCCGCTGCGGGCCAGGGCGAAGGCCTCCCGCACCGTGTCCGCCAGCTTTGTCACATCCCGCACCAGATAGGTGGATTTCGTAATGGGCATCGTAATGCCGGTAATGTCCACCTCCTGAAACGCGTCCCGGCCGATGAGGTTCTGGGGCACGTTGCAGGAGATAAAGACCACCGAGGAGGAATCCATGTACGCGGTGGCGATGCCGGTGGTCAGGTTCGTGGCGCCGGGGCCGGAGGTGGCGAAGCACACGCCCACCTTGCCGGTGCTGCGGGCGTAGCCGTCCGCCGCATGAGCGGCCCCCTGCTCATGGGAGGTCAGAATATGGGTGATCTCCTTGCAGTCATATAAAGCGTCATACACGTTCAAAATCGTACCGCCGGGATACCCGAAAATGGTATCCACCTTCTGTTCCCGCAGACATTCCATCAAAATCCGCGCGCCTGTGAGTTTCATGTCGATTACCTCCCCGTACAAGTAGCAAAAAAAGCGGCCCCGCTGACCAGCGGGACCGCTTTCGGCTCGTTTTTCTTACAAGCTCAACCGTTCTGTACCCCACGCCAGCCATATGGAATTGTGCCAATAATGGAAATAATGGCAACAAAAATGGACGCCATAATGGCGTCCATAATAATGGCGATCATAGAGCGGGAGCTTGCAGCGCAAGAGGATACGGCGTCTGCCTTGGCAGCCGCTGCGACAGTATGATCGAACAACTTCATCATCCTGTCCACATCCCCTCTCGCAAGATGTGGTTACAGTACCACTCGCGAAGCGCTTTGTCAATCTGGTTTTGATAGATCGACCTATCTTTCGTAGCATTTCCAAAAATTTGCGGAATCCCGGAAAAGGGGAATTGTAAATTTTTGCCATAAAAAGCCGATCCCGGGTCTGTTCTGCAAAAGGGCCGCAGACTTATACAGCACCCAAAACGGCGCCCCCGCCGGAGATCCTTCTCCGACAGGGAACGCCGTTCTGTTTTCGTTTTTCTGCTCCGGAGATCCATTTAGTATGCCCCTTGCTTTTCCAGGAGCGGCCCTCAGTCCTCCACCTCCGCAAGCACATTGGAACCTTTTGATGATCGGCCGCACATTTTCTGTTCGTAGCTGTCGCTTTGTGTCAAACTTTATATTTCATAAGTTATAGCTTATAGACTCGCAATTTCTCCATTGAATTTCAACCGTAAGTGTGCTATACTATAGTCAGCCACGGAAAGGAGGCTAAGACTTATGATCAAACGCGAACTGTATATGAGCCGTATCCGTCCTTTTATCGGAACAGAGCTGATTAAAGTCATGACCGGTATTCGCCGCTGCGGGAAGTCGGTCATGTTGGAGCTGATCAAGCAGGAACTCACGGAGTCCGGTGTCAGCCCGACGCAGTTTGTCTCCATCAATTTTGAAGATATGAGCTATTCCCACCTGCAAACCGCACAGGCGCTGCATGATGAGATCACCGCAAGAGCCGCAGAAATAGAGGGCAAGGTCTATTTATTCTTTGATGAAATACAGGAGGTCAAGGACTGGGAGAAGTGCATCAATTCTCTCCGCGTTTCACTTGACTGTGATATCTACATCACCGGCTCGAATGCAAAGCTGCTGTCCGGTGAGCTTGCGACCTATTTGGGCGGTCGGTATGTGGAGTTTGTGATCTATCCGTTCTCCTTCGGGGAGTTCATGGAGCTGTACCGTTCGATTGCCCCCGATGCGTCCATCCAGCAGTGTTTCCAAAAGTACCTGCTCGCCGGAGGGATGCCCTATCTCGCAAATCTCCGATATGCGGATGCGCCATCCAAGCAATATCTTCACGATCTGTTCAACTCTGTCCAGCTCAAGGACATCGTGAAGCGGAATAAAATCCGGGATGTTGACCTGCTGGAGCGGATCATTGCCTATGTGATCGCCAATGTGGGAACGACCTTCTCTGCGACCTCGCTTGCGAAGTTCCTGAAAAACGAGCAGCGCACCGTTGCCCCGGAAACGATCCTGAATTACATCAGATACTGCTGTGAGGCGTACCTGTTCTATCAGGTGAAGCGGGAGGATTTGCAGGGCAAACAGATCCTTGCCTCCAATGAGAAGTATTATATTGCCGATCATGGCATCCGCGAGGCGGTCTTCGGCGGCAATATGCGGGACATCAATCTCATTTTGGAAAATATCGTGTATCTGGAGCTACTGCGCCGGGGCTATGAAGTGACCGTTGGCAGAACGGGCGATAAGGAAATTGATTTTGTATGCGACAAGCGCGGAGAAAAGCTGTATGTTCAGGTCACTTACCTGCTGGCATCGGAAGAAACCGTCAACCGTGAGTTTGGTGCGTATGACTCTATCCGCGACAACTTCCCGAAGTACGTTGTTTCTCTCGATGAGTTCGATATGAGCCGAAACGGGATCAAACACCGGAATATCCGCGACTTCCTCTTGGCTGAGGAATGGAACTGATATCAGTCCCCGCCGCAGTTTTTCACTGCGGCGGGTATTTTCATTATTTCGGCATGGATACCCCGTCCAATGTGAAGCATTGGGCGGTGAGGAATTGCCGTTCCCTCCTTTCGTGTA
>ERZ773173.1634-NODE-1634-length-19383-cov-4.739135_pt1 | contig 19383 bp, 15 predicted proteins | sample MGYA00580535_ERZ773173 | MGnify/ENA primary metagenome ERZ773173 (study PRJEB29015, sample SAMEA2737856) | human gut metagenome | biome: human gut; feature: human-associated habitat; material: faeces | place: China | collected 2012 ...
GGCAAACTTGACACCGCTTTGCTCCAGCTTCAGATTCGCCGTGCGCCCTCCGTCCCCTCTCAGACCACTCGCTCACCCCCCGCACCCGCAAAAAAAGAACCTCCCTCCGTCCCCGGAAGAAGATTCCTCTTTACCGTAATCAATTTTAATGGTAATAATTCCTGATAATTCCCTCTTGCGTCACTGTCCAACTACCGTCTCTCCACCGCCCGTTGTGGCGGTGTTTTTTTATGTCCCCGCTTTCCGTCTGCTTTCAGTGAAAACCGATAATTTAGCAGCTTAAATCTGTATGTCGGAGACATCAATTTCACCAGACATGAGTTTCGGAAGCAGTGAGTCTCTAAGAATTGCTAAACGCGCATTCCGGACGAAGCCAGAAGGTCAACCATAGCCAAATCTCGCGCCGTTGTACAGTTGTCGCGCATCTGCTCCAACGCTTCATCGGTGTAGGTGTCCTTAACAACCTTTGCGGTTTTTACCTTATGAATCCGTCGCACTGGACTTTTCACGATAAAATCCTCATCCTCAAGCCAAGAGAAGAAACTGGATAAAATCCGCCGAATATTATCTATGGTCACTTTACTCGACCTGCGCTGAACCTGATAGTTAGTCAGATAGCGGCGCAAATCATCTGTGGTGATCTGTTGTACAGCCTTTCCGACTCCGGCAATCAGAGCCTCAATCATCTTCCGGTAGTAGCTCAGGGTTTTCTCCGAACAGCCTTCGATCCGCTTTGCCGTGATAAATGCATCGACGGTACCAGTTTCTTCAGCTGGAATTGAGCTACTATCAAAGGTGATCGTTGCCCCTTCTAAAGTCTCAGCCATTGCATCCCGGAGCCGCATGAGCTGTTCGTTGTTGAGATATGGCAGCATTTTTTGCTGTATCTCTGTGATGAGTTGTTCTGTCATTGTCGTGTCTCCTTTCGTGGTAAGAGAACGACATTCAGTGGCAGTCCCTTTTGTAAAACTCTCGCCACTGGTGAGAGTTATTGATGATGACCATGGCGCTATTGCTTCCTTGAAACCTTAATTATTTCTTATTCTCAAGCACCCGCGGGGACATTTGCTGAATAGCCTCCCGCCATGATTCCGGTAAGTTCTCGCCATATTCAGCCACGGTCGCTTCAATGCTAAAAGTGTTCCAACGGGCACGTTCGTATGACTTTCCAGTCATTGAGGACCTTACCTTCTGAATCGTAGTCACAGACTCACTACCTTGACAATCAATCAAGGTAAGAAATTCGCCTAAATCGTCGCGAATGACAAGGTACTCGTTGAAGTCTCTGTCCATGTATACTCGGCCTCGCATTGAAAGGGCCCTATGCGTAGCACTATCATCCTCAACTTCAATAAGTCTCAAATCGAAATCGCGGAGTACATGTCCTGTGAACAACCGCTGCAGCGGGTTGACGGCCCGAGATACGCCATAAACGCCAGTTCTACGACTTACCGTGGCCATCTCACTCATGACATAATTATTCTCGACTGCGGCCAACATATTTGAACCATACAGCGCAATCTCGTTACGCTGTGAATCCGTCACCTTACTCTCCAATAACCCAGCACATCCCATGAAGGCAAGCTGTTTCTGGAAGGATTCAAACGGCCTCACTTGACCGAATTCCGGCGAATAATAGAAGGTAATCGTGCCATCTATCGGATTGACCATGATATGGTTATAGAAATCAACATCAACAATCAGACCATGGATCGTTCCATAAAACCCAAGACGCTTTAACTCACGAGAAATCTGCAACTGCGCCGCTCTTAAAGGCTCAAGCACTGCAAGATACTTACTAACGACAATATTGAAATTGTCGTATATCCACTCAATGTTCTTGCTCAATGCAATCTTCTTCGTTTTCCCACCATTCACGATTGAGATTCCGGAATTATTGACAACGAAGAATCCGTAATAACCCCTGGACTTGATTACATACAGCTCGCCTGTCTCGCAACGCTTCCGAATGAGCTTGCCTTCTCCAACCGACTCACCGATGTAGTCATAAAACTGAAGATACGCATCCGGCGTCGTTTGTTGATAACCGTCTTCAAAATCAGCGTACGGATTCCTTGCAGGGTCTGTCGTTGCGCGCTTGAAACGAACAACGCCATCAAATCCGCCATTCTTGTGATAACCCACCTGATTATCAGCATACAGCACCCTGTCCTCTGTCTTGTAGCGCTCGTTTCTATGTGTGTGGCCGGAAAAATAGACTGTGTCCTTGTCGAACTTTGAAAGACAGCTTTCCACCGGATAGTGTGTAAGACAGATAAAACACTTTCCCGTATCCTTTGCATGCTGACGTGCGGCTTCATACTCTTGTTCAAACACCGCAGTCTGAGCAATCTCGTAATCACGATTTCCCATCATAGCATCGCAGCAGACAATATTGTTCGCGTTGAATTGCTCGCTGTACTTAGCAAATCCTGAGCCAGCGTAGATAACAACCTGGTCATTCTCCAATGACTCGTTCTGTAAAACACGATAGCCTAATGGCTCGAGTTCCTTCTTGTAAAATTTAACAGCATCATCAACATCGTAAAATCCAATGTATTCATGGTTACCGAGAATTACTACGCCAAGTATGCTCGGCTGCTCATAATGAAAATCAGCCAATCGCACAATGTCATAATCATACTCAGCATTTATGCCTTGTTCTAAACGCAACAATTTACGCTGCAAATCGCTTACTTTATCTTGAACGGCTGAAACTAACAATATCTTTTCGGTAACAGCATCAGGGACCTCTCGCTTCTTATAATAATTGCTTGCAAGATACTTCTTAATGTCTTCGAGACGTCCTTTTGGTGCAATAACCTTACTATAGCTCACATACTCGTCGATTTCTGACTTTAAGGCCCTTATCATTACCTCTTTCGAATCAATGAAACGCGACAGTCTGTCATATCGTTTCTCGATTTCGATATGCCTCCGCTCTAGTTGTTGAATATCACTTTCACTTCTCAACGAACGCTTGAATCGCTTGTATTGTCTATACATATCCTGCATCCGGTATTGCTTATAGAATGCAACTGTGACCCGTCCGTCAGATGATATATCGCCGAGAAATGCCTGTACGGTTGTCCCGCCCCAACGCCCAAATGACATTGATTCATAGAGTGACTTCGCTATCGCTCGTATTGTCTTTTGAATATCGTAATTAAAATATGGAGCATGATGCAGCAGATGAATATCCGAGACATAATCAACTGTAATACGTGCCTTCGAACCGTAATACAGCATCGGTTCGTAAAGCTCGCTTTGCTTCACAAGGTCAGCGCCACCAGCAAGAATCATTTCATTCTCACTCACGGTATCACCTCCCTTAACCTCCCATCCTCGGCCTTATATTGCCCCGGAATGCTCAGTCTACCACGGTAACAAGGCATTCCAATCACGTACGATTCGCTCAACGGATTTTCGCCAATCCATTCAATTGGATAGGTTATTCTAAATCCCATGCACCACATAACAAAGGCAATAAGCAACTCCCCAAATACTATCCATGTCACAACGCTTTTGAATATCCTCTTCATTATCCCTACCTCAACACATCTAAACGAACATTTACCTTACCATTTCGATCGTCCGTTCCAGCAATTCCCTGGGCGTTGCGTTCTGATGATCCACCATGTAATTGATCAGATCTATTTGCAGGTCTTCCTGCTCGTTCAGCAGCAGGATTGCGGCTGCCATATTTTTGGTTGCCCCGAATGCCTGCAATCCAGAAATTAACGTCTGTTTTGTCTCTGTCAAAGCCATTTTGAGCATCCTCCATTTGCGTCATCAAGATATCGCATGCGGCTTTTGCGCATTTCCGCCCCTCACATCAGCCCCGCCACGCCGCAGGTCACAGCCGTGGTGATGCACCCGGCGATCACGACCCCCACGGCGATGGCCGGCAGAGCGGTCCGCATGCGAATATCCAGCACATCCGCCACCAGCGCCCCGGTCCACGCACCGGTCCCCGGCAGGGGGATGGCCACCAGCAGCACCAGCCCCAGCGTCCGATACTTCCGCACCGTCCGCCCCTTCAAATGCGCCCGCCGTTCCAGACGGTCCACCTTCGGCCCCAGCCACGCGCTTTTCCGCATCAGGGCGAACACCCGCCGCAGCAGCAGCAAAATACAGGGCACCGGCGTCAGATTCCCCGCCATCGCCGTGACGGCGGCCACGGCAGGAGGCAGTCCGGCGGCCACCCCCATCGGAATAGCCCCCCGCAGCTCCACCACCGGAACCATAGCCATGAAAAAGGTCATCGTTAGCTTTCCCAATACGCTCTCGCCAAAAATCATGTATGTCCCATCCCGCGCCGAAATCGGCGCGTCTTTTTTTATTCTACGACCCTTCCTCACGAACCCGGCCATGCCGCCATCAAAAAAGCCCACAACACCGCCGGAGTGCCGCCCCCACCGGCCCGCGCCCCGATCCGCTCGGAAAGTCTTGTTTCTTAGGTTAACATAATTTCATCCGCTTCGCAACTACAATCTGCCCGCCCCAACACGCCGCCGCTTTTCTGGACCGCCCCTCTTTGCGCCGCCGAACCCTGTATCCCTTGCAATGACAGGGTTTCCGCCCATTCGTCCCCTCGTCCCGCTCTCCGCTGAAAAAATTTTTTCCTGTCTGATGCACGCCCCCATGCAACAAACCGCCCTGAGCCGCCATGGACAGAACGGCTTTTCCAGGGAACTCCTTCACAAGCGCCCATCCCCCTCCGGTGATACGGTTCTCCTGAGTCTGTCGACAAGGTGGCATCTTCTCCGCAACGGAAAGGAAGGGTGTGCGCGGGAAACCCAAGAGGGGTGTCCTGCGCCATTAAAATCCTAAGTTTTCAGAACTTTATAAAAGTTCTGAAAACTTGTTAGCGGGGCGAAAAGACTTTTTCGACACGCTCCTATCTTTATGAAAGGAGTCCTGTTCTCTTGTTGACCACGGAAACATTTCGGAAAGCGGCCCGGGACCCGGCGGAGTTCGGCAGCTACTACCTCTCGCACTACTTCACCCGCCGCTCGCCCCCCTTTCACCGGCAGCTCTCGGCCCTGTGGCGCCGCCGGGTGATGAAAAACCGTGACCCGGTCTCGGACTGCGCCGCCATGCTGTCGGAAAAGGGCACCCGCAGCGCCATCGCCGCCCCCCGGGGCCACGCCAAAAGCACCGTGATGAGCCTGCAAAACGTCCTCCACGCCGCCCTGTTCGGCTACAAGCGCTACATCCTGCTGGTCTCGGACACCGAAGCCCAGGCGGTCAGCTTTTTAGACGCCATCAAAAACGAGCTGGAGACCAACGAGCGCATCTTAGCGGACTTCGGCGAGCAGCCGGGCAAAACGTGGAAGACCGGCTCCATCCTGCTCTCCAACGGCTGCCGGATCGACGCCGTAGGCAGCGGCCAGAAGCTGCGGGGACGGCGCAACTACGAGCGCCGCCCGGATCTCATCCTCTGCGACGACATCGAAAACGACGAGGGCGTCCGCACGGCGGAGCAGCGGCAGAAAACCGCCGACTGGTTCTGGAAGGCGGTCTGCAAGTCCGGCGACAGCTACACGGACATCCTCGTCATCGGCACCATCCTGCACCACGATTCCCTTCTGGCGGGCCTGCTGGAAAACCCCGGCTTCCAGAGCCGGAAATACCGGGCCGTCCTATCCGACGCGCCCTCCCCTTTGTGGACGGACTGGGAGCGTCTCGCCTCAGACCTCACCGACCCTGACCGGGAAAAAACCGCCCACGCCTTCTATTTCAAGCACCGCAAGGAAATGCTGGCAGGCTCCAAGGTCCTCTGGCCGGAAAAACTCAGCTACTACGATCTACGGCTCATGCGGCTGACGGAGGGAGACGCCGCCTTCAATTCGGAAATGCAGAACCAGCCCATCGACCCAGCCGCCTGTCTGTTCTCCGCCCAGTGGTTCCGGTACTACAACCCCGCCGAGGTGGACTTCCGCGCCGCCGACTTCCGGTTTTACGGCTACTGCGACCCCTCTCTGGGCCGCACCGCCTCCAGCGACTATTCCGCCATCGTCACCCTGGCGGTGGATCGGAACACGGGCCTTTCCTACGTCTGGGACGCGGACATCCAGCGCCGCCACCCGGACAAGATCATCGTCGACATTCTGGAAAAGGAGCGCCTGCTCCGCCGGGAGACCGGCCGGGGCTACGCCATCTTCGGTGCAGAGACCAACCAGTTCCAGTGGTTCTTGAAGGAGCAGCTTGCCCGGGAATCCGCCCGTCAGGGCCTGTATCTGCCCATTCAGGGCGTCCGCTCCACGGAGGATAAGACTATGCGGGTGGAGACCTTGCAGCCGGACGTGAAAAACGGCTACATCCTCTTTCGCCGGGATCAGACGCTGCTTTTGCAGCAGCTTTCCCAGTTTCCCCTGGGCGCCCACGATGACGGCCCGGACGCCCTGGAGGGCGCTCGCACGCTGGCCCGCAAGCAGTCCCGGACGGCGAATCTCTCCGGCCTGCACCTGTAAAAACTCACATGAGACTTGTCCGGCCTGTCCGCAAACAGGGAAGCGCCCCCAGCGGCGCACCCGGCAAAAACTCACGTGAGACTTGTCCAACTGATTTGTTACGAATGAAAGGAGACCATCTATGACCATTCCTTACTTAAACACCGCCCGTCCCGTCCCCATGAGCGACATTCCCGAGGAATACCGGGATATTGCCGAGGCCATCGGCCTTGAGGCCTTCACCCGGCTGACGCTGCTGTGCGGCGGACAGAGCCTGTACATCCCCAAACGGGAATCCTTAGAGCGCAGCGCCCGTGACCGGGACATCCGGGCACGGTTCAACGGCTGCAACTACCGGGCGCTGGCGGCTCAGTTCCGTCTCAGCGAGCGGCAGATCCGCAAGATCATCAACGGCACCCGCACTTAAAACCGGAAAAACTCACCTGACTTTGGACAAAACTCACGTGAGTTTTGTCCGCGCATCGCCCATCCGTTCGCCCCACGCGGAGCAGGGGAGCGGCCGTCGCCCTTCCTTTTCTTTACATTTTTGTAACAAACGAACTTTTTCTTTGCTTTTTCCCCCTTTTATGCTACACTATTCTCGAAAAAACACTCTTTTTCAAAGGAGGGCCTTGCCATGCCTCAGGATCCCGCGCCCATGGATCAGCTCCGGGACGAGCCGCTGCGTTTTCTGGAAACGGAGCAGTTTCAGGAAATGCTGTCCGTCTACCGCAAGCTCAAGCCCCTTGAGCAGGAAAACCCCCGCAAGTTCCGCAACCAGCTGAACACCTACGACTTCTCCGACATCTACCCCATTATGGACACCTACCTGCAAACCCGTGCCCTCTCCGATCCGGAAGCCGTGTCCGCCGTCATCGCGGAAGCCGCGCCGGAGAGCGTGGCCTTCGCCTCCACGCTGCTGGACATCTTCGAGACCACGGTGGCGGAGCGGGTGCAGGAATACGACGTTCTGGGCAACAGCCCCGCCACCTACTTCATCTGCGGCGTGTGGGCCAACATGAAGCGGGGGAGGGAGTTCCACCCGGCGTCCAACGGCATCACCGTCACCTACGATCAGCCGGACGCCTACGGCAACCAGAACATCCGCTACCGCAACAAGGACTACGAAATGACCCTCATCTTCGAAGCGGTGGAAGCCTACACGAAAAACCTCAGCTGGACGGCCCACCGCCTGCTGATCTACACCCTGATGCGGGGCAACGCCGACAACTGGCGGAACAACACCGCCACCTTCTCCATCGAGGAATACATGGCGTGGGCGGGCTTGAAAAGCCGGGACGCGGCCTACCGCCAGCTGAAAAAAGACATGCAGGCCATCACCGGCATGAAGATCACCGCCGAATCCTTCAAAAAGTACTTTGAATCCTTCTACATCACTCACCTCGCCACGGAAGCCTACATCAAAAAGTACACCGGCGAGGTGCATATCTCCTTCGCGGAAAACGTGCGCCACTTCCTGACCCAGTATTACCAGCTGATCCCGGACTGGATGGGCCACCTCTCGGAAAACAGCTACCGTCTGGCCTTCTACCTGTTCTACCGGGCCAGAAAAGCCCCCATCGACGAAAACGGCAGCTTCCGCATCAAGATCGACGACATCATCCACTACATCGGCCTGCCCACCAAGGAGGAGGTCAAAAACCGCAACTATGACGAGGCCATCATCCGCCCCTTCAACAAGGCGGTGGAGGAGATCGAGAGCATTTCCAACGGCTCCATCCATATGGACTTCGACTATGACGACATTAACACCTTTCTGGCGGGCCGCATGAACGTGGGCATCGACCAGACCCTCTGGGACTACATCCAGAAACTGGACAAGACCCGGGCGGCCAAGCAGCTGAAAGGGAAGACCTCCCACAAAAAAGCGCCGAAGGCCGAAGACTGACGGGGACGGTCTGCACGAAACCACGTCTGAACTCCCTTCCGAAAAACCGCCCGTTCCGGGCCATTGTGCAGAAACCGACGTCCACTTCTCCACAGGGAACCCATTTTTGGGCCGTTTTCCCTGAAAAACAACCTCAAAACGCCCTCACCGTGGAGAAAACCGTCCACAATCCCCCTATTCTCCCTGTCCGATTCCAACTTCCCCCCGTGCAGCGCCGACTTCGACCCGTGCAAACAACCACTTCCCCCCGTGCAGTCCCCGCCTTTCCGCCCCTCCCATTTTTCCCACTTTCGTTCACTTCTATACTCACATTTTTGGAGACAATTAACTTTTTATTCCCAATTTTTCTAACTTTTTCCCACCCCACCTTTTTCTCCCGTTTTCCCCTTATTGATATATTAAGATATACTACTGCCCCGGACCGCTTCGCCGGTCTCCGGGGCGGTATGCTACAATACTCCTGATCAGACCCAGAAAGGAGACGTTCCATGCCCGACACCTTCGACTCTCTCCGTCCCCGGATCATCGACTACCTCTATGACCGGGGCATCGACCCCCGCAAGCGGTTCCGCTGTCTGAACCCGTCCCACCTTGACCGGGACCCCTCCATGGGCTTCGACCCCAAGCGAAACAAAGTCCACTGCTTTGCCTGCGGTGCGGACTACGATCTCTTTGACCTCCTCTCCCTCGACAACAACCTTTCCTCTCCGGCGGACGCCCTTTCTCTCGCCAGCGAACGGTACGGGGACGGCTCCGCAAGGCGTTCCGTCTCCTTCAGCGCCACCGAGCCCTCCCACATAACGGACCGTCCCGCGGAGCGGGCCGCTCCTCACGGGGGGGAGGGGGGGATCGGGGGCTGCGCCCCGTCTTTTTTCAGCGAAGAACCTCTTTCTTCCACCTATCTCTCGGACTGCTTCACCCACCGGAACGAGACCCCCTACTTCACCCAGCGGGGTCTGTCGGCAGACACCGTCACCCGCTTCCGCTTAGGCTACGATCCCAAGCATGACTGCGTGGTGCTTCCCTGTGAGGATGGCCGCTGCGTCCGCCGCGCCGTCTCTGAGAAGCGCTACCTCAACGAAAAAGGCCGTCCCTCGCCGCTGTTCCAGCCGAAGCTGCTGACCGGGGCAGGGGAGGGGGACGTCATCTTCCTCCTTGAGGGCACCTTCGACGCCCTCTCCGCCGAGGAATTGGGCTACCGCGCCGCCGCCCTCAACGGCTCCGGCAACCGGGAGAAGGCCGCCGCCCTCCTGCGGACCCTGTCCAAAACCGCCCCTATCCTCTTGCTGACGGACAGCGATCCGGCAGGGGAGACGTGGGCCGCGGCGCTGACGGCGGAATTTCCGTGGCTCTACCGCTGTCCCCCCGTGCCCTACGGCAAGGATCTCAACGAATCCCTCTGCCATGACCGGGACGAGACCGCCCGCTTCCTCGCCCAGTGCGCCGCCGACTGGGCGGCCAGCCAGCCGCCCCCCTACAAGGAGACCTCGGCGGCTGGCCGCATGGAGGATTTCCTTGCTTACATCCAAAAGCAGGCCGCCCGCCCACCCCTGAAAACCGGCTTCCCAAAGATCGACGAAGCCTTGGACGGCGGCTTGTACGATGGCCTTTACGTCATCGGCGCGGTCAGTTCTCTCGGCAAGACCGCCTTCTGTATGCAAATGGCTGACCAGCTGGCCCGGCAGGGGAGGGACGTGCTGGTGTTCTCCCTTGAAATGATGGCGTGGGAGCTGATGGCCCGCTCCATCTCCCGGGAGAGCTTCCTGCTGGACACCTCCGCCCGGCGGCGTATGGCCAAAACCGCCCGGGGCGTGCTGGACGGCCGGCGCTGGAGCCAGTACACCACCCAGGAAAAGGCCCACTTGGACGCCGCCCGGGACGCCTACGCCGCCTACGCCGGACACATCTACTTCCGGGAGGGGGACCACGAGACCGGCCTTGACTACATCCAGAGCGAGGTGGCCCGCCACATCGCCGAGACCGGCGAAAAGCCGGTGGTGCTCATCGACTACCTTCAGATCATCGCCCCGGTGGATGTCCACTTCACCGACAAGCAGAACCTGGACCGCATCGTCTGCGCCCTGAAAAAAATGTCCCGTCAGTACGAATTGACCGTGTTCGCCATCTCCTCCTTCAACCGGGAGAACTACAACCTTGAGGTTTCCATGAACGCCTTCAAGGAATCCGGCGGCATCGACTACTCCGCCGACGTGCTGCTGGGTTTGCAGGCCCGTGGCGCAGGCCGTCCCGGATTCCAGATCGACGAGGAAAAGCGGAAGGACCCCCGGGAATTGGAGCTGAAGATCCTGAAAAACCGCTCTGCCGCCTTGGGCCAGCCCATTTCCCTTCGCTACTACCCGGCCTTCTCCTGCTTTATGGAGGGCTGATTTCGGACAAAACTCACGTGAGACTCACGCCGACTTTCCCTCGGCGCAACAGGAGGTATCCATGCCAGCAGAAGAACTGAAAAAACCGGACGAAGCGGCTATGTTCCGCATCCTCGCCCGTCACCCATACAGCCCGGAGGGCGTCATCCTCCGCCTTGCGTGGCAGGAGGGCCTGAGCCGCAAGGAACTGAACGAACTCACCTGGGATCAGGTGGATTTGGACGGCGGCAGCATCCTGCTCCCGGACCGCACCGTCCCTCTGGAGCCCTCCGTGGCGGACTGCCTGCGGGAGCGCTATGCCCGGTATCGCAAGCTGTCCGACCGTGTCCTTATTGCGGACCGGGGCAAAAAGCCCATGACGCCGGAAAACGTCTCCCGTCTGGCGAAGATCGCCTTGGACAGCGAGGGGCAGGACGTCTCCCTGAAAGATCTCCGCCGGGACTGGATCGTCCGCCAGATCAAGGCCAGCGGCTGGGCCTATGCCGCCCGTGTCAGCGGCATGGCGGTGGGCAGTCTCCGGGGCATTTTTCCCGCTGCCCTATGGGAGGATGCCCCCCAGCCGGACGTCCCCCAGACCGGAGGTGACGATACGGAATACAGCCTTTGGCGCATCGTCCAGCAGGAGGGCAGCTCCACCGCGGGCCTTGCCATCTGGATGTGTTGGAAATTAGCCATGCAGCCGGGGGAGATCCTCGCCCTGACGTGGGATCAGATCGATCTGCAAACTGGCCTGATCCGCTTTCCCGACCACGACATCGACATGGGCGCCCGGACACAGCGCCTGTTGTCCGACGTCCGGGCACGGCAGAAAGACGCCCCCACCGATCGCGTGTTCATCGCCCCCGCCACCGGCAACCCCATCGACCAGTCCCGCCTGTCCGTCCTGTGCCGCACCGCCATGATCCGGGGCGGCTTGGAGGGGTTCAGTCTCCGGTCTCTCTCCGTCTGGGCCCACAACAAGCAGATGGAGGACGTCCTCCTCCGGGGCGCGGAAGAACAGGGCTACCTCCTCCGGGACACGGCGGCATCTCTGCTCCATGTCGCGCCCGGAACGGCGTGGGAGCACCTGAACCGCCTGAGCAAGGCAGGGCGGCTCACCCGCGTGGGCGTCCGCTACTATCCCGCCGGAAACGCCGTGGCGGAGAAAGACTACCTGCCCATTCTGCAAGCCTATCTGCAAAAAGAAGGCATAGCGGGCCGTCAGGCCCTTGCGGAGCAGCTGAAAATCGACCCCAAGCAGGCCACACACATATTAAAAGGAATGGTGGACAGGGGAGAGCTGGAATTGGTTGGGAAACGTTACAGACTGCCGGGAAATACCCCATAACATCACGCTTCCGCAACAACTCACCGAAAACCTTCCGCAAAACGACCATTCTCATTACGGTTTTGTTACAGAACCCCAAAACCTATTTACAGTCGAAAAAAGCAGTGCTAAAGTATATCCTGCAAGGAAGGTTATCGCCCGAAGTCCCGATTCAGATATTGGGTAGGCTAGCCACGATATGTAAATCGGGGCGGAACGCGAACGCCTGACTTGCAAAAACAAACTCCCGCAAAGGGAGAAATTCAAAAGGAGGAAACCCCATGAAGAAGTTCCTTTCTCTGGTACTGGCTCTGGTGATGACCATGTCTCTGGTCACCGTCTCTGCCGGTGCCAAGGACTTCACCGACAGCAGCAAGATCAACTATTCTGAAGCTGTTGACGTGATGTCCGCCGCAAAGGTCATCGACGGCTATGCCGAAGGTGACTTCCGTCCCACCAACACCCTGACCCGTGGCGCTGCCGCCAAGATCATCTGCAACCTGATCCTTGGCCCCACCACCGCCTCCGCTCTGGTGGCCGACTCTGCTCCTTACAAGGACGTTCCCACCAACAGCACCTTCGCTGGCTACATTGCTTACTGCCAGAAGGAAGGCATCATCTCCGGTTACGCTGACGGCACCTTCAAGTCCGGCAACACCCTGACCGGCTATGCTTTCATGAAGATGCTGCTGGGCGCTCTGGGCTATGACTCTGCCATCGAGGGCTACACCGGCGCCAACTGGTCCATCGCTGTTGCCAAGCAGGCCATCAACGCCGGCCTGAAGGGCAGCTTCAACGGCACCAAGGCTGTGACCCGTGAAGAGGCTTGCCTGTATGCCTTCAACACCCTGAAGGCTACCATGGTCGAGTATGACAACCGCATCGTTGTCGGCGAGGGCAGCTCCGCTGTTGCCATCTCCGGCGTCCGCAAGGACCTGACCTGGAACAAGGGCACCCTGAACGACGGCAAGATCAAGAAGGACGGCTATGTCCAGTTCGGCGAGCAGTACTTCGAGAAGCTGGTCCGCACCGACGATACCGACGACTTCGGCCGTCCCGCCAGCAAGTGGACCTACGACAAGAAGGACATCGGCACCTATGTCAACTATGACCTGCTGGTTTCTGAGTACACCACCAAGGTCGAGGGCGGCGACGTCTATTCCGACATCGGCTCCGTGGCTGCTGACTATGACCTGACCTACTGGGTGGACGGCGTCAAGATGAACGCTAAGGACACCAAGACTCAGTCCTCTCAGATCGCCAAGAAGAACGACGACAAGATGGGCGGTTCCGGCAAGGGCGCTCTGACCCAGATCTTCGTGGACAACGACGCTGAGGAGACCACCATCGTTGAGATCAACACCTATCTGGCTGAGACCGACGATTACAACGAGAAGAAGGAAACCCTGAAGTTCAACGAGATCTATGGCTACGGTTCCGTGGATGACGTTGAGCTGGACGACATCGCTTCCATCAAGGACTACAAGGACGGCGACATGGTCCTGCTGACCATCGCTGACGGCGAAGTCAAGACCATCGTTCCCGCTGAGACCGTGAAGGACGTTGAGATCGAAGAGTTCTCCAAGCACGATTATGTCAAGGTTGACGGCAAGAAGGAAACCTATGATTACGCCAAGACCGGCGCTCTCAAGGCTTCTCTGGGCTATGAGGTTCTGTCCAACTACGACAAGAACAACCTGGATGACACCACCTTCAAGCTGTATCTGGATCAGTACGGCTACCTGATCGGTATCGAAGAGGTCGACGCTGATGAGCAGTATGTGTTCATCACCGCTTATGAGAAGACCACTTCCACCATCACCCGCAAGCTGACTGACGCCAACGCCATCTTCGCTGACGGCACCCAGAAGACCATCAAGGTCGACCTGAAGAAGTCCTTCGAGAACACCTATGTTGATAACAACAAGAAGGAGCAGCCCATCTACGACAACTGGGAGAAGGACGGCGAAGAGACTCTGAACCAGTGGTTCAAGTACACCGTGAAGGACGATACCTATCGCCTGGAGTATGCCACCAAGCAGTTCCGCGACAACCGTGTTGTGACTATCGACAGCAAGCACCCTGCTCAGAAGGCTGTCAATGTCAATTTGGCTCATGTGAACTACACCGAGGCTGTTGCGAACTACTTCTACTATGGCAATGCCGACACCACCTACATCACCGTCAACGTGGATGAGCTGAATAAGAAGGCTGTTATCGATGACGTTGAGAGCGTTGTGACCGGCATCAAGAACGTCAGCATTGACGTTTACAGCGAGGACCAGGTCAAGAAGGAAGCCGAGACCGCGAATGCCGATTCTCAGGGCGTCTTCAGCGTCTACAAGAAGGGCTATGTGGTTGCTTCCATCGTCATCGGCGATGACGGTGCTACCTCCAACAAGTTCGCCTATCTGTATGACGAGCCCGAGAACGAGCGCTACAGCAAGACCGACAAGGCTTACTATTGGACTATGAACGCTGTCATCGATGGCGTCAAGACCACCATCACCTTCAAGTCTGACCTGCCCTACGACGACAACTTCGCCGAGGATCTGTACAAGGTTTCCTATGATAAGGACGGCTATGCTACCGACGCTACCGTCGCTAAGCATGGCACCGACTATGTCTGGGTCGACGAGTACAGGGATGATCCTACTGCGAAGGACATCGTGAAGTCCACCTTCGGCACCCAGAGCCAGCCCGCAGTTGACCTGACTGCTGACGGCGACACTCTGTGGATCACTTCTCAGGGCACCAACCGCGGCATCGTTCTGGCTGACAGCTGCCCCGCCGTCATCGTGGAGCAGAAGCAGGACAAGAATGGTAACTGGGTTGCCGACAAGACTGTTGACTATGCCTCTGTTGCCAAGGCCATCAAGGCTCTGGACAACTATGACGGTAAGGGCGTCAAGAACTTCGACGGCACCATCATCGTGACCCTGAAGGACGGCATCGCCACCAGCGTCATCTTGACCGACACTGTCGAGAAGGTCAACCACAAGAAGGAAGACACCGTTGCTGGCGTCACCGCTTCTCTGAGCGTCAAGAATGGCGATCTGACTCTGAACGTTGCTGGCATGACCGCTTCCGATAAGGTTTCTTACAAGGTGGTTGCTACCGACATCCGTTCTCAGAACTCTGCCGTTGTTAACAACGGTACCGTCACCGCTGACGGCGATAAGACCGTTCTGGATGCTTTCCAGATGGATGCCACCATGGCCTATTCCGTGGAAGTCACTGTCAACGGCAAGACCATGACCGTCTCCCTGTAATTGATTCTCTGAATCAAATTCAGTGAGTAAACGAATTTCCCCCGGACGAAAGTCCGGGGGAAATTTTTTATGCTCCGGTGGGGATCAGAGCAATATAGCTGTATACGGAGCCTTGGAGATTGAATTGTGTTTCCGCATCGTCATTTGTCCACGAAACAAAATTTTCGCCCCATGCAACAGAGTTTGTATAGCTGTAGTTTCCGCGGTCGCCTACGGCCCAGCCGCAGCCCCGCACCAGCCGCAGATGGAAGTCGTAATTTGTCGTGTTGCTCTGGGCCTGCACAATGACCAGCACTGGCTTTCCGTCAAAGGTCAGCTTGTTGGGATTCGCGCTGCCGGATTTGCCGTTTCCTGTGTATGTGCCGTATACGATCTTGCAGTTTCCGCAGCTGGCCAGCGCCGTTTGCAGCGCCGCCACGCCGTCGGCGCTGCTTTTCAGCGCCGTGTCGATCTTCTCGTTGTCGCTGTTGAATTCCTCCATCAGAATGCGGTCCGTCTTTTCCCACTGGGTCAACTGAAAATTGGCTGTTTTGTTCATAGATAACATCCTCCTGTCACACGGATGTAACTTTGGGGGCGCCGCCGTGTGCCCACCCTGTATGAGGGACGTTTGCTGCACGGTTTCGTGCAACGGAAGTGAAAAAACCGCCGCACCGTTCACAAATGGTTTACAAGTTTTTCATCTTCCCTTCAGATTTGGGGTGTATACTGCGTACATCAGCAGGCGAGAGAGCCGTTTCCCGGCCCCGCCGCTGATCCGAGAGAAAAAGCCATTCTTTCAAATACACCCCTACGGCCCACTGCCCGCCCGGGAGGAGTCCCAAACCGGCAGACCAACGATCCCGCCGCGGGCAAGCGGCGTGTTGATAGATCTTTTCATACATGACCTCTCCAAAGCAAGGCGGGGCGCCGGTTTTCAAAACCGACGCCCCGTTTTGCCGCGTTTTGCCCGCGAGACCTGTTGAAAAATGTCAGAACAGCCAAAAAGAAGCGGCGGCGGCCAGCAGCGCGGACAGCAGGCCGTGGGTCAGCTTGCCCAGCAGACAGGGGGCGAGGGGGAGGTCCGTGCCGTCCAGAAGGGCGGCGGTCTGGCAGAGAACGGACAGCCCGCCCCATCCGGCGCACCCGGCGGCCAGCAGGAAACCGGTGCGGTCACAGGGCAGGAGGGGCGTCAGGGAGAACAGCTCCCCGCAGCCAACAGCCAGGGCCGCCCATGGGCTGGGGAGGGCCGTCAGGGGCGAGATCAGCACATAGAAGAACGTGACGAAGGCGCAGACGGAGAGCATGGTCCCGGCGCTGTCCCGGACGGATGACACAAAGGCCGCTGGCAGAGAGGGGGCCTGAAAGGAAATGGCGGGAGGAACGGTTTTCCGGCCCCGGCCCAGTCCCCGGAACAGCAGCCCGGTGAGGAGGGCGGCGCAGACGTGGATCAGCCAGAGCCACAGTCCTGTCCGGACGCTGCCGAACACCCCCGCGCCCAGCACACTGATGAGGAACACGGGGTTGGAGTTGTTGCAGAAGGTCAGGAGCCGCTCCGCCTCCTGCCGGGTCAGGTCCCCGGAGGCGTACAGCTCCGCCGCCGTGCGGGCGCCGATGGGATAGCCTCCTACCAGCCCCAGCAGCAACGCGGACCCGGCGCAGCCGGGCAAGCGGAACAGGGACGCCATCAGGCCAGCCATATCGGGCGCCAGCCATTGTCCGAAGCCCAGCCGCACCAGCAGACCGGTGATGACCATGAAGGGGAACAGGGCGGGGATCACCGTCCCGGCGCAGAGGGTCAGGGCCTTGACTGCCTCGAGCCGCAGCTGTCTGGCGTCCGCCAGAAACCAGACCAAGATCCCGCACAGGATCAGGCACACATCCGTCCGTATCCGCCGTTTCATACGCATCACCCGCTATACCCTATGCGGGGCGGAGGCGGTTCATACGGCGGGACAGGCAAGCCGGGGGGAATTTCCGCATAGAGTTCGGTGAGGTGAGAGCATGGAGAAAAAACGGGACCGGGAGCAGGGCGGTATTCTGGGCGGCGTGGCGGAGCTGTTTGACCTGCCGGTGGATGTGGTGGCGGGCCTGCCCCGATTGGAGCTGATCGGGAACCGGCAGCTATATCTGGAACGCCACACGGGCCTGCTGGCTTACAGCGATACGCAAATCGACGCCAACACAGGCTTCGGCGTTCTGCGAATTCGAGGAGAACGGCTGACGCTGGTGGCCATGACGGGAGAAGAACTGCGGATCGGCGGGAAAATCAACGGCGTGGAGTGGGTGTCATGCTGAAGGAGCTTATCAACAGGGTCCGGGGACAGGTGTGGCTCCGGGTGACGTGTCCCTACCCGGAACGGGTACTGAATCTGTGCTCCGCCCGGAAGCTGGCCTTCTGGGATCTGGAATGGGAGGGGACGGAGACCTTTACCTGCCGCATGAGCCGGGGGGATCACCGCGTCCTCAGCCGCGCGGCGGAAAAGCTGGACTGCACGATCGAAATCGTGCGGCGGGAGGGCGCGCCCTACACGCTGGCAAAGCTGCGGCATCGTCAGGCGCTGGCGGCGGGCATCGCGGCGTGCGGAGCGGCGGTGCTGATCGGGTCCTTCTTTGTGTGGGATATTCAGATCGCTGGAAACGAGACGGTGCCGCGGGAGGTGATCCTGCGATCCCTGGAGAAAAACGGCGTTCATCGGGGGTGCTTCGGCTTCGCCCTGAATGGGGAGGACATCCGCAACCATGTGCTGCTGGAGATCCCGGAGCTGAGCTGGGTGGCGGTGAACGTATCCGGCTGCCGGGCCAACGTGGAAGTCCGGGAGCGGCGGACGGCCCCGAAGCTGCTGGACCGGAAAATACCGTGCAATTTAGTGGCCCGGCGGGACGGGCTGGTGCTGCGGGTGCAGGCACTGGGGGGCGTCCCTCAGGTGCTGAAGGGAATGTCGGTGACGGAGGGGCAGCTTTTGATCTCCGGCGTGGAGGACACAGGGACCTTCGGCACCCGGTTCACAGCGGGACTTGGGTCCGTGGAGGGTCGGACGTGGTACACCCTGACGGCCAACGTGCCCCTCACCGGGGCAGAAAAACGGTATACCGGACGGGAAAAGCGGCTCCATTCCGTGATTTTCGGCAGCCGCAGGATAAAATTCTTTGCAAACAGTAGCATTGACAGCGGCCAGTGTGATAAAATAACCGAGAGAACGCCGGTTCGGATCTGCGGTCTCCCGCTGCCGATCACATGGGAGACGGAGACTCTCCGGTTTTACGAAACGGAGCCGGTGACGGTCACGCAGGCCCGGCGGCAGAAGGAGACGGGGACGGCGCTGGAAGCGTATCTCCACAGCCTTGTGGACCCCTACGGCGAGGTAACGGCCAGTCAGGTGGCCTCCCGGCTCCGGGGGGATGTCCTGACGGTGACGCTGACAGCGGAGTGCCGGGAGGAACTCGGGACGCAGGCCCCGATTTATACAGCAAATGAACCGGACGGCGCGTCCGGATAACTTTAGGAGTGATGGCATGGAACAGAGGATCAGCATTGAGCGGATGGAGCAGGCAGTCAATATTTTCGGCTCCTTTGACGAGAACATCCGCCTGCTGGAAAAGGAATTTAATGTGACGGTGACCAACCGGGACGGCGAGCTGCGGATCAGCGGCGAGGCGGAGGACGTGATGCACGCCGCCAAAGCGGTGCAGGCCATGCTGACCCTGTCCTCCCGGGGGGAGGCGCTGGGAGAGCAGAACGTCCGCTATATCATCGACATGGTCCGCACCGGAAAAGAAGAACAGATCAGCGAACTGGCGGGGGATGTGCTGTGCATTTCCGCCAAGGGCCGCCCGGTGAAGCCGAAAACGCTGGGCCAGAAGGAATATATCGCGTCGGTGCTGAAAAATACCGTTACCATCGGCGTAGGCCCCGCCGGTACCGGCAAAACGTATCTGGCGGTGGCGGCGGCAGTGCAGGCATTCCGGGAAAAACAGGTGAACCGCATCATCCTCACCCGTCCTGCGGTGGAGGCCGGCGAGCGGCTGGGCTTCCTGCCCGGCGACCTGCAAAGCAAGGTGGACCCGTATCTGC
>ERZ773173.1651-NODE-1651-length-19232-cov-3.038536_pt1 | contig 19232 bp, 30 predicted proteins | sample MGYA00580535_ERZ773173 | MGnify/ENA primary metagenome ERZ773173 (study PRJEB29015, sample SAMEA2737856) | human gut metagenome | biome: human gut; feature: human-associated habitat; material: faeces | place: China | collected 2012 ...
TAGTGTCCAGGCAATAACCATACCAACTTCAAGACTATCTCCACTTCCTAAAGAAGATAGCGGTATTTCTGTACTATATCTTGGACTATTTTCATCATCTTTATAAATTTTTATACTTGCTACTTTAAATACGTTTCCGTTATCATCTTCTGTTTCATTTTCTATTTCATAAGTATAAAACCAATCATCATCACTATCATTACCAGTTATTTCACTTAATTTTGTTTTTGTTGTTACTTCTTCTGCATCTGTACCTTCAAGTTTTATTTTTTCAGATACTATATCAGAATATGCTTGTGCTTGTGTTGCTGTCTTAGCTGCAGTTAAGGTTGTAAAACTATTTCCCCATAAATTCATAAAACAATTTGCTATTATTATAAATATAATAGTTGCCAGCATTGCTGAAACTACCATATTAGCAGGTCTTTTTTTATTCATCTTATCCTCCTATTATAAAGGCAGATTAGAATATCTAATCTGCCTTTCATCTTTTTATTATATTACCATGAAAGTGTTACTTCACTTTCAAGCCCACCTACAGATACTGCATTAGAAGTAGTGATACTACCACTACCATCTGTACTTGTTTCAATTAAATATTCACCACCCCAAGGATCATTTAGATCTGCATCTTCTGGTAAAATATTCTGATGTGATAGACCATCTACAGATTCTTCTGCAGTAAGTCCTGTTTTTAGATCGTCCATTGTTATACTATCACTTGGATTAATTGCCATCATTTGATATGTTGTTACAGCTGTTTTTATAGTATCCATTTCTTGTTTTGCTGTAGTAACTTTTGCCTGATTAATTAAGAATGGTAATCCTAAAAATAATACACCTACAAGAAAAAGTACAACAATCATGTATACCATGAGTTCTGAAATTGAAAAAGCTTTTCTTTGTTTTTGATTATTAATTGATGTTAATACAAACATTATTATATTTCTCCTTTATAATTTATTAGTTTTTTATTTACCTATTAAACCTATTGCACCATTTTTAAATTCTTCATTTGAATATGTTCCCTTATTATCTGCTCCTTTAGAGTAAATCACAAAACCATTGTCTTTACTTCCTTTTTTTATTTTTTGATAAATAAAATCTTGATTCCAAGCATCTTTTTCAAGTTTATTTATCCATGGACCAAAATGTGAAGCATCATTGCCGTCAACATCTTTATTGCCTTTTTTAGTAAGTTCAGTTAGATTATCTGGATATTCCCCCATTTCAAATCTATATTGACTAACAGCTGTAGCATATTTAGCTAAAGTTGATTTAGTATCAGCTATTTTGGCAGTGGTTATATATTCATTGGCACCATAAAAGGCTATACTTGTTAGTATTATAACTGCAGCTGTATATATAACTAATGTTGCTAAGTTAAATGCAGGTCTCATATAATTACCTCATTCCTATGCCTTGTACACTTTGTGTAAGTGTAATCATTGGAATATAAATAGATACATATATTGTTATTACGATTACACTAGCAAAACCTATTATTGGTGTAGATATTTTATCTGGCAAGGTTACAAGCAGAGCTAAAAGTTGTTCTTTATAATCTTCAGAAAGCTCATCAAAGGTGTCTGCTGCAATACCTGTTTGCTCAATAGAACGAATTACAAAAATAAAATCATTATCTAATAGTTTATAATATGCATCTACTTCCTCAACGGCATCTGAAAGAGTATATGCATTATTCACTTTTTCAGCAATATCAAGTAGCTCATTTCTATATTTGCTATTATCTATTGCCATAGCTGTATATTGTAAAGCTTTATATGTTGTTATGCCATTTCTTAATAGAATAGCAAGTATTTTACATGTATAATAATGTGTTGTTAGTTTTAAAATATCTTTATATATAGGTACTTTTAATAATAAAATGTCAATTTTTTCTTTATAAATTTTAATTATATATTTGAAAAATATTATTAGACCAATGATTATAAATGGTAATAGCCAAATATAATATATGGCAAAATCGCCTAATCCTAATAATAATTTTGTTACTACTGGTAAGTCTGCATTAAGACTATCAAAAATTTTTTTCATTCTACCGAGCATATAGATTGCTACAATAATTAAAATAACTAATCCTACAAACATTACTTTTACAGTAAACATATTAGATTTTATTTTTCGTGCTATATCTGTTTTTTGCTTCAGATAATATACAATTTCATCTAAAATTGTATTCATATTAGATGTTTCACCAATTCTAAGCATTTCTGCAATAAAATTTGGCATGATTTTTTGTTTTATTATTGCTTCAGAAAAACTATTACCAGAATTCAATTCAGCGATTACATTTTTTAGATAAGGCTTCATTATCTCATGATTAGATTCTAAGTATTCTTCTAATGCTTTATCCATAGGAATACCTGCCTTTTGATAACGCCTTAATACTCTAAAAAACTTTAATAAATCAATATCATTTGGCACTGTACGTTTTTTGATGTGCAAAAATATTAGTATAGAGTTTACTATTTCATAAATTATTTGTTTAAATAGTAATTCGTCCATATATCCTCCTATTAATGAGATTATTGATAGCATCTTTATTACCAATTTGATTATAAAGTTCAATTAGACTAGTTTTTCCTGCTACTACATAATCTAAACCTTTCTCCCACATAGAGATAAATTTATTTTTCTTTAAGGCTTCTTTAATTTCTTTCATTGAACTTGTATGATACAAGATGTCTTTTAAATCATCATTAAATAAAACATATTCAACAATAGCTATTCGATTAATATAGCCAGTATGATTACAATGAGGACAATTATTTCTTTGTTCTACAGTTCCTACTTGTTTTAAATCTATTGTTGAAAGTCGATTATATTCTTCTTCAGATAATAAAATTTTGTCCGATTCAGATAATTTGTATTCTCTTTGACAATGAGGACAAAGTATACCAATAAGTCTTTGAGAACTGATTAAATTTACTTGGTTTAACAAAGATACTTTAGACACGCCTAAATCAAGAAGCCTTGAAATTGCCGTTATACAGTCATTAGCATGTAGTGTCGTAAATACCTGATGTCCTGTTGCTCCAGCTTGAATTACAGTTTCAGCGTCTGTTTTATTTCTGATTTCATTGTAGAGAATAATTTCTGGGTCTTGTCTTAAAATTACCTGTAATGCTTTTTGTGAACTAAAGTTAGTAGCATTGTCTTCTGTTTCGTGGATCTGAACCTGACAGTAATTAGGATTATATATTTCTACAGGGTCTTCAATAGTTACTACTATTTTTTCATAATCTGCATTTTTTACTACTTCACCAATTTGAGCATGAAGTGTGGTGGTTTTACCGCTTCCTGTAGGTCCTGTTATAATAAACAATCCTGTTGGGCAAATTTTAAGTTGATTTTTGATAATATCAATATCTTTAGATAGATAACCTATATCATATAAAGTCTTTTGCTTACTCAAAAATTGCTGAAGGCGAAGTACTACTTTTTCCATACCAGATACCATAGGCATGGTAGAAATACGCACATCAACATCATTTCCTAATTTATCTTTTGTTAGAAAAGAGCCTTTATTTGGCATATTTTTTCTAAGCATATCGGAACTAGCTGAAGTATCTAAGCGTTTAATTGCCATAGATATTCTAGGTATTTCATTTTCTGTAAAATCATAATCTGCACTATGATTTACGTTCTTACCATTTATACGATATAAAATTTTTATAGAATAGCAATTATTAAATTTATAAGGTAAAAAATGTATATCTGACGCTCCAAATTCTATGGCATCAGCTATGATATTTTTGACTTTATTTAAGATAGGAGCATTATCTTCTATATTTTCTTGTACTTCATGAGCCATACTTTGAGTATTTAAGTCTACTTTGTAGTAGTATTTTAGAGCTTCTTTTAGATTGTAATTGTCAGTTAAAACTAATTTAATTGTTGCATTTAACCTTGTAGAAAAAATATCTTCAATTTCATCTTGCTCAAGCAATGCATCTTCATTACAAACAATATATAAAGTTTGATGTTCTTCATCGTAATTAAAGGGAAGAATCTTATATTTTTGAGCAATGTTTTTATCTACTAAAGCGACAATATTTGCAGGTATATTTAATTTTACAAGTGAGGCATCTATATATTTACCTTTAGCTATCATCTTTTGTTTTAGTGATTCATCTGTAATAAATTCCATTAATTCACCTTCTTTAAGTTTTGTTGATTTTCTTGATTATCTGTAGTTGAAGTTAATTCATTTAATACTTGGTTTTCTTTTTTTATCTGTGGTAATAGATTTTCAGGTATATCATCGTTGATAATATATGGCGTTATGGTGATGAATACTTCTGTGTTAGATTTATTTTTCGTATGATATTCAAATAATTTGCCTAAAAGAGGGAGTTTTCTTAAAAGTGGAATACCAGATATTGTATCAAAGTCTTCTTTACTCATAAGTCCACCAATAACAAATGTTTGACCAGATTTTAAATGAGCAATGGTGTTTGCTTCACGACTTGCAATCTGTGGAGCTTGCATACCACCTTGCTCTATATATTTTGTAATATTTTTTATCTGTGTATCGATATCTAGACTCACTATTCCAGAAGCTTTATCTATAGTAGGTTTAATATTTAAGGTACTGCCTATATCTTGGTAATCAAAAGTAATATTAGTAGAACCATCTGCTGTATTTTGCTGAGGAATTGGCACGCTATCGCCCATAAAAAGTTTTGCTTCATGTCCATTTTCTGTTAAAATAACAGGTCTACTCATTACTTTTCCCTTAGATATTGCTTCATTAAGCTGACTAGTTACACCAAAAGTTAATTTTGTTCCCCAATTCTGATGAGATATAGGGTCATCAACATTGTGTACATAACTTGGCATTGTATAGTTAAAACCAACATCTAAGTCTTTAGTATGAGCCGTTTCAATGAGTTGAGCTACTATTAAACATTGACTTACTGGTTTATCTATGGATTTTATAAGCCTTCCTGCCTGAGTTAATTCGTAGCTATTTCCTGTAACGGTAATTGTAGAATATTGGTCATTAGCCACTATATTTGCTTCATCGATACCTAGTCCTTTAAGCTCGTTTATTAATTTTTCTTTGTCTGCATATCTTACATTAAAACGCTCAGAACTTAGCATAGTATCTTCATCTTTAGAAATCCTATAAGTCCCATTAGAGTTAGACCAATTTAAGTTATAGGTAGCTGTTAAATAAGATACTACTTCATCTAAAGTTACATTTTTAAGTGTGGCATATACCTTAACGTTATTTAAGTCATCACTATCTACTACTAAGATATTGCTTCCAGAAATTTTTCCTAGTAAATAAAATACGCTGGCAAGGGGGGCTCCTTGCCAATCAAAATTATATTTAGGACCATCATATACAGGTTCATCTTCTAGCGTTACAATATCATTTTCTGTGGGAATATATTTATAATCTGTAGGAATTCCCTCGCCATATATATTTAGTGGTGTTGGTGTTTCATTAATAGTGGTTATTTCTACATTTGTATTTTTAGCATTATCCTTATTTTCGGCATATTTATTAAGTACATCTTCAGCTGTTAGTTTAGGTTTAAGTGGTTCTTTTTTGAATTGAGCTGCAAATGCTTGTGCTTCTTGACTTGGATTTGCATGAGCAAATGAAGTTAAAGTTATACTTAAGGGAATAGTAAGCATAATTGTCTTATTTAAAATTTTTTGCATAAATTATCCCGTCCTTATTGTGCTATATTATAAGATATTTGATTACCATTACTGAAAGTAATACCATTATTATTTATCTTAGATATAGTATTACCATGTAAAGTATCACCTTCTTTTACCACTTGACCGTCTACAATAGCAATATTTTCTCCATATTCATTAGAAGAAATTCCTTGAATTTGAGATGTTGGTGTTGTATTTATAGCTGGGACTTGTGGTAAATTGTTTTGATTAAATGAAGGAATTGGTGGTAAATTACCATTTTGATTGTAATTAGGTATAGCAGGTAAATTAGTATTTTGAATTTTATTTTTGACCATTTTTTCTGGATTATTTGCTAGATAAATAGGACTATCTTTATTGACAAAAGGATTTTCTAAGCTAGCTAAATCTATATAGTTATTATTATTTGCTTGTTTATTTTTAGCTATTGCATTGGTATTTATATTAGGCTTAGTTGTAGTGTTTTTTTCATTATTATTACTATCATAATTAAAGAAAAATAATGTTGCTGCAATACTACCTATAAATACTAATAAAATAAGAAGAATAATAACTTTTAGTTTTGGCTTAGTTTTAATCGTAAGATTATTCACTAATTCGTCATCATAGCTTATATCTTTATTTTTTTTAGGTTTTAGTTGAATATTTTTAAAAAAGCTTTTCATTTTGTCCTCCTATTTTATGTAAATTCTATATACCATATCGACCTTTACATTATTAGTTTGATTAGCATTTATTTTATCCTTAGATTTAGTGTTATTAGTTTCATCACTAGAGATTTGTATTTTTTCTATGGTTATTAGGGCATCACTTACGTTAGTAAAATTTGTAACCATAGTTATAGCTTTTGACCAATCTCCTACAAAAGAGATATCATATTCTCTAAAGGATACTTCTTTATCTTTTTTGTTTGTTTTTTTAGCTTCTTTTTCTGAGAATTTTTCTAAAAGTAGTTGATGTTTAGCTAGATTATTTAAAATTTCTGTTTGTACAGTATCTAATTGTTCTTTATCTACAGGTCTATATGTTTCTCCATTTATTTTAGTAGCTAAGTTATTATATTCATCTATGTTTTTTGCATATTAGCCATATTAGCTTTAGTAATATTTGCCTCCTGGTAACTTACGCTCAATTCAAAAAATAAGCCTAATATGATTAAAAATACAATAGAAGTTATACCTATATATTTAAAAGCTCCTTTAATTTTAGATAATTCTTTGATTTTCATTTATTCATCTTTCTCCTTCTTTGTATTTTTATTCTTTTTAGGAGTATCTTTAATTACTTTTGTTATAGAAATTTCAGCAGAATTAATGTTTTCAACAGTATTATCTATCTTAGTTAACATGATGTTTTTAAATCTATCGCTATTTAAATTAGAGCTAAATTCTTGTATTTTCATTGGTTCTGTGGCTACTAAATCTATTTTTATCCAATCATTATTTTTATCATTTTGACTATTATTAATGGAAAGTTTAGTAAAGCCTAAAGTATTATTATCTGGCTTACTTATTAAAATCTCACTTAAGATTGGCTGTATAGGTTCTGTTTGTTTTTTTACGCTTTGAATAATACTATCTTCTTTTTTTAGAGTTATTATCTGCTTATTAGCATAATCAAAATCCAATTGTAATTTATCTGGTATAGCAATAGTGTTTAAATAATATAAATATGCTGCTTGTATACCAATAATAAATGTAAATATAAATAGTGCAATTTTACTTGTCTTTTTAATATTTTGCTCTAATTCAATAAGTTTAGTACTTTCTTTAACTATTTCAGGTAAGATATTGGCTGAATTGATTTTGATGTATTTTAACCTAGGTGGTTCAAGTTCTTGTAGTAAACTACCAATACCTATATAGTAAGTATCAATTTCTATCTGATTATATTTTTTTACTATCAGATTAGAATTTGGTCGCATTTTATAAATACGAGCGTTTTCATCAGTAGAAGCAAAAGTTAATTTTGAAATATTTTCCTTGGTAGAAAGGATATGAATATCTGCATTACCTGTTATGGCTTTGAATTTATTTTTAGCTACAGCATTTGCTTGAAGCAGTGCATCAGATAACAATATTTGACTATTTTGGTTTTTAAGGTTATCTAAGATATATTCTTTGGCTAAATTCATCTTAAATAAACCCGCTATTGGCGAATACATAATTATATTTGCACTATGTTTATATATTTCAAAAATGTAGGCTTCTTGCTCAAATGTATTTTTATATCTAATAGCACAAAAACTTAATGGTTCTATAGATTTAATTAACAGATTTACATTTTTACTAGCTTGTAATAAGGAATCAATATATGTTTTTTCAATGCTATATACTGTTTTCCATGAAAAGGTAGTACTTTTTAGATTAAAAGGCAGACTATAATAATATTTATTGGTGTCTATATTATTAGTTTGTAAAAATTTATCTATATCTTTTTGTTTTTCACTATTTGTGGGATAGTAAAAATAATCGACATTAAATTTATCATCAGGCAAGATAAAATATATATCCGTTTTACTTTTAGTTAGTGATACTATTTCATCTAAATACATAGTTAGAGAATTTACATCTCTATTTATATATGCTTCGTATATAGATTTGTATGAAATTAGAGACTTTATTTCTAATTTATTTTTCACTTTTTTACCTACGACAATTTGTGTAATATCTTCAAAAATGGCAATAGCAATCATAAAACTCTCCTTACTCTTCACGTAGAATATGTATCAAATTTACTGCTCTAAGTGAAGCTGTAACCATTTTATTGGCTTTTATTGCTTTAATTTTACGTATTTTGGTGTTTTTGATAATATCAATAATAAAACTTATTCCTACACTATCTATTATTGTAGTATTTGAAAAATCTATTATTACTTCTGTGCAACCGTTAGCAATAGCTTCTTTGAAGTCATCAGTAAGCTCTAAATATATAGGCAGTGTCATATCGCCCTTAACTTTTATAATTGCTATGGTATTATTCATTGTTATATATTTCATATTTATCCCTCATTTTGTGTTCGAATCGAACACATTTTTTAGTTTTATAAAAATTGCAGTGATATCATCTTTTTTATTTTGTATATTGCCTAATGTCAATAAATCAGACAGACCATCTGTACAAAATACTATTTCCTCTACATTACTTACATCTAAAACTTCTTCTTGGTAATTATCCGTGCTAAAGCCTAATAAATTACTACAAAGTGCGATTTCTCTATACGCTAATTTATCTTTTAGTAATATGTTAGGCATACCAGCAGGAATGTAATATAATTTTTTATTTTGTATGTCCAGTTTAAAAATAATAGCCACTACATAAGCACTAGTGTCTGAATCGGTGTCCATTTGAAATAGTATTTCTTCGTTAATATTATTCATAACTTCAGTTAGTGATTTAAAAACTTTCTTGTCATAAAATCTAAACGCATAATTGAAAATAGTCTTTATCTTCGCTGTTTGTCTCCAAGCAATTAAATCATGACCTGTACAATCAAACAGGTAGCCATATAAAATATTTTGTTCTTCATCAAGCCAATATTTAAATAAATCTCCAGATAGATTTAAATATGGACTATAGATGTAATCTACTGCTAAATCATCTTTATCAATAAAGTCTGGTAAAGTTTCTGCTTGGTTTATTTGTGCTTTTTTTACAGTTTCTTCTAATGTAGTGCTAAAACCTAATTTGAAATTATTAAAAAAAGTGGCAATTTGTAATGTAAATAAGTCTTTATCTATTGGTGTAGCTATAAAATAATTGATGTTTAAGTCTTTAAGTTTAGTATTATTCATATTTTGTTTAGATAAAAACATAAATATAGTTAAATCTTTGTATGAAATACTATCTTTAATCATTAACTCTTTTAAGATTTGACAAAAAACTATGCCGTTTATTTTGTCTAAGTCATCATCAATGAATAAGACTGATGGTTTTAATGTATTATATAAGCTTAATCCTGTTATGGGATTGTCTGTTGTAAGTATTTGATGGTTATTTCCTATTTGTGATATCAATATTTTTTTTATGATATCTTTTTCCTTTGAGATAATTAATATATCCATATGCTTTATATTTCCAAAACACCAATATCTAATTTATTTAGTAATTTTTTATTGGATAGTTTTCTTATTTTATAAGGAAGATATACCACCAAATGTACTGTTTGCATATCAGGCTCTAAGATTACACGGTCACAAGATTGGAGCATTAACCATATTCCCCTACCAGAAGATTTATCTTGTATAATTTCATGCCAACAAGCATTATTATTTTTAGTTAATTTAAATAAATTATCCTTTATCATCTTTGCTTTGGTTTTATAAGTATCTGCTTTTATAGACACAATTAAACTTTTATTTATATATTTTATTGTTATATCTATTTTTGCTCTATCATAAGACTTTTTATTATATCTACAAGCATTACAAATAGTTTCTGTTATAGCTACCATAAAAAATGCAGCTTTCTCGTTATCCTTAAAATACATATAAAAGAAATCAAATAGCACTTGATGAGGATAATTTTGATAGCCAATAAAATTAAATTTATATTCCATTTTGCACCTATTTACTTTGTATATTATTACTGTTATTATTTTGTAATTCTTCTAAATATGCCTGTATTTCATTAAAAATACTTTCATCACTAGGTAGTGAAATACTTACATTGTCATCATAATTAGATACTACATAAGGCATAGTTAAATTATTATAATAATCCCGTAAAGTCTTAGCTAAAGCTATATCACCTATCTTAGTTGCTTCATCTATTTGTATTAATAATTCTTGCTTTAACGCATCATTGCTATTTAACGCATTTTCAGCCATAAAATTATATCCTTGAATTTCATTGTCTAAGATATTCTCTGTATAATCTTGGCTGTTAAATTCATTGATAGCTATATTGACTTCACTATCATTAGTAGCAGCTTCACTACTATTAATTAAGTATGAATTTACAGCTACTAGACCTATTAAAATAAGTTCTTTTTTCAAATCAATCACTTTCCTGTAAATATTATTAATGGTATAACTTTGTTTTTAATATTTTTTATGGGAACTTCTCCAAAATATCTACCATCATAAGAATTTTTATTATTTAATCCGATAGGGAGAAAATAACCCTTATTAACATGATGTTTTCCATATTGAGGAATAATACTTCTACCTAGAGAATCTCTAGTAGATATATCGCCTACATATTCATCATTAACATAAATAGCTTTATTATCTACATAATAGGTATCACCTTCTAAAGCTTGTATTTGTTTTAGTAAATAAGTGTTTTTGTCTATATACTCTCTTTGTGTCATAAATTGTTTTATTTTTGCTGGTACTTCAAATAAAACCATATCACCTTTTTGATAATCTGCTTGAAGAATTTTAGGAATGACAAAATATATTCCACAAGGTACAGATGGTGATAAATTTATAGTGAAAGGAGTATATTCAAAGAAATTGAATACCAATAATAAAAGAAGAAGTAATATACAAATCAAGTTTGCTTTAAATTTGCCCATAAATCTATTCTAATATAAAAGTGGATTTTAAAAGTATCGACTTTTGAAAAAATGAAAAAAATTTTTTATCCTTATGTATCAAGGGATTGCAGGTTTAAAATGGTTTTGTGTTCGATGAAAGTGGGCAAAAAAAGCTGAACTTTTTGTCAGTAACTAAAAAATGTGTTCGATTCGAACACATTTTTTTAGTAATTATATTTAATTTTTAGAATGTACTTTTAACCAAATTGTGTTCGATTCGAACACAAAATAAATATAGTAAATGATAAAAATAATCCTGCGGATTTAAATTTAAAACAATGATAAAATAACTTTTTGTCGCTTTTCTGCTCGCACTATAATGGCATTCATTCCAAAAAACAAGGGTGAAATGAATAGCTTCGCTACCCTTGTTTTTTTCCCTTCTGCCATTATCTAAAGACGTGCGAAAATCAACAAAAAAACAGTCGCATGAGTAGAAAGGAAGATAGTTGTGATTAGAGTTAATAAAAATATTGCAAGAAATCAATATAATAAAGGAAAAATTGTAAGATTAATTCCTGCTAAATTAAATTTTGATACAAAAGTTTTTCAAGATGTTTATTTGGGAAAATATGCAACTACAGATTTTGATGAATTAGTAGATATATTCAAATTTGTATATTGTAAAGGGAAAAGGGGATATTATCCTAATTTTTACATTGAAAGGATTTAGTTTAGTTATAAGATTAGATATGATAATAAAATGTATAGAGAATATCAGCAAAGAGAAGATGCTATTCGAGAAGAAACAACTAAATTCAATAGAGTTAAACGAGAAGCTAAAGCTGAAGAAAAATTAGAAACTGCAATCAAATTTTTAAAATTAGGTGTAGATGTAAATACAGTTGCTAGTGGAACAGGATTAAGTTTAGATAAAGTAATAGAGATTAATCGTCAACTAAATAAATAAAATTTTATAAAAGAGTAGGTTGTATAGATATGCAATCTACTCTTTTATCTTTTATAATGACAAATGTGTTCGATTCGAACACAAATATAGTAAATGATAAAAATAATTGGATTATACTCTTTTTTGAAAAACGTGTTCGATTCGAACACATTTAATCAGCTAAATCTAAAACTTTAGCTATGACCTTTTGTCTAAAAGAATAAAGTATCTTTTTTATTTTGTGAAGAGGAATATGGTATTTTTCAGCGATTAGATTGAGATTAATAAATGGATTTTGCTTTTTATCAAATATTATTTGCTGTTCTAATTCACTCATTGAACTTATCTCTTGGAGAATTATATTGTTTATTTTTATTAGTAATTTTTCTTTTTGATATAAAATTTTTAGATAATCATAGCTAACGTCCACATATATATTATTTCTAAGCAAAAAAGAAATTTCTTCTTTGAGTTTGTACCTTAAAGAAGAAAGCATATTTAAAAGTGTCATAAACATCTCATAGGTTAGTTTTTCCATAAATAATTGTTTTATGTCATAAAATATTATATTCATCAAGAAGTTAATCATCTTTCTATTTATTTCGATTATACCGGATTTACTGATGTTTAATGACAAGGAAATTTTAGCTAAAGTATATCCTTGCTCATAGCGTAGTTTTAAAAACTCTTGATATTTAGCTGGCATTTTTTGCAAAAATTGATTTATTAAGTAAAAATCAAGATATAAGCATAATTGCCTATACCGTATCTTATAAATCAAGGGATTTTTCTTATGTGTTTGTATATATTCTTCTTGTTTGGTATTAATTCTGTTATAAGTATTTGTGTCAAAAAATAAAATCAATCTATCTTTTAGTATTTCTTTTCTTAAAAACAATATCTTATCACCTTATATGCTTTTCTAGTTTTAATAATAATTCTTGAATATTTTCTGTTGAAGAAGTCATATTTTCTAAGAATTGTTGTAAATTTTTTATATTATTTATTTCATTCATATAATCACTAATTTTACCTTCAGCTTTTTTCATTTGCATTATTAATTCTAATTTTTCTATGTTTAGCAGTTTATTTATACTGCTTTTTATAACATAGAATTTGTTATTATCTATATTTTCATCATCAAGAATGGTACGTAATTTATCTATTTCTGCTAAATATTTATCCTGTAATTTTGTTATTGTCATTTCAATTAACCTCTATTCATAAAAAAATTTCTTATCAATTTTGAAATATCTACAGATTTTAATTATGTTTGCCTCTCTAGGTATCATTGTTCCGCTTTCCCATCTATGAATAGTAGATGGATTCACTAATAAGATATCTGCAAATTCTTCTCTCGTTAAGAGTTTTTGTTCTCTTAACCATTTTATTTTTTCGCCAATACTCATAATAATTCTTTAAGTTGTTTGGTAGAAGTCTCTAAAACTTCTATTAAATCAATTAAATTTTGCCTATTTTTCTTGCTATATTTGCAAGTATTGAACTCAAAAGCTATAGCTTTACATTTAGTGCCTAAATATACCTTACAACTAGTAACCATATTTTCCAAATCGTTAAAATTTCCTTCAGATACTAGTTTTTTTAGCACATCATTTTCTTTTTGTAAATTTGCTATTGATACTTTTAGTTGATGATAGTCTTTAGGTGGAACAATTTCTTTGACTTTAATTACTTTTTCCATATTAATTCACCTCAAACTTCTTCAAAATAATGATAGACTTTTAAAGTAGATATCATAATTTCTACTTTATGGAATTTTTTCTTGTTATCATAACCATAAATAAAGGCATGACCTTTATCATTTTGATAAAAGCCAGACCCTTTTACATAAATAGGATTACTATTCATTTTGTTAATTGCTTTCGCTTTAAATATCACCCTCTCTATTATTTTCATTGATATTTCCTCTTTCTAATTTTATATCTAAGTCTTTTTCACACTTAGCAATAAGTTTATCTAAATAATCTATAGTTGCTAACATTTTTAATCCTTTATCGTCGTCTTTTATAGTATTTAACAAGGTATCCAATTCATTTTTCTTAGTATTTAAAACACTTAAACAGGTTTCTATAGCACTGAGTTCAATATCTTCATTATCATTTTCAATGCTATTCTCTATAGTTTTTATTTTAGGGTTTGTAACTGTGTTAGGAATATTATCTTGATTAGTTGATTTTGACAATTTATCATTTTTAGGCTTTGGTGTATCTTTTTTTCCGTCCTCTTGTTTAGGACTGTAGTCTTCATTTAAATCTTCAACATTATATCCTTCTTTAATAGATTTTTTTAAATTTCTAAGTTCCCTAGTAGATATATCATCTTTTTGTTTAATTATCTCTAAAGCTTTTTGTTGTTCTTCTTCACTTAACCCTCTAAGTTCAGCAGCTTTAGAAAAAGTAAGTGTAGAATTTTCATCTTCAACAGCTTCTCTTATTTCTGGACAAAATTTATTATAATCCCAGTATCTTTGCAATTCGGCTTCAGAAATACCTATTCTATCAGCAATATTCTTTCTAAAGCGTCCTTTTTCATTTTGGACTTCTTTGGATAATATTTCTGTTAATATAGTTATTTCATTAAATCTGGTTTTAAAATCTTTTTCCCTTTGGGTATTTCTACCAATAATAGCCATTTTTTCATCATCAAGACTTTTGATAGTATCGTTTATGAAATATGGTACTTTTTTAGAAGATAATTTGCCTTCATTAAAAGCTTGTAACGTTGCTAATTGTCTTCTATGACCAGAGATAATTATAAGTTTTTCGTCTTTTTTTATTACTTCTATAGGATTTTTGACACCTCCACTTCTAATGATTTCAGCTTTTAAATCATCAATGTTTAGTTTTCCATAAATAATTTCATTTTCTGGATTTACTTCTAGTTCATCGGCATCAATATAATCACAAACCAGTCTTAAGGATTGTTTAGTATTTGCCGATGAAAATACTTTTGCCATGTTTATATTTTTTATTGCCATAAAAACACCTCATTATGTTGAGATGAAAAGTTGTCCGAATCAGACAACTTTTCTATTTGATTTTTATTCATCATATAATAATTCATCTATAAATTTATTCATTTGTCTTGCAAATAATGAACGTGGAGATAATTCAATCATACTTTTTCTCAAGTTTATAGCTTCAAATAAACGTTTATTTGAAGCATAGTTATTGACTAGATTTATGTTAGTTTTGAAAAATTTGTATTTAGACTGAGCTTTGCTATATGTGTTTGTGATGTATTTATTCATCAACGCACCTCGCAAAATAAAGTTATTTTGAGGGTCATGTTCATTATAACTTTCATCGTATAGTTGTCTATCTTTTAATACGTTTTGAAATTGTATATCCATTTCATTTAATCCACTAGTTGCATAATCGTCGGGATTAGTTACAATGATTACTTGATTAGTGGCAATTAGTGCATTATATACTGTAAAATTAATATCTGGAGCATTGTCTATTATGCAAAAGTCATATTTATCTTCTACAGATTTTAAAGCATTTTTCAAAATAAAAGTTTTATCTTCAGCATCGATTTCTGTATGCTTCATATTTAGCGGTAACAAAGTCATATTGCTAGGTAGTATATCTATAAGACCTTCTTGTATTTTTCTAGCTGGATAAATTGCCTTTTGTATATCTAAATCAGGATTTAAAAATACATCAGCTAATGTTATTTCTTTATCTTTAACATTAAAGAAATAACTTGCATTGCCTTGTTTGTCATTGTCTATAAATAAAACTTTTGCTCCAGCACTAGCTAATATATATGCTGTATTTGTGGAGATAGTGGTTTTTCCTACTCCACCTTTTAAATTTATAAAACTGTATGTTATCATATTAAAACTTCTTTCTATATTTATAAAAATGTGCTAAAATAATAACAAATATTATTATTTTAGTATTAGTGGTTAATCATAAGAAAGTCATGAATTTTTGTTCATGGCTTTTTTATTTTTTAGAGCTTTTATGCAGTCTTTAGACCATAGGCAATTATAATTATCACAAACTTTGGTTGCATAACAAGCTTGATTACCTTCATAGGATTGAATGGTATGAATTAATACTTCTTTGGTGGCTTTGATTGGCAAAGTAAATCCTTTTTCCTTAGCAAATGTTCTAATTTCTTTGATGGTCATAAAAATACCTCACTTTTAGTTGTCCGATTCGGACAAGATTTATATTTGACAACGTTTGTAAATATTAATATCACAAACATTTTCTCCTCGTGTAATGATATCTTGTGTTGTTTTACAAAAAACATCAACATCCATATCTAAATGAGTTGCTAAAATTTTAGTCAAAGTAAAATACATAGTTAATATATCTTTTTCATTTCCATCAAAGAGTACACCAATATCAGATTGACTCTTATTTGTATCATTATCTTTAAATAAAAACATTGTAATATACGATTTCAATTCTTTATTTTTCTTATTCTCTAAGATGTTTATAATTTGACTAATTACTGTATTTTTGTTGAGCATTGTATCGCTTCCTTTTATGTTTAAAATGGTATTTCTTCATCACATGGGACTTCTGAACCAAATGATTTAGCTTGTGGTGGAGTTTGTACATTATTAATAGGCTTGCTACCCATAAATTCGATTTCATGAGCTATAACTTCAGTAACATAACGCTTACTTCCATCTTGTGCATCATAACTGCGAATCTGAATACGACCTTCTATTAAAACTTGACTTCCTTTCACTAAATTATTACCACATACCTCAGCTAATTTATCCCATACTACAATAGGAATAAAATCTGCTGTCTGTTGAGCATCACTGCTACTAAACCTACGATTAACAGCTAACGTAAAACTAGCCACTGCTTTTCCTGTTTGTGTATAACGCACTTCTGGATCACGCACAAGACGTCCTGCTAATATTACTTTATTCATATAACATCTACTTTCTATAAATTTTATTAAACTCTGTACCATATTTTTTAGATATAACTGATATGTTTAATAAGAAATAACCTTGTTTATCTAGAAAATACGCTAATTTTTTCATAAATTTATTCATGAAGCTCCTTTCTTCTTTTTTTTCTTTAACTTCTTCCCTATCTATAAAGTAATCAATATTCTCTTTATCTTTACCAATACTTTCCCACATACCAGCCTCAATATCTGCTGATACTCCTTGAAACATTGCCTTACCAGATTCATATAAAGTAACTATTGTATCACCAGTATCAGCTTGAAATATAGCATAAGGAGGAGTCTTATCTCTTTTCATGTCTTTATAAAAGTCAGCCATTAATTTTTTAGTTTCATTATCTACGCGTATAACTTTGGTAATAGTTTTATTTTTCATGTTCCACCTCTTAATTACATTTTATCAAATTACTATAAGAAAGTCTATAAAACTTTATAGTTAAAAGATAATTTTACACAATTTCCTTGAAAAAAATCTCTATCCATGTTATAGTAATTACTATCAAAGAGGTGATACCATGAAGTTTTACACTGGACCAGAAGATTTAAAAGATGTTATAGAAAGATACATCGTTATAGGAAATGATATGGCAGTATATTATTTAAACAATAGAAAAGTATCTATTCCCAATTTTACTGAAGAACAAAGAGAAGAAATTAAAAAAATAATGTTACAACAATTACAAGAAAGAAATGAAAGTGTAAATCTAAGACCATATACTTTACAAAAAAGTTTTGATACTGCAGTATTAACTACACTAGTGGGTTCATATATAGCTAATCGTATTAAGTTTGGTACTATGAAAGCCTACCTAACAATAGGTACAATATTTGGTACAATATATTTAACTAATAGAATACTAAAAGAAAAAGCAATAATTAAAGAAGTAAAAAAATCAAACTTATTTCTTGATATGTATGAAGAATTACAAACTCCTGAAGGTAAAATTGCTGTCGAAGAATTAAACTTTGATAAAATATATTCTGAAGAACTAAATGTTAATACTTTAGATGATTTTAGTTACAGTGAAGTTAAAGAAGTACATAAAAAACTAAAAAAAGTAAAATAGTAAGTTATCTTAATTTTAAGATGCTTTTTTCTTTATATTTCCTTGTTTTTTAAGCATAATTAATATATAATATATATCGAGGGTGTTAGGTATGAAAAGACAAATCATCAAAGTAAATAATATGTCATTTAAATTTGAAGACAATTATCTATTCAAAGATTTTAATCTAGAAATAGAAGAGTCTTCTTTTGTCTCAATCATAGGTATGAATGGTTCCGGCAAAAGTACTTTAGCCAAAATACTAATAGGACTATATAAAGCCGAAGGCTATATTACCATAGATGGTTATTTATTAAATGAACAATTCATTAAAAAAATAAGAAGAATATTTTCTGTTTGCTTTGCAAATAGTGAAACCCATTTTATTGGAGAAACAGTAAGAGATGACTTAGTATTTTCACTGGAAAACTTAGGTTATTTTTATGATGAAATGACTACTTTAATAGATATAATATCCAAAAAGTTCAAACTAGAGAATATTCTAGATAAGGAGCCAAGTCTCTTAACTGAAAGTGAAAAAACAAAAGTAGCCATTGCCTCAAGTCTAATTCATAGTCCTAAAATATTATTACTTGATGAAACAATAAACAAACTAACAGACACCGATAAAAAATTAGTTTTTAAATTACTTAAAGAATATCAAAAAGAAGAAAAGCTTACTATAATACTAATTACCCATAATCTTGAAGAAACACTATTTTCTGATAGAATTATTGTATTAGAAAATGGTAAAATAATCAAAGATGAAACAAAAGAAGAAATCTATAAAAATGATTATTTAGAAAGAAAGGGTTTTGAACTACCATTTGTAGTAAAACTATCACAAAATCTAATACTATATGATTTATTAGATAAAGTATATTTTAGTGAAAACGAGGTAATGAATAAATTATGGCCTTAAGTTTCAATAATGTAACATATAAAAGTAATTTAAAAAAGTTTAACTATGATTTTGAAGATGGTAAAATAACTACCATAGTATCGGGAGAAAGTCTATCATACTTTACTTATCTAATGAGTAATCTTGAAAAAGATTATAACGGTAAAATAACTAATACCTATA
>ERZ773173.1659-NODE-1659-length-19170-cov-4.934397_pt1 | contig 19170 bp, 16 predicted proteins | sample MGYA00580535_ERZ773173 | MGnify/ENA primary metagenome ERZ773173 (study PRJEB29015, sample SAMEA2737856) | human gut metagenome | biome: human gut; feature: human-associated habitat; material: faeces | place: China | collected 2012 ...
TATTGTTTGCCATAGTGGTTCTCCCTCGTATACTTTGTTTCCCTCATCTTCGCGTCCTTGCCTCCCTCTGGGAGGGAGGTGCCCCGAAGGGGCGGAGGGAGAGAACCTTGCCATTGCCCGAAGCCTTCTCACCTGGCCAGGCTCTCTCCCCCACCCGCTGCGGCGGGAGCCCCCTCCCAGAGGGGGCCAAGGAGAATGTAAAGCCGTATGGTTTAATTAGTGTAAAATATCACTATAATAATCCATATTATAGCACACATTTTTGCGTTTTGCGATTCTTGACAAATACCACATTATAGCGTATTATAAAATAGTATGTGGATATTGGGGCTTTGCCCCTGCAAATATCAGTATATCGGCATTTTCAATTTGAGAGGGAACGTATATGATTCAGGAAAATCTCCGCAACGTCGCGATCATCGCGCACGTCGACCACGGCAAAACCACCCTGGTCGACCAGATGCTGAAGCAGTCCGGTGCTTTCCGCGCCAACCAGCAGGTCGCCGAGCGTGTCATGGACTCCGGCGATCTGGAGCGTGAGCGCGGCATTACGATTCTGGCTAAGAACACCGCCGTCCGCTATAAGGACGTGAAGATCAACGTGGTGGACACCCCGGGCCACGCCGACTTCGGCGGCGAGGTGGAGCGTATTTTGAAGATGGTCAACGGCGTTATCCTGCTGGTAGACGCCGCCGAGGGCCCCATGCCCCAGACCCGCTTCGTGCTCTCTAAGGCTCTGGAGCTGGGCCATCGGGTCATCGTGGTGGTCAACAAGATCGACCGCCCCGATCAGCGCATCCACGAGGTCATCGATGAGGTGCTGGAGCTGCTGATGGACCTGAACGCCACCCCCGAGCAGCTGGATTCCCCCATGCTGTTCTGCTCCGGCCGTCAGGGTACCGCTTCCTACTCTCCCGACGTGGTGGGCACCGACCTTACCCCGCTGTTTGAGACCATTCTGGAGTATATCCCCGCTCCCGAGGCGGATGTGGATCAGCCCTTCCAGATGCTGGTCAGCTCCATCGACTACAATGAGTTCGTGGGCCGCATCGCCGTGGGCCGCATTGAGCGGGGCACCCTGAAGCAGAATCAGGAGATCATGGTGTGCAACTATCACGATCCCGATGCTACCCCCAAGAAGGCCAAGGCCGTTTCCATCTATGAGTTTGAGGGTTTGGCCCGGAAGCAGGTGACGGAGTCCACCGCCGGCAACATCATTGCCATGAGCGGTATTCCCGACATCACCATCGGCGATACCGTCTGCGCCCCCGGCGCCGTGGAGCCGCTGCCCTTCGTGAAGATCAGCGCTCCCACGCTGGAGATGACCTTCTCCGTCAACGATTCCCCCTATGCCGGCCGTGAGGGTAAGTTCGTCACCTCCCGCCAGCTCCGGGATCGGCTGTACCGTGAGACCCTGAAGGACGTTTCCCTGAAGGTCTCCGATACCGACCGCGACAGTGCTTTCAACGTGGCGGGCCGCGGCGAAATGTCCCTGTCTATCCTCATCGAGACCATGCGACGGGAAGGCTATGAGTTCCAGGTATCTCCCCCCCGTGTGCTGTACAAGGAGATCGACGGCAAGAAGTGCGAGCCCATTGAGCGTCTGGTGGTGGACGTGCCCGGCGACTGCGTGGGCAGCGTCATCGAGAAGCTGGGCCAGCGCAAGGGCGACCTGGTGGAGATGACTCCCGTGGGCGACCGCATGAAGGTGGAGTTCCTGATCCCCGCCCGCGGTCTCTTCGGCTACCGGAATGACTTCCTCACCGACACCAAGGGCGAGGGCATCATGGCTTCCGTATTTGATTCCTATGCGCCTTACAAGGGCGATATTTCCCGCCGCGGCATGGGCAGCCTGATCTCCACCGAGACCGGCGACTCCATCACCTACGGCCTGTTCAACGCGCAGGAGCGCGGCACCCTGTTTATCGGCGCGGGTGTCCCCGTGTACGAGGGCATGATCATCGGCGTGGCCAACCGGGGCGAGGACATCGTGGTGAACGCTTGCCGTAAGAAGCAGCTGACCAACACCCGTGCTTCCGGCTCTGATGACGCCCTGCGTCTGGTGCCTCCCCGCCAGATGAGCCTGGAGCAGTGCCTGGAGTTTCTGGCAGATGACGAGCTGCTGGAGGTCACCCCCAAGAGCCTGCGGATGCGCAAGGCCATTTTGAACCACGAGCAGCGCATGAAGTCCCTGAAGGGCAAGAAGTAAACACACCTTACAGCCCGCCGGATGACCTTCGGCGGGCTGCATTTTGAAAAGGAGGACCTTATGAAAAAATTACTGACTGCTTGCGTGGCTGCCGTGCTGCTGTTGAGCTTGGCCGCCTGCGGCAAGACCGATACGGACACCATCACCGACAGCAAGGCCGACAAGCCTGCGGCTGAGACGGCGGGCGTGGGCACCCACCACGCGGAGATCGACATTCAGGACTACGGCACCATCACCGTGGAGCTGGACGGCGACGCCGCCCCCATTACCGTACAGAACTTTATGGATCTGGCCAATGATGGGTTTTACGATGGCCTGACCTTCCACCGCATCATCGCCGGTTTCATGATGCAGGGCGGCGACCCCAACGGCAACGGCACCGGCGGCTCTGAGAACACCATCAAGGGCGAGTTTTCTTCCAACGGCGTGGAAAATACGCTGTCCCACACCCGGGGCGCCATTTCCATGGCCCGGAGCCAGAACCCCGACAGCGCCAGCTCTCAGTTCTTCATCTGCCACGCAGACAGCGCCTTTCTGGACGGCCAGTACGCCTGCTTTGGCTATGTGACGGAGGGCATGGACGTGGTGGACGATGTGTGCGAGGCTGCACAGCCTACGGACGGCAACGGCACCATCCCTGCGGACCAGCAGCCGGTCATCACCGCTATCCGGGTCATAGACTGAGTTGAGCGATAAAGGTCCCGCTGAATTTTTCGGCGGGATTTTTTGCGGAAGGCGGGAACTTTTTCCGGCGGCCCTCCGTCTATTCAGGCAAACGGAGCATTCTTCCGGAGGCTCCGACCCTGACGAAAGAAAGGAAGATCATCTATGAAATTTTCTGTGAAGCTGATCGCAGCGGCTCTGTGCGCCGCCATGCTTTGTGTCCCTGCACTGGCAGCCGCTAGCGCCACCGGCGCGGGGGCCTACGTCCCGAACCCTCAATATACCGTGATCTCGGGAACCGTTGCCCATCAGAAGGACGGCGGCTTGCTGATGAGCACGTCCACCGGAGAATCAACGGAGGACTATATCCTGTGGACGGAGGGCGTTATGATCCTGGACGCCGTCAGCGGCGAGCCGGTAGATGCAAAGTCCATCAAGGACGGCAGCACCGTCTATGCGTGGCTGGGGGCGCAGACTGCCATGACCATGAGCCTGCCCCCGCAGGTCACGCCGGAGCTGCTTCTGGTGAATGTCCCGGCGGACTACAAGGTTCCTCAGTACGATGTGATCGTCCGCTCTGACGGCCTTACGGGTTTGGGGATCCCCAACCGGAGCGGTATGTCCGTTACCCTGTCCGACGGGATGGTGTATCAGGTGTGGCAGAACGCGCAGGTGAAGCCCTATCTTACCCGCAACCGAGTGACGTATCAGGATCTGCTGCCCGGTACCCGCGTTCTGGTGTGGACCGATGACAAGGGTCAGGCCAGCAAGGTCATTGTATTTCCTTACGAGTACAAGGGAAGCATTTCCTTGGACGGCTACGGGCGGCTGTATGTCAACAGCGGTGCGGTGGCGGAGCCGTCAACTCTGCGCCGGCCCTACGGGGATGAACGGCTGTATGTGCCCATCCGGGCGGTGGCGGAAGCCGCCGGGTACAGCGTCTCTTGGGATAAGGAGTTTGGCGTGACAGTGAAGGACGGCGGCGAGATGGTTTTCCAGATCTGTCCGGACACGGATCTGGCTCACGGTCCCGCTGCGGCTGACCGGCAGAGTCTCTCCAGCCCCTGCCTCATCGCCAACGGCGTCACCTATCTGGAGGCCGGGGATCTGGCCCACCTGTTAGGGATGTTCTACGGTGGCTGACGGCGATTATTACAAACATGATATGAAAAAGCCCCCTGCTGAGAAAACCTCAGCAGGGAGCTTTTTCTGTCTGGACAGGCTGAATCTGGGGAAAACCCGCTTCGGCGGGATCACACATAGTCATACAGTCCCCGGACGGAGACCTCTCCGGAGGTCAGAGTCTCCGTGGAGCCGTCCTCCCAGCGGACGGTCAGACCAAAGTCATCGGAAATACCTGTGGCGGTGCCGATGCGCTCTTCTGCACCGGAGATGACCTTTATCGGATTGCCCACCGTCAGGCAGTCCCGGCGAAAATGGTCCAGATAGGCGGCATTTTGGGCGGGGAAGTCGTCATATAACGCATTCAGCGACCGGATCACCTGGGCGGCCAGCTCCGTCCGGTCCGGGGCCGTTCCGAGGGCCTGCGCCAGAGAAATGGCGATGGGGGCTACCTCCGGGCCGAAATCGGCTTCATCCTGACTGACGTTGATCCCTGCGCCGATGATGACGCAGGAGAATTCACCGCTCTCCGCCTCCCATTCCAGCTCCGTCAGGATGCCGCAGAGCTTTTTCCGGTTCAGCACCAGATCATTGGGCCACTTGATGCCGGGGCGGACGCCACAGACGGCTTCCACCGCGTCGCAAAGCGCTACGGCGGTCCAGACTGTCAGGGTGCTGATCTCAGAGAGCGGGCACCGGGGGCGGAGGGCCGCCGATAAATACAGTCCCTTCCCGGCGGGGGACACAAAGCTCCGTCCCCGCCGTCCCCGGCCGCCGGTCTGCTGGTCTGCCAGAATCACCGTTCCATCTACGGTGCCGCTGACTGCCCGCCGCTTCAATTCGTTGTTAGTGGAGTCGATGGTGTCAAAGTACAGCAGTTCCCGGCCGATCCGACGATCCCGGAACTGCTCCGACAGCTCCTCTGGCCGGAGCCGCGCTGTCACGCGGGTCAGGCGGTAGCCCCGGTTGGGGACGGATTCAATACCGTAGCCCTCTTGCCTTAACTGCTCCACAGCCTTCCACACCGCCGCCCGGCTGACACCGGCCTGTCGGCTGATAGCCTCGCCGGACAGAAATTCCTCTGTATGCTCCCGCAGGAGTTTTAAAACGATTTGCTTCGTCATGGTACATCCCTCCAACGGTACTATACGGCGTCCATGCCGGATTGTCAACCTGATTTTACAACACGGTTGACAATCAAGACGCCGTCTGATACACTTTAGGCGCATCAAACCGAAAAGGAGCTTTTCATTATGAATCAGCACGATATGACCCGCAATATGGTCCTCGCCGCCCTGTTTGCCGCCCTGACCGCCATCGGCGCTTTCTTACAGATCCCCACAGGCACCGTACCCATTACGCTCCAATTTCTGTTTACCGCATTGGCCGGTCTCCTGCTGGGGTGGAAGTGGGGAGCTGTTTCTCAACTGCTTTATGTGGGCATCGGCCTGCTGGGCCTGCCGGTCTTTACGCAAGGTGGCGGCATCGGCTATGTGCTTCAGCCCAGCTTCGGCTTTTTGCTGGGGCTGATCCCCGCCGCCGCCGTGATCGGCGCGCTGACTGCTCGTCGCACCGGGTATCTGACCGTTCTGGCGGCGGTTCTGGTGGGAGATCTGATCCTCTACGCCGTGGGTGTCCCCTATATGTATCTCATCCTGCACGTTTATATGCAGTCTGCCAAGACCTTTCCTGCGCTGCTGGCGGCCATGCTGGTGTATGTGCCCGGCGACACGCTGAAGATCGTTGTGGTGACGGCGCTGGCGCCGGTCCTCCGCCGGACCTTGGTGAAGGCGGTGCCTAACTTGTAAAAACGAGGTCATCCGCCTGCGAGAACGGCAGAATGACAGGCTGCCCTCTTGCTATCCGAAGCCGGGTATGATAAAATATTTTATCAAATTTTTAGAATCCGGCGGGAGGACTGTCTATGGAGCGCATCAGCAAGGAAAACTATTATCTGGATATTGCCGAGACCGTCTTGGAGCGGGCCACCTGTCTGCGGCGGATCTACGGCGCCATCATCGTGAAAAACGACGAGATCATTTCTACGGGCTACAACGGCGCCCCCCGGGGCCGGGCCAACTGCGTGGACATGGGCTATTGCTCCCGGGAAGCCATGAAGGTGCCCCGCGGCGAGCGGTACGAGCTGTGCCGCAGTGTCCACGCCGAGGCCAACGCCATCATCTCTGCCTCCCGGCGGGACATGGCGGGGGGCACCATCTATCTGGTGGGCCGCAACGCTGCCACAGGAGAACTGCTGAACGATGCTACCTCCTGTCTCATGTGCCGCCGCATGATCATCAACGCGGGTCTGGACCGGGTGGTGATCCGCCGGACGGAAACGGAGTTCGAGGTGGTCCCCGTGGAGGCGTGGATCGCGGAGGACGATCTGATGACCCCGGAAAATGTGGTCATGGACCTGAAATGAGCAGGAGATCTGCGGAAAGGAAGTCGTTTCGTTGAAGGCGGGACTTGTTACCTTCTATCATATCCACCATTACGGCGCTTTGCTTCAGGCGGCGGCCACGGAGCGGGCTGTGGAGCGCTTTGGCTGGGACTGTGAGATCATTGACTACTTCGTCAATCAGGACAACGCCCTGTTCAAGCGGCCCACCGGTTTGGGTTCCGCCGCCCATGACGCTCACACAGCCCTGCACTATCAGGCGCTGTCGGAACGTTACCGGCGGTTTGAGAAGTTCAGCCGGGACCATCTGCGGATCTCAGATCGCCGCTATGGGCGCTTTGACGAGCTGGCCGAGGGGCCGCTGCCCTATGACCTGATCCTCTCCGGCAGCGACCAGATCTGGAACCCCAAGATCTTCCCGGACGGCCGGTTCGACCCGGTGTTTTTCGGTACGTTTTCCCAGAAGCGCCGCATTGCCTACGCACCATCCTTCGGCGTGCCCACCATTCCGGAGGGGATGCAGGCGGAGCTGAAGGGCTATCTGGACGGCTTTTCCCACCTCTCCGCCAGGGAGACTCAGGGGAGCGCCATCATCCGGGACATCGCCGGGAAGGACGCCCCGGTGGTGCTGGACCCCACCCTGCTGCTGACGGCGGACCAGTGGGACTCCATGGCCGATCACCCGGCCAATTACCCCAAGGGTGGCTACATCCTCTGCTACTGCATCAGCCGTCCCGGCGCGCTGACGCCCTATCTGGAACGACTCCATCAGGAGACGGGACTGCCGGTGGTGCAGCTTTGCGGCATCCGCCAGAAGGTCCATCCCAAGGCGAAGCAGATCATGGATGCCGGTCCGGCGGAATTTTTGGGCCTGTTCCAGAATGCCGCCTATGTTGTCACCAATTCCTTCCATGGCACGGTGTTCTCCGTCCAGTTCCACCGGCCCTTTTTCACCACGGTCTCCCCGGCGGAGCTGTCCGCCCCGGAACGGTCCCGGACGGTGAGCATCCTGAGCCGGTTGGGTCTTGCCAACCGGGTCATCGGCAAGGGGGATACGGCGGAGCTGCTGGACCCCGTTGACTGGGAAGCTGCCGAAGCGGCTTTGACTGCCGCCCGGAAGGATTCTCTGAATTATTTGCAGGCAGCGCTGGAAGACCGGCCCTATGCGCCGGAAGCGCCGCTTTCTCCCCGGAGTTTTGCCCCGAAGCTGGCAGAGCGGAGCCGCTGCACCGGCTGTACCGCCTGCGCCGCAGGCTGTCCCCATGACGCCATTACGATGGTCCGGGACAAAACTGGCTTTGATTTCCCGGAAGTGGATCTGGAAAAATGCGTCCATTGCGGACGCTGTACCCGGCTGTGCCCAGTTTTGCAGGAGCGCGGTCCGGCGGCTCATCTGCCCGCTGCCTTCGCCGCCTGGAACCGGGATGACGCCGTCCGGAAGGACTCTACCTCCGGCGGCGCGTTCACTGCCATTGCGGAATATGTGCTGGAGGGCGGCGGCGTGGTATACGGCGCTGCCATGGACGGCCATCAGCATCTGCGGCACATCCCCTGCTTCCGGAAAGAGGACCTGTGGCGGCTGCGGGGAGCCAAGTACGTTCAGAGCGATCTGGACGGCGTGTTCCGGGAGATCCGGGAGGTGCTGAAGACCCGCCCGGTGCTGTTTTCCGGTACACCCTGTCAGGTGGATGGGCTGTACCGCTTTTTAGGGTGCCGCCCGGAAAATCTCACCACCTGCGATCTGGTGTGCCACGGCGTACCATCCCCCGGTGTGTGGGAGGACGAGGCCCGGTTTATCGAAGGAAATAAACGGCGGCGGCTGGCAAATGTCCGCTTCCGCAATAAGGTAGAGGGGTGGAAAAACAGCCACTTTACCGCTGTATATGACGATGGCACTGCGGATTCCGCACCCTTGTTTGCCACAGGCTTTGGCCGGGCCTTTGGCCGGGCGCTGTTTCTGCGCCAGAGCTGCCACGGTTGCCAATATACAAATCTGAACCGTCCCGGCGATTTTACGTTGGGGGATCTGTGGGGCCTGCGGCCGGATGAGTTTCCGGAGCAGCAGCACGCAGGCGTCAGCCTGCTGCTGGTGAACACACCCCACGGCAGCTACCTCTTCGACCAGCTCAAGCTGAACTGCCAGCCCTTCCCGGTGGAGCGGGCCGTGGCGGGAAATCCCCGGCTGGCGCGGCCCATCGGCCCGGCGGCGGACCGGGCATCATTCTTTGCCAGCTATGCGGTAGAGCCTTTTGAGGAGGTCCGCAGACAGTTTTTCCGGCTTCCCAGTCTGCCGGTGCGGGCGGCGGGAAAGCTGCTGTCCCCGGAGGCCAAGGCGAAGCTGAAGGCCAAGCTGCACAGATGATTTTCACACAAAAAAGCACGTTCTCTTTCAAAAAGAGAACGTGCTTTTTTCAGGCCAGCGCCACGATGAGCCAAGCAAGGCCGATGGTCCCGGCGCCGATCAGGGTGTATACGATGGGGTTCAAAGTCCGCCATCGGCTGGAAAAACGGCTGGTCCCGCTGGACGCATAATTATGGGCCACCCGCCGGGCTTCCTCCACCAGCTCCCGGGAGGTGATCCCCTCTCCTGCAGCGTCATTGCGGACGATGAAGATGGCCTGTTCAAAAAAACGATGCTCCGGCGCGTCTACCACCACGACCCGCCGGGAAATGCCTTTTACCATGCGTGCTGTCCTCCTCAGTTGATCTGTTTCCATTTTCCCGCAAGGGAGGGAAGTCTATACCAACCAACAGCGGCTTTTTGAAAATTTTCCTCATACCGGCTGCTCCGACTCCGGCAAGCGGTAGAGCACCTGCACGGCGCAGTCATCCTGCAGCCGTTCCCGGCGGATACTTTCAGAGAGGATCAGATTGGCCAGCGTCTGAGGATCGTCCCCACCCCAGCCAGCCAGCAGGTCTTGGAGCCATTCGTCACGGCTGGGGTCTGCCACGCCGTCGCTGATCATCACGGCGAAGCTGCCGGGCTCCAGCGTCACGGTGGTTATATCCGGTGCGGCAGGAGTGCCTCGCAGTCCCACCGGCAGGCTGCTGCCGGTGATCCGGCGGACGGCGCCGTTCTTTTTCAGATAGCTGGGGGCAGCGCCGAACTTGTAGAAGGTGGCCTCCGAGCCTTTCAAAACGCACAGATCCACCGTGGTAAAGCTGCCGGTCTCCGCACCCCGGAGGGCCATAGCGGAATTCAGGGTGGTGAGAGCGGCCTCCGGCTGGATATCCGCCTCCAAAAACTGCCGCAGCAGCCGGCAGGTGAGGGAGGACTCCCGCCGGGCGGCGTCCCCGCTGCCCATACCGTCCGCCAGCAGCAGGCACCAGAGACCGCTGTCCGTGCGGAAGGCCTCCATGGTGTCGCCGCAGACCATTTCCCCCTCCTTGGGCCGCAAAGCCGCGCCGATAACGCAGGCAGGGATCTCTCCAAAGGCGGGGGCCGCCCCGCTGAGACCGGCGGCCGCCGCCGTCAGCAGGTCCGACATCTGGGCGTATTGCCCCTTGGCGCTGCGGCGCGTTTCTTCCAGTTGGCGGCGGTACTGCTTCCGCAGCAGAAAGGCCGACAACTCCCCATTGATGGCCTGCAGCAATTCTGACAGATGGATGCAGCGGTCGGCGAAGTGAACGGGGAAGTCCTTGGCCTTGGCCTTTCCGCGCTCGAGGAGGTAGGGAGTAGCGTCATTGAGGGCGTTGAAGGTGGCGGTGTAATCCTTTTGCCAGCACAGCTCGCACAGGGCGCACCCCCGGCATACCTTTTCCGCCGCCCGGTCAAAGATGACGGCGGGGTTTTCCTCCTGAGGCGGCGGGGTGCGGCTCATGCTGTCGTACAGCTCCCGGAGCGCCTCTGCCGCCCGGTTGAGATGGGTTTTCAGGGCCGTGCGCTGGGCAATGTCCGGGGCCGCTTCCCGCAGAAGCCGCTTTCCGCCGAAGATTCGCCGGGGCAGGGCTAAAAACAGCAGGGAACCGGCCACCGTTTCCAGAAGAAGCGTCTGGGCCAACTCCTCCCGGGAGGTCAGCATGGCCGCTGCTGCTCCGGAAAAGAAGGCAAGCGCAGCCATGCTTCGCCGTCTGCATTTCGCGGCGCACAGTCCCGCCACGCCGTAGGCGGCGGTGAACAGCCCGCTGGTTCCGGCAGAGAGATCCGTGATGAGTCCCAGTCCCAGCCCCGCCGTCACGCCGGTCATGGGACCTTGATCATAGGCGGTGTAGGCCAGCAGGGCGCACAGCAGGACCCGGCCCACGGAGACATTCAAGATGGTCAGGTCTCCTAAAGCCAGCGTCAGGGCCGCCCCTAAAAACAGCAGCCCCTCCGGGGCCAGCCGGTCCTCCTCCGGCTGGAACAGCCGGGTGAAGAAGTGGGCGGAAACGCCTGTCAGGGCCGACGCCGCGGCACAGGGGGCGGCGTGGCTCAGCGGGTCTAAGGATTGCAGCACATAAATACCGTCTACCGCCAGCACCATCCCGGCCGCCAGCACCGGCAGCACCCAGGGCTTTTGCAGAAAGGCAGTGTCCCGGAACGCCGTGGCGGCAGTCAGAATCAAAATGCCTACGGCGGCCAAAGCCAGGACTTGCTGAAAGTCCAGAAACAGCAGCGCCCCCGTCACGCCGCCCAGCAGCGCCGCTGCCCCGTCTGCCCCCGGTCCGGCTGCCGCTATGCAGCCCAAGGCAAAGGGGGCATAGCCGCCGGCGGTCTGGCTGGCGGTGAGGGCCGCCGTCAGGAAAAAGCGGATGCCCCAGTTCAGCCACCGGCCGGACTGGAGTCGGTGGATGCTCATAGAACCATACTCCATGAAGGATTCCTCCTTTTGTGTAAAGCTGATGATATAGTCCCAGTTTACAGCCTGTCCGGGAAGAAAAGCGTCGCAAACAGGATCGGGGGACGCAATTTCTGTTATCCTTGCATTTTTGCCGAAATTCCGCTAAACTATTAAAATCAATGTGCTGTGGAAAGGGGTGTGCGTCATGCGCATCGGAACTGTGGAGATCTCCTCAAAATTAGCGCTGGCTCCTATGGCGGGGGTGACGGATGCCGCTTTCCGGCAGATCTGTTCCGAGCTGGGAGCGGGCTACACTATTACGGAGTTGATCTCCTCCAAGGCTCTGTGCTACCATGACAAAAAGACCTTTTCCCTGCTGACCCAGTTTCCCGGAGAACATCCCGCAGCTGTGCAGATCTTCGGCAGCGACCCCGTCTGTATGGCGGAGGCCGCCCAGATCGCCATGGAACACACCGGGGCGGATATTTTAGATATCAACATGGGCTGTCCCATGGGTAAGATCGTCAACAACGGTGACGGCGCGGCACTGATGAAGGACCCGGAGCTGGCGGGACGCATCGTGGAGGCGGTGGTGAAGGCCCTGCCCGGCGTGCCGGTCACGGCCAAGTTCCGCCGGGGCTGGGATCTGGGTCACTGCAACTGTGTGGAGTTTGCTCAGACTCTGGAGCAGGCGGGAGCGGCCGCCGTAGCGGTCCATGGCCGCACCCGGGCGCAGGTCTACGGCGGCACCGCCGACTGGAACTGCATCCGGGCGGTGAAGGAGGCTGTGTCCATCCCCGTTATTGCCAACGGCGACATCTGGAAGCCGGAGGACGCGGAGCGTATTCTGCTCCACACCGGAGCGGACATGGCCATGATCGGCCGGGGCTGCTTCGGAAATCCCTGGATCTTCCAGCAGGCCAAAGCCGTGCTGGAGGGACAGCCGGTGCCTCCGCTGCCGCCGCTGGCGGAGCGGTGCGAGACCGCCGTGCGGCAGATCCGCATGGCTGCAAGCTACAAGGGCGAGCGGGTGGCGGTGCTGGAGGCCCGGAAGCAGTATTGCTGGTATCTCAAGGGGATCCCCCATGCCAATTACTATAAGGAACAGATCGTACAGATGAATACCCTGGAGGATGTTGACCGCATTACGAAAGGCATCCAACGGGATCTGCGGGATTAGGAGGGGCCATGAACGATCAGGAACACAACTTGATACAAGCGGCCCGGAACGGCGATCAGGCGGCCTTCGGAGAGCTGGTGCAGCAGTACCAGAAGCGGGTGTTCGCCCTTGCGGTGCGGATGTGCCCCACGCCGGAACTGGCGGAGGAGGCGGCGCAGGAGGCATTCCTCGCCGCGTGGCAGGGCCTGCCCTTTTTCCGGGGGGATTCCGCCTTTGCCACATGGCTCTACCGGCTGACCTCCAACGCCTGCGTGGATCTTCTGCGGAAGGAAAACCGCCATCAGGGACCGTCCCTGGACGATGAGACCGTCAGCGCCGAGGTTCCGGATCCCGCTCCCACGCCGGAGAAGGCTGTGGAGCAGCAGGAGCTGCGCCGGCAGATCGAGGCGGGACTGCAAACGCTGTCCCCGGAGCACCGGGAGGTGCTGATTCTGCGGGAGATCCAGCAGCTAAGCTACGATGAGATCGCCGACGTCTTATCGCTGGACCTGGGGACGGTAAAATCCCGGATCAACAGGGGACGGCGGCAATTACGGGAATTTTTGCTGAAACAGGGGAACTTTTTATCGTCCGTTGCGTCTAACAAAACAGAAAGGGGGCTGTGAAATGAATATCCATGAAAACACCGCCCTGCTGGACGCCTTTGTGGACGGCGAGCTGACCAGTGAAGAAATGATTTTCGTCCAGTCCCATCTGGACGAGTGCCCGGAGTGCCGGGCCTATGTGGATGACGTGCTGGTGATCCGGGCGTCCTTCCCCACGGAGGACGATGCGGAGCTGCCGGCAGATTTTGCGGAAACGGTGATGAAGGCTGTGGCGGAAACGCCTCAGTCCCGGCCTAAGAAGCGGCAGCCCTGGGGCAAGCTGGCGGCGGCTGCCGCGTGTCTGGCGGTGATCGTACTGATGCAGCAAGGCACGTTGGGCAGCATCAGCGGTAGCAGCGATACCTCCGCTGCCTGTGATACGGCCCCGATGGAGGCCGCCGCAGCGGAAAGTGCTCCCGAGGAACGGTGCCTGACCGCCGCCGGCGGGGACAACGACTCGGACAGCTTTGCTGATACGAACACGGAAAGCAAAAAGACGGATGTGTATTATGCCTGCGCTCTGCCGCCGGATCAGACCACTATGGAGAATGACAGCGCGGCAGCTATGACCGACGGTTCCTCCGCTCAGGATGACCTCCCCACGGTGACGGTCAGCAAATCGGATCTGGGTGAGCTGCTGGATGACCGGGAACCCACCGAGGTAAAGCCGGGCGTGTGCCGGTATCTGCTGACCCGGCAGGAGTTTGAGGACTTGGCGGCGAAGCTGGCCGACCGGGGTGTGACACTGAAAACAGAGGACACCGACAGCGACCAGATCTGGCTGGAAATGCTCGACGAATAAACCGCGTAAACGGAAATGCAGAAAAAGCAATGCCAAAAGGCATTGCTTTTTTGTTTGAATTATGCTATACTGCCTTTTCGACAGGTGCCATCTCCCTGTCCAAGCGCCTTTGACCGGGCGTTCGTTCGGCAAGCCAACATAGGCCCGCCGTTCTCTAAACAAAAAAATGGAGGTTTTTTTATGTCCAAATGGTCTACCCGGCAGATCGCTACTGCTGCCATCATCGCCGCACTTTACACGGTGATGTCCCTGCTGTCCTCAATTTTCGGCCTGACCTATGGCCCCATCCAGTGCCGCTTTTCTGAAGCACTGACGGTGCTGCCCTTTTTCCTGCCGGAGGCGGTCCCCGGCCTGTTTGTGGGGTGTCTGGTGACAAATTTGATGAGTACCGTTGGCCCGTTGGATATCATTTTCGGCTCCATGGCCACGCTGCTGGCAGCGCTGTGGACGGCGAAAATGCCCAACAAATTTTTGGCGACCCTGCCGCCGGTGATCTGCAACGCCGTCATCATCGGCGCAATGATCGCGTGGTATGAGGGCGGCTTCTCCGCCCAGTTCCCCGCCCTGTTCGCCTACAATGCCCTGACGGTGGGCATCGGCGAGGCCATCGCCTGCTGTGTACTGGGATTGCTCCTGCTGGAGGTCATGCCCCGGATCCCTGCCCTGCGGGGACGGCTGGCAGTCCGGTAAAGCCTGCATGCAAAAAGAATCCGCTTTGACATGATGTCAAAGCGGATTCTTTCGTATGTGCTGCTGAAATGATAAGCAAATCAAGCTTTGCTTGCGAAATAGGCCCGGGCATCATCGGCGTTCCGGCGGATCTCCGCTTTCAGAGCGTCCAGAGAGTCGAAGCGGATCTCGTCCCGGAGCCGCTTGTAGAATTCCACCCGGATGGACTGGCCGTAGAGATCCCCGTCAAAATCCAGCATCCAGGATTCCACCGTCAGGTCGCTGCCGTTGTTGACGGTGGGGCGGGTACCCACATTGGTAACGGCGGCATAGCTGCTGCCGTCCATAAGGCAGACACGGGCGATATAAACGCCGTCTCCCGGCACCAGTACATGAGGGGGCGGCACCAGATTCACCGTGGGGATGCCGATGGTGTGGCCGATGCGGCGGCCATGCCGCACCGTCTGGGTCAGGATATGGGGATGGCCCAGATACTCCATGGCCCGCTCCACCTGTCCAAGGCTTACCAGACGGCGGATGTAGGTAGAGCTGACGGTGATGCCGCCCACCGTGACCTCCGGGATAATGTCGCAGCCAAGACCCAGCTCGGCGCACTTGCTTTTCAGCAGTTCCGGAGTGCCTTGGTTCTTGTGGCCGAAGCGGTGGTCATGACCGGCCACCAGATGGACGGCGTGATACCGCTTGATGAGAATTTCCGTTACGAAATCCTCCCAGGAGGTAGTCATCATCTCCTTGTTGAAGGGGACCATGATGACATCGTCGATGTCGTAGAGACTTTTGGCCAGCCAGGCCCGGTCCTCCGGGGAGTTGATGAGGGGCACCGGTACGCCGGTGACTACCTCCTTCGGCGGCTGCGCCCAGGTGAACACCGCAGAGCGGACGCCCCGGCGCTTGGCTTCCTCCACGGTACGGCGCAGCAAGGCGCCGTGGCCCAGATGGACCCCGTCGAAAAAGCCCAGAGCAATGACTTTTGGTTGAATGGACATGGTTTTATGCTCCAAAAAAGTTCTTGATAGATGTCAGCGTGCCGTTTTCGGCACGGGAAAGACAGAGAAATTCACCGTTTTTGCCATGGACCCGATAGGTGCCGTCCGCCAGCTCCGGCACCGTAATGGGGTTGCCGTTGCGGACCCGGACTTCCTTGCCGGGAGAGGGCAGGGTGTAAAGGGGATAGGCCGTGAACATGGACTCCACAGGCCGCAGCAGAGCTTCTCCTTGGGCCTGTACGTCCTCAAGGGAGACCGCTTCTACCAGCGTGTACCCAGCGGCCATGGTGCGGCAGAGACTGAACATAGTGCCGCCGCAGCCCAGCGCTTGCCCGATGTCATGGCACAGCGTCCGCAGGTAGGTTCCCTTGGAGCAGCGGCAGCGGAGCAGATAGTCCGTCTCGCTGACCTGTTCCAATAGCTCTAACTCAAAAATGGTGATATTGCGGGGCTTCCGCTCTACCTCCTTGCCCTTTCGGGCCAGATCATAGAGCTTTTGGCCGTTGATCTTGATGGCGGAATACATGGGCGGGATCTGCGCGATAGGGCCGGTGAAGCGGGGGAGGACGGCTTCCAACGCCGCCCGGTCCACAGTGACGGGATGGGTCTCCAGCGTTTCCCCGGATGTATCCTGGGTGTTGGTGACCAGCCCCAGCCGCAGACCGGCGATATACTCTTTTTCGCCGTTTTCCGCGAACTCCACGGCACGGGTAGCCTGTCCCACAAACACCGGCAGGACGCCGGTGGCCATAGGGTCTAACGTACCGCCGTGGCCCACCCGCTTTTCTTTCAGAATCCCCCGGATCTTGGCGCAGACATCCATGCTGGTCCAGCCGGAGGGTTTATCGATTATTACAATGCCGCTGGCCATAGGCGGTTCCTCATTTCTTGAAATCCGGGACGATCCGGGCGATGGCGTCCAGCATTTTTCCTTCTGCCTCCGCCTGGGTAACGCCCTCCAGCGTGGCTCCGGCAGCCCGAGCGTGGCCGCCGCCGCCCAACAGACGGCAGACCTCCGTAGCGTTGACCCGCTTGCCGGTACGGAGAGAGAACTTCCAAACGCCGTCTCCCAGCTCCCGCATGGTCACGGCGCAGTCCACCCCCTGGATCTGGGGGCCTAAAGCGGAGAGGTCCTCCGCATCGCTCTCCGTGGCGTGGAATTTTTCCAGCAGAGACTGGGGAACAGACAGCACCGCCGTCCGGTTGTTGTCATAAAATTTTGCCTCTGCCAGCATGGCGGCCTCCAGCTGCATCCGCACGCGGGATTTCGTCTGGAAGAACAGCTTGTTGACGGCGCGGTAGTCAATGCCGGTGTCCATCAGCTCCGCTGCGGCCCGGTGAGTGGCGGCGGTGACGTTGGAGTAGATGAAGCCGCCGGTGTCCGTGGAGATGGCCACATACAGCGGCAAAGCGATCTCCGGCGTCAGGGGCGTCAGCTCCCGGACAATGTCCAAGATCAGCTCGCCGCAGGCGGCGGCCTCCGGACGGACGATGTTGGCCTTGCCGAAGCCCTCAAAGGAGGGGTGGTGGTCGATTGCCAGATCCACCTTATCCGCGTAAGACTTGGCATTGTCGGGGAACAGTCCCACCGTGGCGATGTCCGTAGATACCACTTTTTCCGGCACGAAGTCCGCTGGAGCGCTGTAAGGGGTAAAATAGGGGGCGGTATTCTCCGTCAACCCGGGATTGGGCAGCAGGTAAGCGGTCTTGCCCATGGTCCGCAGCGCGGCGCACAGCCCCGCAGCACAGCCAACGGTATCACCGTCGGGCCGGATATGGGTCAGGATCAGGATGCGGTCAAAGGAGCGCAGCAGCGCGGCGGCCTCGGAAACGGTCAGCATCCCTTATTCCTCCTCCGGTAAAACGGCGTCATTGTCGGGGTTCACCGGCTTTACCTTCTCCGGATCCCGGAGGACCTCCAGAATGTGCGCACCGTAGGCGATGGAATCGTCAGCGATGAACTGAAGCTCCGGGGTGTAGCGAAGCTGCAAGGCGTGGCCCAGCTCCCGGCGCAGGAAGCCGGAGGCGGACTTCAGTCCCTTCAAGACGTCCTTTTCCTGATTCTTATCCAGAACACTGACATAAATTTTGGAATAGCGCAGGTCTCCGGTGGTGTCCACACGGGTGATGGAGACCATGCCTACCTGAGAGACGCGGGGATCTTTCAGACGGCGAAGCTGGTCTGCCAGCTCCCGCTGGATCTCCTCATTGATGCGTCCGATACGGTTAGATGCCATAAAAATTCTCCTTTCTGATAGTGGGAGATGAAAACCGGGCGGCGGCATAGCCGCCGCCCGGGGTCAGTTGGAACAGATTTTTTGAGAGGGTTTAGCGGGGGATCTCCTCCATGGTGTAGCCCTCGATGATGTCGCCCAGCTTGATGTCGTTGAACTTCTCCACGGTCAGGCCGCACTCAAAGCGCTCCTTGACCTCCTTGACGGAGTCCTTGAACCGCTGCAGGGAGCCGAGGACGCCCTCGTGGACCACGATGCCATCCCGGACCACACGGACGGAGCAATCCCGGCGCAGGCAGCCGTCCTGCACGTAGCAGCCGGCCACGGTACCCACGGAGGAGACCTTGTAGGTCTCCCGGACCTCGGCGTGGCCAAGGACCACTTCCCGGTACTTGGGAGCCAGCATACCCTTCATAGCGGTTTCGATCTCGTCGATGGCGTCATAGATCACGCGGTACATCCGCATATCCACGTTCTGACGGGCGGCGCTTTCACGGGCGGCGGAATCCGGCCGGACGTTGAAGCCCACGATGATAGCGTTGGACGCGGCGGCCAGCGTCACATCGGACTCGTTGATCGCACCCACAGCGCCGTGGATGACCCGGACATTGACCTCATCGTTGGAGAGCTTCTCCAGAGAGGCCTTCACAGCCTCCACGCTGCCCTGAACATCGGCCTTGACGATCAGAGCCAGCTCCTTGCGCTCGCCGGACTTGATCTGGTCGAACAGGTTCTCCAGAGAGACCTTCTGCACGGGTGCGGCGGCCTTAGCGCGCTCCTCTGCCTTGCGCTGCTCCACCAGCTCGCGGGCCATACGCTCGTCAGCCACGGCGAAGAAGGGCGCACCGGCCACGGGAGCCTCGGACAGGCCCGCAATCTCCACGGGGACGGAGGGACCGGCCTCGGTGAGGCGGTTGCCCCGGTAATCCAGCATGGTGCGGACACGGCCCACGGAGGTGCCGGCGATGATGATGTCGCCCTGCTTCAGAGTGCCGTTCTGCACCAGCAAAGTGGCCACAGGACCCCGGCCCTTGTCCAGACGGGCCTCGATAACGGTGCCCTGACCGGCCCGGTTGGGGTTGGCCTTCAGTTCCTGGACCTCTGCCAGCAGAGCCAGGTTTTCCAGCAGGTTCTCAATACCGATGTGCTTCTTGGCGGAGATCTTGCACACGATGGTCTCGCCGCCCCACTCCTCGGGCACCAGACCGTATTCCGTCAGCTGCTGCATGACCCGGTCGGGGTTGGCATTTTCCTTATCAATCTTATTGACGGCCACGATAATGGGAATATTGGCGGCCTTGGCGTGGTTGATGGATTCCACGGTCTGGGGCATGATGCCGTCATCCGCAGCCACCATCAAAATGGCGATGTCCGTCACCATGGCGCCGCGGGCACGCATGGAGGTGAAAGCCTCATGGCCCGGAGTATCCAGGAAGGTGATCAGACTATCGTTGACCTTGACCTGATATGCACCGATGGCCTGGGTGATGCCGCCGGCCTCGCCTGCGGTGACGTTGGTCTTGCGGATGGCATCCAGAA
>ERZ773173.1668-NODE-1668-length-19052-cov-30.270622_pt1 | contig 19052 bp, 30 predicted proteins | sample MGYA00580535_ERZ773173 | MGnify/ENA primary metagenome ERZ773173 (study PRJEB29015, sample SAMEA2737856) | human gut metagenome | biome: human gut; feature: human-associated habitat; material: faeces | place: China | collected 2012 ...
AGAAAACAATCATACATGGTGCATCTGAACTTCTTCCTCTGTTCCCTGCTTTCTTCGGCTCTTTTTTTAGCATCTTGCTACAGAAATGAAAGTATTCGTATAGGTTGAAATTATAATCCGAATTGAAAGCTGCTTTTCCTGCAAACTTACTTTCCCCATTCTTATTATCGCCGCCGTTATACCACATAGGATTACTACCGTAGAAATTCTTTCCTACGTTATATGGCACATCAGCAATGATAAGCTGTGCCGGTGGAATAGCGTACTTTTTATAGTTCTGCATTGAATCTCTGTAAATTTCACATTTTGTTTTCTTCATTTCTTTCAAAAGGAACCCGGCGCGCCTTTTATCCGGATAGGTTCCGGCTCCTTTCTTTAATTCATAAAATCTTCTAATTTCATCTGCCCCTTACAGTTACCACCGATTGTGGATGGATCCCAACCAACTCCAATGTAGTCTAAAACTTTCGCCCATCCATAATCTTTCCCGTCTTTATCCCTGCACATGTGGAACATCAGATAATCCCACTCTTTCGGGTTGCTCTCATGCAATAGATCAAACCGATGCGGCCGTTTCTCCATGTGGATTCCGAAACCGCACATACTGCATCCGGTACGCTGAGCCTTAGTTGTGTAAAGCGTCCCATCTGGCTTTTTCTCAATCGTTCCGTAGATCTCCGGGATAATGCTGTCTGGCATTTCAAAACTTTGAGATAATCTTCCTTCTTTCAAAAGCTTCTCATGATATTTTTCTTTCAGTTCTCCTTTCCACAACTCGTCCATTTCCAATGCAAGTTTTAAAATGTCCTGTCTATGAAAGATTGCAAATGGCGCTGATCTAATCGTAGATGCTCCAAAATAATTACATCCGTTCATCCGCAGGCTCTTAGCACGTCTGCCACCCTCGGATGCCATCAGTCCTAGATATGGCACGCTGTTATGCTCTTTTCCCCAATTATCACAGTTCTTTTCTTTGAGGTAATAACAGCATTTTGACGATACAAGGAAGTCCGGTTTCTGGTAGTCACATCCTTCTGTCTCGTTCTCATATCCACCGAACAGCTTAAGCCATCTCTGTTTTAACTGCATTTTTGAATTTTTCTGCCATCCACCATATTCTCCGGTCTCTCCGGTTATGATTGCATGTCTGACAGTTTTATTCTTTTCGGACGGATTCTGTAATAACTCAATCTTTGCAGCAACTTCTTTCGATATTACCGGAAAACCAAATTCCTGTATGACTTTCGGTTTCGTCCAATAGGTACCGTCTTCTCGCTTTAATGGCGGTACATTGATGATCCCAAGTGCTTTATGTATTTTCTGAATACTTTTATCTTCCAATGATGAAGCACTGACACCCGGTACATTGATACTGCAAACCTCATTTAAAAACAGATATAAAATGATACTGTCTAATCCACCAACCGATACATGATAATTTAATTCTCGTCCATCACATTCGTTTGCAAATTCCTCTGCTCTGATCTGTGCGTATTTTCTTTTAAACTCATATGGCTGTTTCTCTTTCTGCATAAAAGATGATATTTTCTCATATGCACCGATTCGCTCCATACGTTCTTTTACTGATTCCATTTTTTCTCGGAGTAAAGAGCTCTTTCACGCTGGCCAGCAAACCTCTCACTCCTTTCATTTTATTTTCCCGGTTTCTCGCACCGCTCAAACGATATCACCCAAACGTAAGGATTCGCATCCCAGCCGTAGCGGTCAATGTCGGATTTCTTGACGGTGGAGTTCCACAAGTCTTCAAATTGTCCTCTTGCGGTACACGCCCCGGTAAGCAATCCGCTATTGCATCCTTCAGCTTGTGCTTGCACTTCCGTGATCTCTTGCAACCGCTCCACCCTCACATTCGTAACCTTAAGCCAGATACGTGCGGCTTCTTTCGGCATGTGGATGGATGGTTTCCACTTTGTAACATCGGCAATGTCATTTCTTTGCCAATCTTCGTAGTAATAGTATCCGTTCGGCGCCTTTTTCCATGTTTCCCGGACATACAGGATATCGCCCGACTCGCAAGGCAACTTAAAAAATTTCTCTCCATACCCATCTGCAAATGTACCTCTACACGATATGTACCCTTTAGGTGTAAAAGCGGTATATCCCCATACTGCATCATCAGGAATAAAGCCTTTTACAATTCTTCTCGTTGCATCTTTTCTCCCATCCAGAATCGCCCGAACCATTTTTGTGTTAAATAATATTGGTTTAATTGCCATCTACACCACCTACTTTCTCAAAATAAAATGTAATTGGTTGCTTATTGGGAATTACTAAACCAAAGCGAACCGCATTTTTATAAGTTACGCTATCCCGCATCAAGGTATCTGGCATTGCTTCAACCATCTTTCGGAATCCCTCAAGAGTAGAACGGCTTTTATAATGATTGCAACTCCGGCAGGCAGGGAGCATATTATCCACCGTGTCCGTTCCCTGTTTGCTCCAACCGTTTAAAGGAATAACATGGTCTACTTGCATATCCTTGTACTCTAATTCACACCCACAGTAAGCGCAATGACCGTTGTATTTTGCATATACTTGTTTTCTAACAGATTTAGGAATCGGTTTTCGCATCTACTCCACCGCCTTTCACAATCTCGATTGCGTGCTCATAACTTCTTGCTTTCTCTTTTCCCAAATTCCTGTTATATGCATTCTCCCAAAACTTTCTCTCATTTTCCAACTGCTCCACAATCTTGTCCGGGTCATAGGCGGTCGGATATTCTTCTAGTAAATACAATACTGCATTTGTATTTACTAAAGTTCCATTGCTTAAAGTAACCGATTTTAAATCTTTCTTTAGTGCATCCGCATCAATCAGTCTCATCGTTTGCCCTCCTGTTCCAATCTGTAGTTGCTTTCGTTCGCTCGTCTTTCCCTGTTCTGATGCCTCCGTCCTGATCCATGTACATCTCACATTCATAGCTTTTTGGAAGTTCTGTTCCGCATTTCATACATTTGATTTTGAACATTACCCCAACAGCCGAATGTGATGACTTATTTGTAATGGTAAAGAACATTGCTTTTCCGCCGCAGAACGGGCATGGTTTAAGTTCTTTGTTCATTCTTCATTCCCCCAATCAATCATTTGACCGCAACTCGGGCAATATGTGGGACTAGCACTTTTAAAACATCTTGGGCATGATGGGCAAATCATTGCATTTCCAATAATTCTCGGTCGCTTCGCCGTCTGCTTCTCCACAGCCGCCCGGCATTCTTCCAAAGTTCCAATCTTGCGATATTGGCGCCAATCACTTAATGCTTCAAAATAATTGCTTTTCATATCCTGCAATTCTTCAGCAGTACCGATTGCACGGTACTTCTGTACTTCATCTAAAATTGCCATCATGAAATCATACATCGTGTTTCTCTTGTCAGATGCAGTTATTTTCACAAGTTCGTTGCAATCCCCATGTCCACCAGCATCTATGTAACTATCCTCAAAATCTGATGTATCCACACGATCAAAAATATAATCAAACACATCATCCTCTGTCTCAAAACTACCTCTGAACGCATCCCACCAGTAATCGGTGAGTTCCATTCCCTTATGCTCTCTGGCTACTTTTTTTAATGATCGAATTGCAACATCACAAGCTTTTTTCCCTATAGTGCTCTGATATGCTCCATCTGCTTTTACTGATACCTGCTTACCAAAATCTTTTAAAACCTCAAGTGCTTCATTCTCCGTCATTCTTACACCTCCAACAGTTCCGGATTGTCAAACTTGTTACCGACAACCTCATAATCAAAACCACTCATAGAAATATCATCTGTGCACTCATCAAGTGTCATTGGGAAATTGCAGCCCAGAGCTCTCACATCGAATCTTGCCTTGCACTCATTCCACAGAACCAAACATCTGTAAAAAGCCACTCCACGCTTAATACTGCCATTTACAATATCATTCTCCCAAATCAGATTGCCATTCTTATCTTTAAGTCCGGTGCACTGACAGATTGTAGATGGGTTCACCTGCGCGGCATCCAAATCGTGAGGAGTACCATCTTCATTCGTTCCAAGTACATAACCGATAAAATATTTAGAGTAGTCCTTCTCGTCTACAATCAGATACCCTTCCACCCATTCGCCGTTATCAGTTCGTTTTGCTTTGCATAAATATCTATCTTCCATCACTTTCCTCGCTTTCTGCTTTTACCACCTTACTGTAAAACGTCTTTGCACACATGCCACACGCGCTTGCCGCTTCCTCTATTGTGATGTATCCGGCTCTCCAATCCCTGCGCATCTGATCGAAGTTCTCAGGTAATGGTATTGATGGTCTTCCAAACTTCACACCTCTTGCTTTTGCCGCCGCAATTCCCTCTGCCTGTCTCTGCCGGATATTGGTTCTCTCATTCTCTGCCACAAAGGAAAGCACCTGCAATACAATGTCACTCAGGAATGTACCCATAAGGTCTTTCCCCCGCCTCGTGTCAAGCAGCGGCATGTCCAACACCACAATATCAGCTTCACGAAAACGTGTGATTCGGCGCCATTCCTGTATAATTTCATCATAGTTTCTTCCCATCCGGTCAATACTTTTTATGTACAGTACATCTCCTTTTTTCAGTTTGCGATAAAGAATTTTATATTTCGGGCGGTTAAAATCCTTACCCGACTGTTTATCCATATAGATATTTTTGTCCTCTATGCCCTGTTTATGCAGTGCATCAAGTTGTCTGGCTTCGTTCTGCTCTTTGGAAGAAACTCTGATATAGCCATATTCCATGCTATCCCTCACTTTCTGCCTTAAGCCATTGTTCCACCTCTGTAACAGAACACATTGCTACGCCGCCCTCAATGGTCTTTACGCTACCCTGCTCATATATTTCGATTGAGCAAAGGAAATCTAAAAGTTCTTCATCCGTCATGCTCCGGATCCGGTCTGCATTGGTCTGTGGCTTTTCAATATGTGGCTTTTCTGCATCTGTGCTGTACGACTCCGGCAGTGGCATCCAAGCATTTACAAATAATCCATATTTTGCATAGCTTTTGTCATCATCCCCCGGATAAAACGCACCGTTACCATCTTCATCAGTTTCATATCTTCCGATATCTGGAATAGTAAAGTTTTCAAACGATACCAGGATATATTTATCAGTATTAGGAATCTGCTCATCTACCGGAATCCATCCACTTTCCTGCTCCAAGATTCTGTTGATTTCTTCCTCCGAAACCACTCTGGTTAGTGGAGAATACCCGCAGGCTTCTGTTGCTGCCTCAGATATCTGGTTTTTAATCCTGCTTATTGACATTCTAATCCTCGCTTTCTGGTAACATAGCATATTTATAGCTACTCATTTTACCGTCGTATGTGCTCCATGACGTTTTTCCGTAATCCCATGTATAAACCGTTTCATCTTCATATTTTGCAAAATGTTCTTTGCTCCACGCAAAAAGTTCAGAATCTCTGACCAAAATCGGTGTATCGACTGGAACTTCGCTCCAATCAATATACTGGCTGTTCGCCCATTCTTTTGCTTTTTCTCTGCAACGACCAGCATTTCTAATGTCATTATCGCAAAAATCGCATTTATCGCAGACTCCCCTGCATTTTTCCAGTTTTCCATTAATTAACGCAATATTGCCTCCATCACACGCAATATTCAAAATCTCTTCCGCATATTTTTCTCTATTCAGCATTTTCCTGCTCCTTTCCGATCCTGTTCACAAGCTGTTCTGACCTCGTATAAGCCTTATCCAACAGTTCCAAGTATTCACTAAAGGAAATCTGCGCCTTTTCGGATAACTCACTCGGATAACGCTCTAACAAAGCCTTAATGCACTGTTTCATGTCTCCAAAATATCCGATTGTTCGAACGCTTTCTTTTTCGTTGCCGTCCTTATCCTGTCCGGCGTATCTCTACCTCAGGGTGTAATTCAGAGAATCAATCTCCACAAAATATCCATCCTGCAGTTCCACAGCTAACTTGTCCATCAACCATTCCTCCTATATTTCATACGTCTTTCCGATAAACCGCTTATCAATGTACTTACATTCCCATTCCAGTACACTTGCGATCCCCGTCATGGTTTCATATCCGGTAGCAAGGCAGTTAATCAAATATCTGATTCTCTCATAAACCTGTCTGATCTGATTTCCCGAAAATTTAAACTGTGTTTTAAGGCAGACACCCAACATAGCAAAATAATTAAATACCTGTGCCAGCAAAAACTTATTTGCCTGTATCATGCAGTTCGGTGCAATCTTTCTCTCTACCAGATAAAAACTCTCACGATACGGAATCTTATTTGTTTCCTTTCGCACGTCAATCTTGCATTTATCTTTCAGATAAAAACCAAGTTCCTCGCCTGTCGTTCCATCCTTTGCATTCTCCACATATGCATCAATGGTCTGCTCAACCTTTATGATTCTTTTGTGTCCGAATCCGAACTTATCATGCAGTGCCTGATATGCCATCATACGGACGTTATAATAGGATTCCTCTATTAGATAATCCGCATTGCTTTGTGCCTTGGCGTGTCTCTGTATTCCGATCAGTTCACTCTTGGAATATCCAAGTGGCTGCATCCGCTTTTTCTTTCTTGCCAGTGCATTACTCATTTGCTCTTCCATCTCCTCTCTACATCCTCAAAATGGCTAAATACAAGACTTTGAACATATTTTGATATATTTGTCCGTGCATATTTTTTAATTAGCATTTCCCCTGCTTCCATCATTCCTTGAAACCACTCATCTTCGTTATCAGCTTCATAAAACTGCTGCCGGAATTTATAATAGTCATTAAAAAACTGCCACTCTTCGGAACCTTTTTCAAATTTCTTACTTGCCATAATCATTCACCTTTTAATCAAATGGTGTGCTGCCACATACTTCTCGGAAACCGTCTTTCTGTCGCATCCGTGCTTGAATCTGTTCAATGGTTTCGGTTCGCTCGATGAATCTCATGTGATCGCCATCAAATTGGAGAACTTCTTTTAAATGCGTTCCCTGCCTTTGCTTTTCAATTTTCCATCCCTTATATTGACCATCCTCATCAAGATTCCATAACAAGATAATGTTTGATGCATCCTGCTCAACGTCTCCGGATTCTCTCAATTCTGCCATGGTTGGCTCTTTTGTTTCTCTCATCTCCGATATTCGATTAAGCTGAGACAGTACGATAATTGGCACATGCAGTTCCATAGCCAAGGCTTTGATAGCTTTTGAAATATCTCCGACCTCGGATGCACGGTTACCGAATCTTCGATCAGCCTTGATTAACTGCAAGTAGTCAATCACGATCACATCATATCTTTGGTGCCTGCATTCTGCCCGAATTTCACTTACCGACTTCGCGCCGGTTGAAATAGTGATGCTATACCCAGAAAGTGTTTCATTCGCCTTGTCGAATGCTTCTTTCTCCCCACCAAGAAAAGCCTTTGCCCGGCGAACCCTTGTCAGACCTATTTCAGACATTCGAGAAACGAAACGCTCATACACCTGTGATTCGTTCATTTCAAGGTTATAGTAGCCAATGTTATAATCCTTTTCTGCCATCTGCCCGATCATTTGCGTAACGATTGCAGACTTTCCAACACCCGGTCTCGCACCAATTACAGTAACGTCTCCGCCTTCCAAGCCGCCAAGGCAATCATCTGTTCGATAAAATCCAATTTTTATCAATCCCTCGCCTACATGCTCATTGAAATAATTCCCTCTATTTTCTGCAACAATCTGCTTCATAGTTTTTGAGTGAACGGTTTTGTTTTCTTGGATTTCTTCGAGTTTCGTGAGAACTTCAGCTATAGAATTGTCAATATCACACGGTCTAAGGCTCACTCCTTGAAAAATTTTTTTTGTTTCTCTTGCTCGCCAATCTTTAACAACTGCATCCGCATAACTTTTTATTGCCGTTGAGACTGGGGTAACAGATATGCATTCTTTCAATTCGCTTGCAATTATTTCCGGCTCCCATTTGTGGTTTTCAAGTGTCTGAGACAGTGAAACGACATTAATATTTTCTCCACGATCATACATGGCAAGCATTTCAGCAAAAGCATCTTGGCAAAATTCAGAGCTGAACATTTCCGGCTTCAATTTGTTATAAACCTTGTACATGGAATCATTGTCAATCAATACACATCCGATCACTCCAATTTCTGCTTCCGTCAACTGCTCTCACCTCGCTTTCGTTTCTCAACTTGACGAATCCAGTAATCGCAATCCTCTTTCAGCCAATCACCATATTTCGGAATATAACGATAATTTGTATCATCCGGATTCTTCTCTATATAGTCAGTAACATATGCCACTGTAGCCTCATATATCAGCTTTGCAACGGCTTTCCTGTTCGGCTCGATAACTTCTAAAAGCTTGTCCATCCATGCTACCTTGGCAGACGTTAACGACGTTTTCTTTGGATATGCATTGATCGTGTATTCCCATCCCCATTCCGCGTCAAAGTCCAAATCAGATGCAGGCACGCTTTCTTTTGTATTTTCTTTCTCTATCTCTATATCTGTATCTATATCTTTCTCTATATCTATCTCTACATTGCAATTTTGTTGCAAAATGTTGCACTCCGTTGCTCCACTGTTGCATTGCAACGCTTTTTGTGCATTTTCCCTAGATTTACGACTTCTTCTGGTACTTGCAGTCTCACTTCCTAGGTTATCTTGCACAAATGGCAACTTGTACTCAATGGAATCTGATGTTTCAAGCAATCCGCAGGAAAGAAGATACTGAATCGTTACTTGAACATTGATTTCGTCCTCGTCAATATCAAGGGCGATCTCTTTGTAAAATTCATCTTCCAATCCGGAATATTCCAGATAGCCACCTTTTTTCAACGACAACAACTGCATCTTAAGATAGATGATCGTATATGTATCGCCACCAGCCATCTTTCGGAGTTTTTTGATTCGTTTGCTATCAAAGAAATCATCCATCAGTTTAAGCCAGTAATACCGCTTATTCTCCGCCATTTTCACTACCTCCAAGCAATTCAATAACCTTTGCCCCAGCATCTTCCGGGCGACAAAATACGAACTCAACGCCATACTTAAGTTGCATTGTCAACATAGCTTTTGCCAATACCTTGCCAGATGTCGGCTTTGTTTTCGGTAGCGATACATTCAGCAATTTTCCAAGTGTGTGCATATATGCAATATTGTTATACCGGTCCACTCGAGGATTATGCCATGTAAATACATCATTGACGGAATACACCTTGTCTGTATTTTCAATAAGCACATATAACTTAATTCCGTTGTTCTGCGCCAAAATACACTCGTCACGGAATCTCGGATGTGCTCTTCCACAGATGTTCCCAGCAATTTCCTGCATGTCCTTTTTCGTGTCAACGGAAACATCATATGTGCCAAGAAAATCCATCTTTTTAAGTTCCATTTTTCTAGCTGATTTTCTATGGATAACATCCGCCACCTTGTCTGTGGCAATTATGTAATCTCCAACCGGCAATGGTGCACGCAAGACTTCCATATCGTGGCTTTTGAAATATCTATTCTTAAGGATATGCAAGCCCTCTTTCTGTCCTTTATCCTCAATTATTAACACGTATTCTCCTTTCTGGCGGTCACTTTCAGCAACCGCCAAAGGTATCTCATGGCTTTCAATTTAGTTTTTTGTGATATATTAAATTCCTTGCCAAAACATCAGATACCGCATAAACTGGTTTCTTTTATGCTTTCACATTGGTGTTTCAACCTATCAAAACGGGCAAAGGTTCATATCAACCTCTAATCCTTTTTCTGCAATATAAACATTTGCTCCATATTTAACTGTTTCTTCTGTCTTTTGTTTAAATAGTGCGGGATCTCCGCTTTTATCTGATAAGTGTATTAGAACGACATTTCTCAATGCCGGGTTATCGTTAGTAGAAATAAATTTAAGTGCCGTATCAAGACTCATGTGACCTCGTAGGCGGTGTTCGTAGTTTGGCTCGTCCCGGTCTACAAACTGCATATCGTAATTGCTCTCAACCATAAAATGATTGACATTTTTGAATCGGTATTTGATGTACTCGGTATCAGATGCATACACCAAACTACCCATTTCTGGATGCGTAATGTAAAAGCCATAGCAAGGAACATCGTGTACTAATGGAAAAATTTTAATTCTGAATTTCCCCATAGAAACAAGATAATACTTCATTTTATCGGCATCATATTCGGGAATTCCTGTACCAAAGCAAGCCGAATTGATTCCTGCATTTTTATATTGCTCGAAATATTTATAATGGTCTCCATGTTCATGGCTGGAAATCATGCCGACTATCTTCATTACATTGAAATTCAAGGCTTTCTTGACTTCCATGAAAGGTAACCCAGCTTCGATTATCAGGGCTTCGTTTTCATTATCCAGAATGTAGCAGTTGCCGGATGAACCAGAACCTAAGACTTTTAATTCCATAGGCTACTCCAATTCTCCCTCTGCCGGAAACTGGAAATAAAAATTCTGATGATTCTCAAATTTAATTTCCGATGGCTGATTGTCAAGGCTTGCATATATGACCTGTGTATTGCATTTTTTGAATACTTCATTAACTTCTTCTGTAGGCTCAACGTTCTGAAACATGGCAATACTTCCTGTATACGCAATTCTAAGCATTTCCATAGATTTCTTTGCTTTTTCTTCCGTGGAGTATTTAGCAATAACAATGTCACTGACAAGATCATCTATCCCTGTAAGGTTCTTGTTCAAAAAATAGATTTCTCCCTTAAACCTCTGAATAACTACTTGCTCATACGGAATATCCAATGTGCCGTCCTGTGATATAACTCTCATGCACCCACCTCTAATCTTTCATAAAGTCCGGTACGTTCTCGTCATTCTCAACGACTTCTCCGGCTACTTTTTCTGGCTGTGATTCAACTACTTCGCTCCCGGTCTCAATAGCTTCGGATTCAGCTACAACAAATGGCTCTGAATTGGCATTTTCGGAAATATCACGCTTGACCTGTTCCTGCAAATCTTCCATCGGATATTCCTTGAAATCGTTGTCCTGCATTTCCTCTTTCGTATATAATCCCATTGTCAGCTCCGGGCAATTCAGACTGGAGAAGAAAGATGCGGCGCGATACCGAAGCATTAACTGCGGCATGGTTTTCCATTTGCTACCGTTCTTGCCAAGCCAACCCTCATCTTTTGCCATATCCATATTTACTTCCATGCCCTCAACCCTGCGACCATTTTTCATAGTCCAAGCCGTGCATGAGAATGGCTTGCCGTTCTTGTCCTTTGCTTCGTCAAACTGCAATTCCATATCAAATTTTTCGGAGTTATTGATTGCGGCAATCAGAAATTTACTGCTCCAACTCGGTCTGCCCTGAATAACATACAGATTCTGCATGACCATAAGTGGACTAACTCTTAACCGCTGTGCCTGTTCAATGGCAATCAGACAGTTCGCCTCGTTCTTCTGGAATGTCTGCGGAACGATTGTTGAACTTGCCAGTGCCTTTGCCATCTGCATTGCCATGATGAAATTATCTGATGTTCCGAAAATTCCAAGACTGTAATCTGTAACTTTGTTGCTGTGCGCAACCTCTTTCTTTTCCTCTGCTACTGCTACTTCCTGTTTTTTTGTTTCTGCCATAACTATTTTTCCTCGCTTTCCTCATATTTCTTCACAACCGCCACTTTATCAGCACCATAGGTTTCCACCCACTTCATATCCACCGATTCATCCGTAACTTTCAGCTTTGCGCCTTTGGCATTTAAAACCATGTCTCCGGCTTTTACATCGTCTGATGTAGCAAATATATATGACCGGCTCTGGTTTGGATATTTTGCTTTTATGTAATTCATTCTGATACCTCCGCAATCTCTCCATTTTCAATCGTATACCAAGTATTCGGCTTGATATTTTCCCCATCAACCTGCACCATTTTTGCACCGTTAAGAACCCATGCACTCTGGTTATTTCTGTCATATTCTGTATCATCTTCTGAACCAGTGTATTCCCAGTCTGCAAAAACAAGAAATGCCCCAAGAACGCCCTTGGCTTTTGATTTGTAACCCCAAGCAACAGCTACTGCATCCTTGTCTTCTGCCGAGGATGCTCCACAGTATCCGGTTGCCGAGGATGCTCCACAGGTGCCGGTTGCCGAGGATGCTCCATAGGTGCCGGTTGCCGAGGATGCTCCCTTGTATCCGGTTGCCGAGGATGCTCCATAGTCTCCGGTTGCCGAGGATGCTCCATAGTCTCCGGTTGCCGAGGATGCTCCATAGGTGCAGGTTGCCGAGGATGCTCCATAGTCTCCGGTTGCCGAGGATGCTCCACAGTATCCGGTTGCCGAGGATGCTCCATAGTCTCCGGTTGCCGAGGATGCTCCATAGTCTCCGGTTGCCGAGGATGCTCCACAGGTGCCGGTTGCCGAGGATGCTCCATAGTCTCCGGTTGCCGAGGATGCTCCATAGTCTCCGGTTGCCGAGGATGCTCCATAGTCTCTGGTTGCCGAGGATGCTCCATAGTCTCCGGTTGCCGAGGATGCTCCATAGTCTCCGGTTGCCGAGGATGCTCCATGCTTTTCATCGCTTTCAGCGTCCTTTTTTACACGTTTTACTGTATATTCGATTGCAGCTTTAACAAGACCCGCAATGCTAATTTCTGCTCCGATCTTAATTTTTGTAGATGCTACCTTAGTATCATCATTATGTTTCTGGATTTCTCCGCTCTGCTCTACCTCGTGGTATACGCTTTCATTTGGATAATAATAATTCAAGCAATCAAGCGGATACTCGCAAGCGTGAAATCCATGATCGCAAACTTCTACGATTTCTTCCTCATACTCTTTTCCTTCTTCGTACTGAAAGCCACGACAAGTCATATTTTTGTTAAATCCTTTGTATGTTTTAATACTCTCTCCCATCTAAACTCCCTCCACCTTCAACGAACCATCATATACAAGTTTGTGTATCGTTGGATCATAATTATCATCAATATCATGTACCTCGCCGTGTTCATCCATATATTGCGGTTTTTTTGCTATAAGCAATATTAACTGCGATCTCATTGTTTGCTCGCTAGTCAAACTCTCCGCATTATCAACAAAAATTGGGGCACTCACGCCGTATAACTCGCTAAGAGACCGAATAATGTCAAGCCCAGCTACAATTTTATGTCCGCTGTTCAAAGATGAATATGGGACACCACCCACGGTACACTCGCAGCAATCTTTCATACCGCCATTTAATTGCGTTTCGAAGAGTTTGAAATTAACTGTCTTAAAATGGCTGTTGATAGATTCTGAAACCTTATCCAGTTTGAAACGAATGAACTCTTCTAAGAGGTAAAGCATCTGTTCCTGGTCGGCAACTTTCTGCCCGATTTCTTTCTGCTCGTCACGAAGCGTTTCGATACGATCATCAATCGCCACATTGTTAGCCGCCTGCGCAATAACCTTGTTCACTTCATCAAGCTGCGCCTGCAGATCGGCTTTCTCGGCTTTTAAATCAGTAACAACCTTGTCTGCGCCCTCGGATTCAACCTTTGCAATATCAGCAAGAATCTTGTCATGCTCTGTTTTCAGCTTCACATACTCTTCATTCTGCGAATAATCAGCTTCTGCCGGGATCTCGGATAACTGCTTTGCATAATCATTCTGCTTTGCAAGTGCCTTGGATTCCTGCTCTTTGAGTGCCACAATGTCTTCCTGCAACTTGGCGTTTTCCTTTGTCAATCGCTCAATATCATCCTTGCAAGCGTTGCCCTTGTCAATCAGACCTTTAAGTTTTGCGCCCTTTGCATCATCAAATGCTTTGCGTGCATCCTCTAACTGCTTGGTGGCACGTGCCTTGGCATCTGCATTTTTCTGCTCAAAATCAGCCTTAAGAGACTCAATCTTATCCTGCGGCAACTTCTGACCACATAAGGAACAAACCGTTGTAGATTCATCAAATTTCCACTTGGATTCGTCAAAGAGATATGGCATTTCATCAAATGCCTTGGAAAATTCTGCATTGTATTCAACACCAAGATTTTTCCGCTCTGCATCTGTATCGGAAATTGTCTTCTCATTTGCCTTGATCTGATTTTCCGCAGACTGAATCTGATTATGTAAGTCATTGAACTCTCGTGTTGCATCATCCTTGGCACTGTCAAGACCTCTACGTTTTGCGGAAAGTTCGTCATTCATGACCTGCATAATGCCGGACATATCAAATTGCAACTGCATTTCCTTACTTCTTAAATCGCCCAACGCGCTACCGGCATTCTCCATTTTCTTGCCACATTCAGCGATTCTTCTTACCAGATCCACCTTTGCAAGCTCCTGTTCTGCCACATCCACATCAATCTTGGATTTTTCTGCTTCATCAATACGCACCGGAATTTCAGCCTGTTTCTTCTTCCACCCGGATAACGCTTTGGAAAACTTAGCACGGATATCATCTGTGGACGGTGCTTTCTCCAACTCGCCGAGTAATGGAGCATACTTAGCATCTGTCTGCGCCAGTTCAACATCCGATACATCCGTTGCAAGGCGCATCAGAATATCGCGCTGATCTTTCCATTTCAGAGAAGAAAAATACTGCGGATTGGTCAGCATCTTAAACATATCCTCGCTCTGTGCCAGATTTGAAACATAGGCTTTGAAATCAGCTTCACTCTTCGGATATCCGTCAATCTCAAATGAATTGACATTGCCTTGCAAAGTAACGGTGTCGGTTCCACGCTTCTTAACCCAATTCTGCTTCTGAACCTTTGAAAGTTCCACTTCTTTCCCATCAACGTCAATAACTCCCACAACCTTAATTTCTACATTATCAATGCGGTTTCCGTCCTTATCTAATGGTCGAACATTAAACTTTTCCTCTCCGGCACTGTTTTTATTGAAAAGCAGCCATGTAAACGCATCGAAGATTGTTGTCTTTCCTGCGGCGTTCTGTCCTTTAATACTTGTCTTATTAGAGAAATTCACATCAAGGCTCTTAATTCCCTTGAAATTCTCCATATGTAATGATCTAATTTTCAGTTTCATTTTCCTTCTCCTTCCACTCTTTATATTTTTTAAGTGCCTCTTCAAAGCATGCTTCATCGTCAATATATCCAAGAGCTGACTCTATAATTTTTGAATTAATAGTTGTTCCCTTTTTCCCCATCAGCTCAATGTCTCTTTGGTGCTCATTTGCAATAATGGCACATGCTGTATGAACTTTCGTCCTGCATGCAACCAGATCTGCATATTCTTCAACGGAAATTGTAACGGTATTTTCTGCCATCTTAATTTTCCTCCTCTAATACATTGATTTTGCTTACAGACACCTCGTATGCTGTTCTCTGTTCTTCTGTTCCATCTTCATATTTCTTAATATATCCGCGGCTCTGAATGCGTCCATTGATCTCAATATGAGTTCCTACTTCCAACTGACCAACAAATCTTGCATTTCTACCCCAAACAACACATGGGATATAATCTGATTTTCCGTAGGAACGATTGACTGCGATTAATAAATCTGCAATTTCTCTTCCAAGCGGAGTTTTCCTGTAAATCGGTTCTTTGCATACATATCCGTCAAGCTGGATTTTGTTCAAATCTGTATGCTCTCCCGGATTCGCTTTTTCAATTTCACAGACGAATACATATAATAACAGACGATTTCTCTTTTCCTCATGTTTGTTATAAGAACTATACACACCGGAAACATTAACGGCAGTGCCCGTGTATTTATCATTCAGATTGATTAATCTCTCTGAAATAATTAATGGGATAATATCAGCCGTCCCACTTAATCTATCCACTTTGAGGTGCATATTATAAAATCCCTCTCCAAACACCTCATGGTTAAATTCCGGCTCTGTGATAATCGTTCCTGTAAGTTCCACTTTATTGTTTTCTGCTCTCATATTTGAATTTCTCCTTTTCTTGTGCTAAAATAGGCGCAAATAGCTTATGCTATTGCTTGAACTGGAATCATTCAGCTTTGGTCGGTTCGGATGATTCCTTTTCTTTGCTGTAATCAGTGTCAAATGTGATATAGGTAATACCGTCATCGTCATCAGACTCACTTCTGTAATCGTAATCTACAATCTCTTCTGTATACTCCTGCCACTCCCCATCTATTTTTGTTCCTATATAAATAAGAAGTAATCCAATCAATACAGGTATAGCAGTGACCGGATACTCCGTTGCATCAATGCAGATGCAAAACAGAAAAACAACGGTGCCGATCATTTCAATTATCTTTGCTAACTTTTTCATAGGCATTTCCTCATGTAACAGAAAAAAGTTTTTTCATCCGATTCTTAGGACTTTTAATTTCGAACTTTTCTCCTGTTTCATCGTCGATCATGTATTTGCCGTCAGAATGCATTGTATATGGCTTTACTCCCTGTTCTTCCATGAACTCAAGCAAGATATCTTTGCCACCTTGTAAAATATTCATCTGACTTACAACTTCCATCCAATAAACCATAAAATGTGCAATATCCCAGTTCTGATATTCCATAAGAAATTCCGACGCTTTATCTCCTATCAGTTTGTCCATACCGAATCTCTCAATGTAATTCATTGTATAGAAGTAATCTTTCCACTGGTATCTTTCTCCATCGAATGTCTTTTCGATAGGAAACATATTCATAAATTCTCTTGGTGTGAAAGCTCCTACCATATCGCATATCATTTCAATAAGTTGGAACTCGTTTTTTACAAAGTCCGGTTCGCTGCATTTTAATAACTTACAGCCAGACATTCCTTTTAGCTTTATCATTAAATACAGATCCTTTTTAAGTTCATCTGGATAAGCGCTTTTTGCTTCCTGTATTGTCATGTTTCCCCAAAAGCCTGCCATTTTGCATCTTCTGTCTAATGCTCGCACATAATTAATCCACTTAGGTTTAAAGTCGATCAGCTTTTTGCCGTCCATGACGTAAAAATTAAGCATCTTCATCATCCTTTCTCTCAATTAACGGTAAAACCCCGTTCTTCTTAAGCTTTTCATACAGGAACAATCTTCCTTTTTGCGTCCATTCCGTCTGCATAACCACATCAGACCGCCCATTCGACCTTGTAATATCAATAGTCTTACTGTGAACATATCCAAGCCCTTGATATTGCCTGTATAAAATCCACTGTTTTCCTACTTTGCGCTGAACTCCTAACTCTTTCAGCATCTTATTAAACGCTTTAGCAGATATTCCATAATCCTGTGCGATCTGTGTTACCAGTACTGTTGATTTACTGTTCAAAATCAAATCCACGTAGTTGACTTTTGGTTGCATTTCTAAAATGATGTTATTCATTTCAACAACTTCGGTTTCAAGTTCCTGTATCTGCTTGTCTTTCTGCTCAAGCATCTTGTGCGCTTCAATAACTGCAAGTGCCATAAGTTCTTCGCCGGTTGGAATAACTGTTTGCGTCTGGTTATAATAATTTTCTTCCAGTGCATCAAACTGTTCCCATGCCTTATCAGTCCCAAGCATTTTGCAATGACGGCTTGCACCTCGACGTGTCCAAAGATAAAGCTGATTCGCGTTTTTCCCAACAAGGGGAAAATCAGTTACCCTGTTCTTAAACTCCTTAAGATCTGCTCCTTTTAATAAGAAGAAATGTTCTCCCTCTTTAAAATGTGTTTTGTTGCTCTGAAAGTTCTTTTTTACGTTATCTGTTTCTGTTTCGTACACATCAGCCAACTGTGCGGTAGTGATAACTCTTTGTCCTTTCCACTCAATGACCGGCAATTCTTTTGTTCCAATATGTACTAATTCGTTCATTTGTCTCCTTTCCGGATTTTTTGCAATAAAAAATCCAACTATCAATATCTTGTTTTCTATTCTTCTGTTTTTGAGTTCCCAGTCTCTTCTACTGGCTGATTTTTTGAAACGCTTGCTGAACCCTCAACCATGCCAAGAACGTAGCCTTTCTGAAAGTCGTTCATTTTCGGAATGGCTTCTTTGAGTTTTTCAACAACTTTCTTTTCCTGTTCGCTCACCGTATCACTCCTTTCTGCCGAACTTTTAATGTTGTTTTTGTTCGGTATGCGTATAATATATCACGCTTTCAGAACTATGTCAACATGTTTTTGTTTCGTTTGCGAACTTTTTCTATTTACAATTCTGTTTGCGTATGTTATAGTTCTATGTAGAAAGAGAGGTGAGATTATGAATGAGCGAATGAAAGAACTTCGCAAGGCTATGGGAAAAAGCCAAGAAGAATTTGGAAAGATTCTCGGAATAACCAAGTCTGGTGTCTCTGATATTGAATCAGGACGCAGAAACGTAACAGAACAACATATAATCATGTTACGAAATGAAAATGTCAATGAAGATTGGTTACGAACTGGAAACGGCGAAATGTTTATCCCAGAAACCAAAGACGAGCAGATTTCAAAGATGCTCGCAGACGTACTTAAATGTGAAGATTCAGATTTTAAAAAACGTTTGATCGTGGCGTTATCGAAAATGGATGATACCGGATGGAATGCATTGGAAAAATTCATTGATTCAATCACAAGTCAGAAGTAAAGAAAAGCCAAGGGCAATGCGCAAACCCTTGGCTTTCTTTTACTTTAATAGTTCTTTTATAAACGTTAAGATAGCTCTAAGCCACCTCTCATTATCGCAATGAGCGACCAATTCATAAATTTTTTCCTTGTAAAATTCGTTTACGTTTTCATTCTCAACCTCATTTTCCCCCATCTTATTCTCCTCCAATCATTCCGCACTTCCGATAGCGATACACAAATTATAGAACTTATGTTCGATATCGTCAACCCCATTTGACAAATTGCTACAAATTACAAACTCGTTTGTAGTTGAGGGACAAGAAAACGCCTTATCCCGCCCCTCAGCCAGAACTTGAAGTGCCCTTATCGGACAATTTTATTTTACAAATTTTCCCGCAAACATTCAATTTCTTTCGGTCGCAAGTTTCGACAGGTAAATTTCTTATTGTCGCAGAATGTCGATTGATTAGTTTAAATTTTGTTAAAAAATTAATTACTGGTTGAAAATTATGCATCTGCCAGTTATCTGTGATGAATTTTAAGTGCATAATTTTCCTTTCTGCCCGCAGGCTTTATGCAAAAGAGCCGGCTACACAACACATGGTCATGTAATCGGCTCTTA
>ERZ773173.1675-NODE-1675-length-18998-cov-2.776118_pt1 | contig 18998 bp, 16 predicted proteins | sample MGYA00580535_ERZ773173 | MGnify/ENA primary metagenome ERZ773173 (study PRJEB29015, sample SAMEA2737856) | human gut metagenome | biome: human gut; feature: human-associated habitat; material: faeces | place: China | collected 2012 ...
TAGGAGACGACATAATAAAATCTAAGGCGATAGACGATCGTTTTGGCTGCGCATTATTGATAGATATGATAAACAGCGAGCTTCCGTACGACTTGTATTTTACGTTTACAGTTCAGGAAGAAATAGGGCTCAGAGGCGCTAAGACGGCGGCGTATACAGTTAATCCGGATATTGCAATTGCTGTGGAAACAACGACTGCCGCAGATATTGACGGTATATCTGAGAACAAACAGGTCTGCAGGCTGGGGAAGGGAGCCGTAGTATCTTTTATGGACAGAAGTACGATGTATGACCGTGATTTATATAACGCGGCTGTTGAACAGGCCGAGAAAAAGAGGATTCCGTGGCAGACTAAAAGCCTGATTGCAGGAGGTAACAACAGCGGAGCAATCCATACCTCAAGAGGCGGCGTTAAAACAATTGCCGTTTCGGCTCCATGCCGTTATCTTCATTCTCCGTCGTGCATAGCAAATAAAAAGGATCTAAAATCCTGCGCGGATATTATTTATGCAATTGTTGAAAAGGCGGCTGAAATGGACATATGATAAGACTTATAGAAAATCCCGAAAATATATCGTATGAGCTTCTTAAAAAAAGCTGCTGCGGAAGACGGATGCTGTCTTATTTAAACGCTTACGGAACAGGATACGATTTCTGCCGATTCTATAAGAGCGGAAACGGCGTTATTCTTGTGATTAATTCAACTATGCTGATTTACGGTGAGGATTTTGACCAAGATGAGATAAATTCCTTTGTTGATATGTATAAACCTTTTCGAATAGAAGGCGCCAGTCAGGCAATCGGTATGATTTCCAATAGGGAATATAATCGGCTGCACAGAACCACGTTTCAGCTTGCGTCTTCCGGACAGACTTTAATCGACGAGTCTGAAATTGATTTTAATCCTGCTCTTGACGATGTTTACGGTATATTGACCGAGGGCTTTCCTAATCTGTCTGATTATTCGCTCTGGCTTGCGGATACCTCGCATAGAATCAGGCATGGAATAAGCCGAGTTATGACATATAAATCATGTACGACGGCTTCAATTTCGTATGATATAGATAACCATGTCCTTGTGGGACAGGTTGCAACCAAAATCGCTTCGCGGGGCGGCGGTTTTGCAAGAAGGTTTCTTACCTGGCTTGCAGCTTATCTTGAACAGCAGGGAAAAACTGCGGTCCTTTATGCTTTGGATATACGGGAAAGCTTTTACAGGGAAATTGGATTTAAGGCTGTTTCAGAGGAATATGTTCTTGAGAAATCAAAAAACGGCAGCGACAATATATTGAAAGGAAAATTGCAGTATAATGACTAATACCAAATTTTTTAAATTCAGTCCAAGGCTTATAAAGCTTGCTGAAGAGGCGGAAAAAAAATGCGTATTCAGTGAGATAGATAAAATTAAGGAATATAACGGAACCAAGGTTTTGTCGGCGTTTATTAATAATCGTGTAAGCGAGCAGTGCTTTTACGGAAGCAGCGGTTACGGCTACGGAGATGTAGGAAGAGAGATTCTGGACAAGGTTTATGCTGAGGTTTTCGGAGCTGAAGACGCTTTGGTCAGACATAATTTTGTTTCGGGCACCCATGCTCTTTCTACGGCTTTGTGGGGAATTTTAAGAAAAGGGGACAAGCTTGTTTCAATAACGGGAAGTCCTTATGATACTCTTGAGGAAGTAATAGGTATCAGAGGAATAAAAGGCAACGGTTCTTTGACCGATTTCGGTGTTACATATGACAGCGCTGAACTGAAGGAAGACGGAACCCCGGATTATGACTTAATATCTGAAAAGTCTAAGAATGCCAAAGTCGCTTACATACAGCGTTCGAGGGGCTATTCTCTTAGACCTGCTTTTACGGTTTCGGATATTGAAATGATGTGCGCGGCAGTAAGAAAAGCCAATCCGGACGTGGTTATTATGGTGGACAACTGTTACGGAGAATTCGTTGAAGCCGCTGAGCCGATTCAGGCGGGAGCCGATATAATAGTCGGTTCGCTTATCAAAAATCCCGGCGGAGGAATTGCCCGTACGGGTGGATATATTGCCGGTAAAAAAGAGCTTATTGAGCTATGCTCTTACAGATTGACCTGCGTCGGCATGGGAAAGGAAGTAGGCTGTACGCTTTCGCAGAATAAGGAAATGTTCCTCGGTCTGTTTTTAGCTCCCGATATAGTGGCAAACGCTAAAAAGACCGCGGATTTTGCCGCCGCTTTATTCAGTCTTTTGGGATTTGAGTGCTTTCCTGACGCCAAGGAAACCAGAGGCGATATTATAACGGTAGTAAAGCTTGGAGAGCCGGAGCTTTTAAAGGCGTTTTGCTGCGGAATACAGAAGGGCGCTCCGGTGGATTCTTTTTTAACTCCTGAGCCGTGGGATATGCCGGGATATGAAAATCAGGTTATTATGGCCGCCGGAGCCTTTAATATGGGGGCTTCAATCGAGCTTTCGGCAGACGCTCCGCTGAGAGAGCCTTATGCTGTATGGATGCAGGGCGGAATTACATATACAAGCGGAAAAACAGGAGTTATGCTGGCAGCTCAGGAAATGATGAATCGAGGGCTTATATAATACGGCATTAATTTACAATAATCTTGTAAATCTATTTAAAAATAATAAAAAAAGATTACAGAAATAATACAATTAGGAAATGAAACGGTAATTAATAGCCTTAGATATTGACAACCTTCGGGATAACTGATAAAATAATTTATGATGTGTTAATTTCTTAATAATGATTTATTGTTTTTATAAATTACGGAGGTCAGAATGGTTGAAAGAAAACTATGTATGGGGTGTATGGAAAATAAGGGTTCGGCCAAGGTTTGTCCGAATTGCGGCTATGTAGAGAATACCCCGTCTCTTCCGTCATATATTATACCGGGAACTGTTCTTCATGAAAGATATCTGGTCGGAAAGCTTTTGAGCTCAAACGGTCAGGGAGCTACTTATATAGCGTATGATACGGCAGTTAGCTGCAAGGTGCTGCTTAACGAATATATGCCTGACGGATTATGCGTCAGAGTAAAGGGCAAGCCTACTATAAGCGTAAATTATAATAATCTTGCACAGTACAAGGCGCTCATGGCTGAATATACCGAGCTTAATAAATCCCTTGCCAAAATGCGAAGCCTGAGCAGTCATTTATCGCCTACTCTTGATTTGTTTGCGGAGAATAATTCGACTTATGCGGTATATGAATATATTGACGGAGTCAGGCTTGTTGATTATCTGAAGGAAAATGCAGGCGAGCTGAGCTGGAGCGAGGTTTCCGCAATGTTTCCGCCTCTTTTTACTACCTTGAGTCTTGTACATAATGCCGGAGTTTTACACAGGGGAATTAGTCCTGATACTATATATGTTACTGATAAGGGCGAATTAAAGCTTACTGACTTCTGTATATCGGCAGTCAGAACGGCTAATACCGAACTAAAAAATGAAATATTCTCAGGCTATGCTGCACCCGAGCAGTATTCAGCGGCAAGCCGCCAGGGAACATGGACGGATGTTTACGGTATATGCGCTGTTCTATATAGAATTTTAACGGGATCCAAGCCTGATTCTGCAAATGTAAGATTGGAGAAGGATAATCTATATACGCCTCAGGAGCTAAATTCAAATATACCAAAGCATGTATCGGATGTTATTATGAAGGGCATGAGTCTTTCGGGAGATGACAGGATACAGACAATAACAGAGCTTGTTACAGCGTTGTTTGATCAGCCTGCAATAGGTATCGGTCAGACTCAGACGCTTACTATATCAAGAAACGGTATATATGAAAACGATCAGTATACTGATGATGAAAATTTGTATTCGCCTGAGGAAGACGAAGACGGATATTACGATGATGAATACGACGATTATGACGATTATGACGAGGCTGAGGTTGAGGGAAATGATGTTTCAACCTTTGATAAAATAAAGATTCCTGTTATAATCGGCGTATTGCTTGTGGCTATAATTCTGGTGATAGTCGTAATTTTATTTAAATTATTTACCGGAGATAACAGCAGCAGGCTTCGAGATAATTATTCAAGCGACGAAAGCTCAATAAGCGATAATATCGTAGATATTACTGAAGAAACAGAGCCGGAGGAAACCAAGGAATCTAAAGCGGAAAATAAAATGCCGGATCTGATTGGACAGAGATATGAGGATATTAAATCAAAAATCGAAGAAAAATATAATATCAAAATCAGCGCTGATTTTGAATATAACGGAGAATATCAGGAAGGCTTGATTTTCTGGCAGGAAGTTGAGAAGGGAAAGAAAATCAAAGAAGGAGATACGGTAAAAATCAAAGTCAGCAAGGGAACTGAAAAGGTTGAGGTTCCTGATTTTGAAGGCTATACATTTGATGAATATACGGAGCTTCTTGATGAGTTAAATATACCTTATACCGAAGTAACTGAGATTAATTATGAATATGAGGACGGATATGTTACTAAAGTAAGTCCGGGTCCGGGTAAGGAAATTAATATAACCGATGATGAAATTTTAACGGTTTATTACGCTAAGAATCCAGAGCCTACGGAAGCGCCTACAGAGCCTCCGACGGAAGCGCCGACCAAGGCTCCCGAACCGGAGACGCCTGCAACAGATCCCCCGGCAGACGAGCCCGAGGAGTCTGTTCCTGATGTAATAATTGAATAAAAATAAAACTGACGCTTTACAGGGCGTCAGTTTTTTGTTATTTATATTGATAAAGAGCGACGTTTTCAAAGCCGTCAAGAAGACTGTCCAGACGTTTGAAGGCTTGAATAGTTCCCCTTGCCACGCATCCCATAGGATCCTTGGCAATATTGCATTTTACACCGAGAGTTCTGTTAATAAGCTTGTCGATACCTCCTAAATTTGCTCCGCCTCCTGTCAGCAGAATACCGTTTTCATAAATATCGCCTACTAATTCAGGAGGAGTATCCTCAAGCAAATTTCTTATGGCGTCAACTATCTCAAATACCTCGTCTTCAATGGCGTCGAATACTTCAAGCTCACTTATATTTATCATTTCCGGCAGACCTTTAAGCAGATTCCTTCCTCCGATGTTCATTCTGACATCGTCGCTGGGATCATAAAGATTTGTAAGCTCTTTTTTTATCTGTTCGGCTGTTCTGTCGCCTATAAGCAGCTTATGCCTTTTCTGTACATATCTTACAATAGCCTGATCAAGCATTGTTCCGGCGGTTTTTATCGAACGGGAGGTTACTACTCCGTTCATAGAAACGACCGCTACGTCAGTAGTGCCTCCTCCGATGTCTACTACAAGATGACCTCTTGCCTTAGACATATTTACACCGGCGCCCAGCATTGCGGCTATAGGCTCTTGAATAAGATAAACCTTTCTTGAGCCGGCGTTCATGGCTGCTTCAACAACTGCACGGCTTTCAACGTCAGTTATAAAAGACGGAACGCAAATAACTATTCTTGGTTTAACAAGCCTGTGACCGCTGGCCTTATGTACAAACTCTCTTATTAGACATTGAGTCATTTCATCGTCGGAAATAACTCCGCATGAAAGAGGACGTATAACGGAAATATACTCCGGCGCTTTACCCACCATTCTATATGCCTTTTTGCCTATTGCCACTATTTTATTTGTCCTTTTATTAACTGCAATTACGGAAGGTTCGTTTAATACGACTCCTTTTCCGTTTACCGCAATAACGATATTAGCGGTTCCCAAATCTATTCCAATATCCTGTGCCATATTTCTTTCATTCCTTTTTCAGTTTTGTTGTTGTCCCTGCAGCCGCGAAAATAACAGACGCGCCCAATTCCTTTAATAACTCGGCGCATCTGTTAAGCGTGCTTCCGGTAGTTATAACATCGTCGCATAATATTATTTTCATATTGTCAAGCCGTCGGCTGCCACGGCCGTATGCAGACGTATTTTCAATACGGTCCGATAACCCTAAGGTATGCTGAGCCGCTGATTTATTTTTATAAAGACTGTCGGTTATTAAGGGAAGGCTGCAAACGGAAGATATTCTTTCAGCTATGATTTCTGCCTGATTATAGCCGCGCTTTCTGTACGATTCTCGTGACATCGGAACGGGAACCACAGCGTCAGCCCGTATTCCGCTGTCTGAAATTTTTTCACCTAAAAGATTTCCAATATAATATCCGAATTCCTTGTGACCGTCCTTGAGAGATAAAATACCGTCTTTTGCTTTGCCCTCGTAATAATAGCATGTAAAGATACGATCAAATTGAGCGGTTATGCAGCTGCGTTCGTTTTCCGTATCTTGCCGGCATATACCCTCTGTATATGTTTCCAGAACGTTTTCACAGTCTTTGCATATGAATTTATTCCATTCGATATATTTTCTGCATATTGGGCAGCGGTTAGGAAAAAAGATATCCAGAATAAAACGTGAGATATTATTCATTGCTTCTCATTTCCTCTTTCAGCATAGCGGTAAGGCATGTATAACGGTTTGTTCTCTTGTTGTTCAGAACCATTTTGGATACTATTTTCTCGTCTCCTATGATTATGAGTAATCTTTTAGCTCTGGTAACGGCAGTATAAAGGAGATTTCTATAATAAAGCTTGTCAAAACCTCCAAGCAGCGGAATTATAACAGCTTCAAATTCACTTCCCTGACTTTTGTGGGCAGTAACCGCATATGCAAGCTCAAGCTGATCAGCCATATCAAAGGTATAGACGGCTATACGTCCATCGAAATCAACTATTAATTCAAGTCTTGCACGATTTATACTAAGTATTTTTCCTATGTCGCCATTATAAATGCCCGCTCCTTGTTCGCCGTCCTTGCTCCAGACAATATCATAATTATTCTTAGTCTGCATTATTTTGTCTCCTTCTCTGAAGGTATAAATCTGCGATTTAACCTCTTTTTTGGAAGGACCTTTAGGATTAAGCTGTTCCTGTAATGCCTTGTTAAGCTCTACAACGCCAAGTATGCCTTTTCTGGAGGGTGAAATCACCTGAATATCATCAGTCGGAGAATATTTATATGCTTTCGGCAATCTTTTTTTGACAAGATCTATTATAAGATTCAAAGCCAATGAAGGATCTGTGCGTTTAAAAAAGAAAAAATCGTTATTTTTCTGAGAAAGATCCGGAATTTCACCCTTTACAATTTTATGCGCGTTTGTAACTATACAGCTTTTTTCAGCCTGCCGAAAAATTTCTTTTAATTCTATAACCGGCAGACATCTGCTTTCGATAAGTGATTTCAGTAAATTTCCGGCTCCTACTGACGGTAACTGGTCAATGTCGCCTACCATAATAAGCCTGCAATTAAGCTTAAGTGACCTGAGCAGACTTTCGAATAAGATTATGTCTACCATTGACATCTCATCCACAATCACGACGTCTCCTTCAAGAGGATTGCTTTCGTCATGCTTGAATTTGAGCTTTCCGTTCTGATCATATCCTACTTCAAGCATACGGTGTATTGTTCTTGCTTCTCTTCCGGTGAGATCCGACATTCTTTTTGCCGCTCGTCCCGTAGGAGCCGCAAGCAATACTGTTTCTCCTTTTTTCTCATATAATGATATTATAGCGTTGAGAGTAGTTGTTTTTCCTGTTCCGGGCCCCCCCGTCATAATCATGATGCCTCTTGAAAGAGCCGTAGCTATAGCCTGACGCTGAAGCTTTTCATATTTTATATTATTCTGTTCTTCTTCCATGTCTATAAGCTGTTCATAGTCGTAATCCTCAGGACTTGAAAAAGCTTTCAAAACAGATATTCTTCCGGCAATATATCTTTCCGCATTATAATAATCTGCAAGGTATACAAAGCCTCTGTCATTTTTCAAATATTCAAAAATAAGCTCGTCGTCTGTCATTTCATTATAAACGTCGTAAAAGTCAGACTGACGGATTTTGAGATACTGACAACAGATTTTTTCGAATTTATCTATCGGAATACATGAATGCCCGGCCTTAGCGTTTTCTTCAAGTATATATGTATATCCCGCCTGAAGCCGTTTATGCGAATCTGAAGGAATGTTCATTTCTTTGGCAGCCTCTTCAGCCTTTTTAAACGGCATGTTAATCGGATATCCGCATAAACAATAAGGATTGCTTTTAACAAGCTCAATTGCCTGCAATCCCCATTGCTGATATGCTTTCATAGCGTACCCCGCTTTAATTCCATATTGAGAAAGAAAAATCATAAGGTGCCTTAAATTAAATATTTTTTGAACCTCGTTGGCAATGTCTTCGCATTTTTTGGGGGATATGCCTTTGATTTCAAGGAGACGCCTGGGATCCTTTTCCATAATTTCAAGAGTCTGTTCGCCGAATACGTCGACAATTTTTTGAGCCAGTGCAGGACCGATACCCTTTATAGCGCCGGAAGACAGATATTTGCATATGTTTACAGATGTGTTGGGAAGCTTGCGTTCACAGTATTCGGCCTTGAATTGTACTCCGAATTTCGGATGCGTAACATAAATTCCTTCGATAATCAGTATTTCTCCGCTTTCAACATCTCCTAATTCACCTACGGCGGTTACAAGCTCTCCGCCTGTATCGATATCAAGAACGGTATATCCGTTGGAATCGTTGCGGAACAAAACATTTTCTACCGTACCCTCTATTTTTAAAGTCTGATCTTCCATTGCAAGTCCTTTCAACAAAATAACACATCATATCTTATATTATACATTTTTTTTGCATGAAATGCAATTATTTTACATTATTTTTTTCAATAGAAAATATTAGATTTTTAAGTTCGTTTGGTTTTGCCACTTCAAGAAAGTTATTTTCAATGCAGTAGTTTCTGCAAATATCAAGCTGTTCTTCCGACATGCCGTTATCTACTATAATCAGCTTGCCTATAAGCTCTTCGTCTGTCCATCTTACTTTATGTATTACGCTGTCAAGACGTCTGCTTATATCGTCATTTTTATCTAAAATAATCAGCGCGGTAAATCCGCAAGAGCAGTCACGGCACGGCAGTTTCATAAAGATATTCACCGCTTCAATAACTGCGATTGTACTTATAATAACGATAACGGTCACAGTAATACCGTCCATAGCTGTCATCTCCTTAAAATAATCTTATTTTATACTATGAACTGAAATTAGCGAATGTTACAAAAAATTTAAGGGACGCTTGAAACGTCCCTTAAAAATTATTCCTGATTATCCTTATCTTTTTTCTTTTTCTTATTTTGTCTTGCTTCTATCATAGCTTTTGTTTTATCCGCTCTTGCTGCCGCGGCTTTTTCGCTGACAGTAATATTTTCCTGAATAGCCCATACTTTTATACGGAGTTTACTTTTATCGCCGCCCGTTTCAATAACAACAGTATCCTCAGTTTTTTTCACGACAATTCCGACAATTCCGCCTATAGTCATGATTTCATCGCCGATCTGAATGCTGTCCCGCATTGCCTTGGCTTCCTTGTCCTTTTTTTTCTGCGGTCTTATAAGCAGAAAATAAAAGAAAAATATAATGATTACAAACGGTATCAGCATTGTGAACATGCTGTTTGTAACGTCTGTATTCTGAGACATAACCGTTATAAAATTATTCATTTAAAGTCCTCCGTTATTTCGATTTAATATATTCGTCAATTGATTCAGCGGCAGTCTTTCCGGCGCCCATAGCAAGAATAACTGTGGCGGCCCCTGTTACCGCGTCTCCGCCTGCGTAAACGCCCTCTTTAGTGGTAAGCATATCTTCATTTACAATTAAACAGCCTCTTTTATTTGCGTCAAGTCCGTGAGTAGTAGTTCTGATAAGAGGGTTGGGGGAGGTGCCTATTGACATGATAACCGTATCGACTTCGAGATTATAGTTAGAGCCTTCAATCGGGACAGGACTTCTTCTTCCGCTTTCGTCAGGTTCTCCGAGCTCCATCCTGATACATTCCATAGCGCAGACTCTTCCGTTTTCATCTCCTATAATTTTTACGGGATTATTAAGATTGAGGAATTCAACGCCTTCGTCCTTTGCGTGATGAACCTCTTCCTTTCTTGCCGGCATTTCAGCCTCTGAACGTCTGTACACTATGTAGACATGCTCGGCGCCCATTCTCAAAGCGCTTCTGGCCGCGTCCATGGCAACGTTTCCGCCGCCTACTACGGCTACTGATTTTGACTTTATTACGGGAGTATCATATTCGTCAAGATACCCCTTCATAAGATTGATTCTTGTCAGATATTCATTTGCAGAGCACACGCCTATAAGCGATTCGCCCTCGATTCCCATAAATCTCGGCAAGCCTGCGCCTGATCCTATAAACACAGCTTCATAGCCCATATCCATGATTTCGTCTACTGAAAGAATCTTGCCTATAACCATATCCTGCATTATTTCAACGCCGAGATCCTTCAGCTTTTTTATTTCCTTCTGGACAATAGACTTTGGAAGTCTGAATTCCGGAATACCGTACATTAAAACGCCGCCCGCGGTATGAAAAGCTTCAAAGATTGTAACCTGATAGCCCATTTTAGCAAGGTCGCCCGCGCATGTTAGACCGGAAGGACCCGCGCCGATTACCGCTACCTTATGTCCGTTAGAAGCCGGCTTCTGCGTATTGCTGACTCCCTTTTCCATTATATAATCCGCAACGAATCTTTCAAGACGTCCTATTGCTACCGGTTCGCCCTTTATTCCTCTTACGCATTTGCCTTCGCATTGATTTTCCTGAGGGCAGACACGTCCGCAAACTGCCGGCAGTGAATTTGTTGAAGTTATTATATCATACGCCGCGTCGAAATCGCCTTCGGCGACCTTAGCGATAAATTCCGGTATTCTAACGCCGACCGGGCATCCTGAAACGCAGGGCTTGTGCTTACAGCTAAGACATCGCTTGGCCTCCTCCATAGCCATAGCTTTGGAATAGCCGAGCGTTACCTCTTCAAAATTTCTTGCCCTGACCTTGGGATCCTGTTCGGGCATAGGAACCTTTTCTAATGCCATATTAGCCATTGTAACATTTCCTCCTGTTTATTTCAAGTTATTTAGCATACGGCAGTTATGTTCCTGCTCTCTGTATGTTGAATTTCTTTTCATAAGTTCGTCAAAATCAACCTCATGTCCGTCAAAATCGGGCCCGTCTACGCAGGCATACTTTATTTTGCCCCCGACTGTAACGCGGCAGCCTCCGCACATACCGGTTCCGTCAATCATAATCGGATTTAATGAAACGATGGTTTTTATATTGTAAGGCTTAGTTACGCTGCATACGAATTTCATCATTGGAACGGGTCCTATTGCTATTACGGCGTCATATTCGTTTCCGGCCTCGATCAGTTCTTTAAGGGCGTCTGTTACAAATCCCTTTTTGCCATAGCTGCCGTCGTCGGTACAGACAATAAGATTATCGCAGGTTTTTTTAAACTCGTCTTCAAGTATAACAATATCCTTGTTTCTGAAGCCCGTAATTACATCGACTTTCAGACCTCTGTCATATAATTCCTTAGCCTGAGGGTATGCAATAGCGCAGCCGACTCCTCCTCCGATAACGCATACTTTTTTTGCGTTTTCATCAACATGGGTAGGGATTCCGAGAGGACCCGCAACATCAAGAAGTACATCTCCCTCGTTTAATGAAGCCAAATGCTCTGTAGTTTTGCCTACTATCTGAAAAATTATGGTTATGGAGCCCATTTCTCTGTCATAGCCGGCTATCGTCAGAGGAACTCTTTCGCCCTTTTCATCTATTCTGAAAATAATAAATTGTCCGGCCATTGCTTTTTTTGCGATAAACGGAGCGTGAATGTCCATCAGAACAACCGATGGATTCAGTACGCGCTTGTGAACAATTTTAAACATACTTTTCTCTCCTAATCAATATTACATTAAAATTTATTATAGCATAAAATCAAATCGTTTGCAATAGAATCGAGAAAACTTAAAAATTACTAACGATATTTTTGATATTTATAAAAATTCTCTTGAAATCCAGCCTGTAGCAAGGCTGAACCATTGTGCGGCTACAGGATTTATATGTCCGTCATAGCCTGCTGTTGAAGCGTCTGAAAGCGCCAGACCATGACCTCCATATGGAAATATATGACATTCAAATGAGACGTTATTTAAGCTTAAAGCCTTAACAAAATCAAAAGTGTTTTCCGGAGGAACGCAGCCGTCGTCCGCACAGTGCCAGATAAATGTTTTAGGGGTATCCGGCGTAACCTGTTTTTCAAGTGAAACCAGTTCGAGCATAGCATTGTCTGGATTTTTGCCTATTATACTTTCTATTGAGCCTTCGTGCCGGAATTGTCCGCTTGTTATAACGGGATAGGATAGTATCAGACCGTTCGGACGGTATATTTCAGTTTTTCCAAAAATGCTTTTTAAATAGCTGCTGTTCCACAGCGTACCCAGACTTGCTGAAAGATGACCGCCGGCGGAAAATCCGCATATAAGTATTTTATCAGGATCAATATCAAATTTCTCAGAGTTGTCCCTTAAGAATTTAACCGCTTCGGCAAGTTCAAGCAGAGCCGCTGGAAACGCGGTGCATATGCTGTATTTTAAAACAAACGCGTTTATGCCGAATGATGAAAACCTCATGGCAACCGCCTGCCCTTCCCGGTCGGAAAGATATTCGTAACCGCCTCCCGGGCATATTATAACCGCCGGACGTTTTCTGAGACCGATTTCCTGAGATATAGCCAGAGAATAGTCTTCAAGTACGGCGTGAAGTCCTTCGCCGGATAAACCTGCTTTTTCGTAATCGGGATTTATATTGTAAATCTGATTTGTTTGCATGAATAAAATGTTTCCTTTCTTGAATTTAATGCATTTAATACAATTTTTATTATATCATTTCTAAGAAATCTGTCAATAAATATTTTTAAAAAACAGATGATATTTTCATGAAAATATGTTATAATGATTTTAAAATTATAAATTAGGGGATAAAAATGAGAATAAGATGTAAACCTTGGGCGAAGCCTGAGCTTGAATCCTGCGGCTTCTGCATAAATGATCCTGAAGCAATTAAGGGGAAATGGAGGAATGAATTCGGAAATTCCAAGCCCGTGTATCTTGAGCTTGGCTGCGGAAAGGGCGGATTTATTTCAAAGGCCGCCTCGTCAGACTGCGGAAAGAATTTCATCGCAGTAGATATAAAGAACGAAATGCTTGTGTTGGCAAAGAGAAAAATAGAGGAGGAATATGAAAAAAACAGCTTGAAATTTGATAACATAAGAATATTCATAAAAAATATAATGCAGATAGACGGCGTTTTCAGCAAAGAGGACGGGATAGAGCGTATTTATATAAACTTCTGCAATCCTTGGCCTAAGTCGAAGCACAAAAAAAGAAGGCTGACTCATTATAGGCAGCTTATAAAATACAAGGAATTCCTAAACGGAGAAATATGGTTTAAAACTGACGACGACGACTTGTTTGCCGAGTCAGTTGAATATTTTGAACAAGCAGGGTATAAAATAAAATATAAGACCTATGACCTTCACGGCAGCGGATTTAAAGAAAACATAGTAACCGAGCATGAGCAGATGTTTACAGACGAGGGAAAGAAAATAAAATTCCTAATTGCATCTACGTAATACATATCCGGATAAGGAAAGGATTTTTATGAACAGCAGTATTAAAGAGCTTATAATTGACGGCAGCACTGTCGACCGTAATCCGGCCAGCGCGTTCAGGGGTCTCGGAGCGGTTACAGGTAATAATTCGTCCAGACTTCTAATGGACTATAAGGCGAAATCCCCCGATTCATACTGGGAGATTATGGAGCTTTTGTTCAGACCGGACTACGGAGCCGGACTGACTCACGTTAAGATTGAACTGGGTGCGGATATAAATTCATCGTCGGGAACCGAACCCTGCGTAAAAAGGGATTTGGAGGAACCTGCGGATGTTACGAGAGGCGCGGGTTTTATGTTTGCTGCTGACGCTAAGAAAATCAATCCTGAAATAACCGTTGATTTTCTGAGATGGGGAGAGCCGGCATGGGTTTCAAAGGCGTTTTCAGACGGAATTGAAAGCGGCTTTGACGCAAGATACAGATGGTATAAGGAAACGATCGACGCCGCTTATGACGAATTCGGGCTGAAAATAGATTATGTCAGCGCTGATTCTAACGAAACCGGAAAAGCGGACGCTCAATGGATTATATATTTTTCGCACAGGCTTAAGGAAGAGAAAAATACAAGATATGATTATAGCGCTATAAAAATAGTAGCTTCGGACGAAGTCGGCACAAGAAATATTGCCGCGCAGATGATGGAAAACAGCAGCCTCAGGGAAGCGATAGACGTAATAGGACTTCACTATACTACTTATGGAGACGAAAACACTGAAATTTTAAATTCAAAATACGGCAAGGAAATTTGGTACAGCGAAGGAATATCTCCCTGTAATATTTCAAGTCTATCCATAAATTGCGACGGTTCAGGAATATGCGGAATAAATTCTGTTATAGACGTAACAAATAGAATCATAAACAGCTACTGCCACGGATCAATGGTAATGTATGAATATCAGCCGGCGGTATCTTCTTATTATACGGGTTCTAATTATACGCCGAAATATCTTATTTCAGCGGAGCAGCCATGGTCCGGTTTTTTTGAAATAGGATCCGGACTTTGGGGAGCCGCTCATATAACGCGTTTTGTAAAAAAAGGATGGAAATTTATAAAAAGCGGATGCTTCGGAGACGGAAAGGAAAATCATCATATAACGGAGACAACGGAAAATCACATAGCTTTGATGTCCGAAAGCGGAGACTATACATTGATTTTAACTAATGATTCCGATAAGCCAAGGTATTATGATGTCTGCGTCAGGAATATAGAAAAATGGGATGAAGAGCTTCACTGCATTGAAACCAGAGGACCGGAGGCAGGCGGCAGGTTTGATTCGTCATGGTTTAGGGTTATAGATAAAATAATTCCGGCGAATAATAAAACGGGCTGCTTTTACAGACTGGAAGTAAAGCCATTTTCGATTATGACATGCACCACTTTGGGCGTTGAATCTGTAAACGGAACAGAATCGGTTAGAGCAAGGGATAATTGTCCGTCTCATCTGGAGCTGCCCTATTCGGATAGCTTTAATTACAGCAGCGAATTTACAAGGCTTCGCGGAGGAGCTCCTCTTTATACCACGGATCAGGGAGGGGCGTTTGAAATCCGAAAATGCGGAAATGAAAATATACTCGAACAGATAATAACTGAAGACATAATACCGACGGACTGGCGCTTCAGGGGAACTCCGACGCCTGCCACAAATTTAGGAGACGATAGCTGGAGCAATTATACCGTAAGGGTTGAGGCGGAGTTTGACGGATTTGATCCTGAAAACTATGTCGGCGTCGGATTGAGATACAATTCGGCAGTAACCTGCGATTATAGCGCGGAATGCGGATATCAGCTCAGGATATTCCCGGATGGAAAATGGCAGCTGCGATATTTTGATAATGTGGTTGCCGAAGGAAAAGACGGATGCGTAAATCAGTCCGGATGGAATTCAATGAGAATCACAGCTAAGAAAAACAGGATCAAGTGCGTTGTAAACCGTCAGATACTGTGTGAATATATAACCTCTCCTCCAATGATACTGTCGGGACGCGTTTCTCTTTACAGCGCCTATTATAACAACAGATTCAGAAATCTTTCCATAACTCCTGTAATTGGTTATCCGACCTATTCGTTAAGGGAGGATTGCCTGTCAAACGGTGTCATATATTCCGACGGCTGGAATAAAAACGCTATGGACAGCTTTCATTTTTATAACCGTACCAGCGCCGCAGCCGAGAAAAAAGGAGCTTATTTTGAATATGAATTCAGCGGAGAAACGGTTGCGCTTATGGGCGAGGCTGAAAATCTCAGACTGAAAATCGAGATCGACGGCAGAATAATGACAGCGGGGCTTTTTGTGGAAAAATGCGGTTCAAAACAAGTTTTTTATTATAAAAACGACCTAAATGAAGGACGTCACAAAATGAAGGTTATTGTTTTGGAGGGAAGGCTTTCTCTTGACTGTATTCTGACCGACGAGACACAATCTGTGAACAGAAAGCTCAAAAGCATTTCACATCAGAAAAAGAAAAGCGGCAATAAACTTAAGAAAAGCACTCTTTTAATCGGAGCCGGCCTGGCTGCGGCAGGCGCCGGTATTATATTATTGGGGAAAAAGTTCAAAAAAACAAAATAGAAATATTTTTTTGTATTTTACTGGACATTTGCGGTATTGTATGGTATAATATCCAACAGAAAACCTTTAAGTTGATCCTGTGAGGTTGACAAGGTAGCGTTTAAAATACATGCTGTAGCTATATCCGGCTGTATATTTTAAGCTTATCTGTCAGCGGCAGATAAGCTTTTTTTGCGTTTGAGAGGTGGTAGCTTGGAAAGAAAAACTATTATTATGGATGAAAATACCATGAGACGCGCGGTTGCAAGAATAACATATGAAATATTGGAAAGAAATAGGGGAGCGGAAAACCTTTGTATTGTAGGAATTTATTCGAGAGGCGTGGCCTTTGCTGAAAGAATTTCCTCAAAAATTAAGGAGCTTGAGGGTGTAAAGGTACCGTGCGGCGCGCTGGATATTACCCCTTATCGCGACGACAGACAAACTCCGGCAGCGTACGACAGAACCGATATTGACTTTGATATAAGAGATAAGCGAGTTGTAATAGTCGACGACGTTATCTATACCGGAAGAAGTACCAGGGCAGCTATTGACGCTCTTATTAAGAGGGGACGTCCGCAGTCGATTCAACTTGCAGTTCTCATAGACAGAGGTCACCGAGAGCTTCCTATAAGACCGGATTATGTCGGAAAAAATCTTCCGACTTCAAGAGACGAGAAAGTAAAAGTATCTGTGACCGAAATTGACGGGCGGGATAATGTTTCCATATATACCGTCTGACGGAGGTAAGGAATGAAATCAATACTGTTGAAAAACATAAGAGCCGTAGATTCTGATACGGATATTAATTGCGATATACTGATAGACGGCGGGGTTATTAAAAAAATAAGCGGAGAAATAAAAGATTCGGCCGACAGCGAATACGATTGCACTGGACTTGTCGTTATGCCCGGTCTTTTTGATATGCACGTTCATTTCAGGGATCCCGGCTACACTTATAAGGAAGACATTATAACGGGCGCCGCTTCCGCGCTTTACGGCGGCTTTACAGGCGTTGCGTGTATGCCTAATACCAATCCCGTTGCAGATAATGTGGAAACCTTGAACTATATAATTGAAAAGGGCAGACATACAGGAGTAAGAATATATCCCGTGGCCTCCATAACGGAAGGGCTTAAGGGGGAAAAGCTCTGCGATTATCCGATGCTTAAGGCCGCAGGAGCTGTAGCCGTATCTGACGACGGAAGACCTGTTGAAAGTCAGGAAATGCTTCGGGCCGGAATGATTGAGGCTTCAAAATGCGGTTTGCTTACAATTTCTCACTGCGAGGACCTTGATATAATAAAGGACGGCAAGATTAATAAAGGAAAAATATCCGAAGAGCTCGGCATTCCCGGAATGGACAGGCTTTCGGAGGACAGTATTACGGAGCGTGAAATCATAACCTCTAAAAATACAGGCTGTCCGATTCATATCGCTCATGTCAGCACAAAAGGAAGCGTTGATTTAATAAGAAAATATAAGAAAAACGGAGTTAAGGTTACCTGTGAGACCTGTCCGCACTATTTTATGCTGACAGACGAGCTGCTAAGGACAATGGACGCGGATTACAGAATGAACCCGCCGCTCAGAGAAGAGTCGGACAGGCTTGCAATTATCAATGGTATATGCGATGGAACTATCGATTGTATAGTCACCGATCATGCGCCTCATTCTGAAGAGGATAAATCTGATTTTCTTAAGGCTCCTAACGGAGTTGTTGGACTTGAAACATCTTTGGCAGCCGTTCTTACCGGACTATATCATACCGGAATGATTTCATTAAAAAGAATATCCGGTCTTATGTCTGAAAATCCGAGAAGGGTACTGGGACTTTCCGAGCTTAATATCAGAGAAGGAATGCAGGCGGAATTAACCTTAGTAGACACTGAAAAGAAATGGATCGTGGATCCGTGCAGCTTTAAATCAAAATCTTCAAATTCTGCTTGTCCAGCATTTCGCAACGGAAATTTAATGGAATCAATAAACGGAGAGTCGGCACAGATCCATGTATGTTGTCTCCATATCCACTCTCCATCATCTGTCTTGGTCAGAACGCCAGCTGATGCGAAGTCTCGCACATCCGCATAGTCAATTCCAATGACTGCTGCCTGTCCTCGTGTATCCAATGTTATCCTTGGAATCTTGTGTTCCAACTCTTCCATTGTCCTACCTATATAGCAAGCTCGCAGGACATTCTGCCAGGTTGTGACCGTTTCCTCTTCTTTCCGCGCCGATCTGTCCATGTGACTCGGCCGCCCGACAATGCCTCTTCCAGTTCTGAAATCTTCCGGTCTATTTCAGAATACCTCATTTTTTTCATCCTTCTATATCGCCTCCCATAATGGCCTCGATTTTATGTAGTCTCTCAACAACGTCAACTGTTTCTGTGAGCCGTGCCGCCTGTTCTAAAATGGTCCGGCTTGCGGTCAGCCTGTTTTGCTCGCTCCCATTCAGGGAAATATCCACAAGCGTTTCTGCCGCTGTTGCCATGCTTGACTGTAAATAGCGGACCGTGCCACTCAGTGCATCATCTTGAGCCTGTTGCAGCTTTCGGAGAAATGTGGCGTCTTTTCTTCGCGCATATATTACAGAGGGATTACATCCGATCTCATCAGCTGCACTATTAACTGTTGTATTTGATAACAAAGCCGATATAATTTTTTCATCCTCAATTTTCCGGCGTCCTATGATGAACACCCCCTTTCTGGTCTCGTTTTATCGTGTTCTATATGTAAATACGCAGTTCCCGACTGTTCCTGGGATGTCGCAGAGCCCGCAGAGCCGCGGCGTGGATCTTGTGGTCCACCTTCTGCTCCAGCCAGTACCGCCGCCGGATCACCGTCCTCTGATGCTCTGGCAGGCCGTCCACAGCCCTGTGAAGTGCTTCCCACTCTCCG
>ERZ773173.1725-NODE-1725-length-18547-cov-3.170290_pt1 | contig 18547 bp, 21 predicted proteins | sample MGYA00580535_ERZ773173 | MGnify/ENA primary metagenome ERZ773173 (study PRJEB29015, sample SAMEA2737856) | human gut metagenome | biome: human gut; feature: human-associated habitat; material: faeces | place: China | collected 2012 ...
ATAGCAGCATATATTCAAAACCTTAATCGCCTTATCACCCTTCATCAGCGTAAGCAAAAACAAAAAAGCCCGCCGATAACGGCGAGCCTTGTAATTTACGGAAGTATTTGCTTTGATTGTTTTATGAGCGTGTCTAATACCTCATAGATTCTATCTCTATCTTCAGGAGTGAGTTTTTCAAGTTTCTCATTCAGCATTGAGTTTTTAACGGTGTATCCGGTGTCCAAAACTTCACTCAAAATCATATCAGAAGATACGCCCAATGCGTTGAGTATATTTATGAAAGTTTCAAGGGACGGGATTTTCTCGCCTCTTTCTACCATACCAATATAGTTAGTAGTCAACCCTGCTTTCTCCGCTAAATCTTCTTGGCGTAATTTTTTCATCAGTCGATATTTTCTGATGTTCTTGCCGATTGTAGCGAGTTTCATCTCATCACCCCCTTGGTGTGTTTCTATCACTAATAGTATAGATTGTGTTCAGTCAAACATACACACACTATTTGGAAGTGATAATAACTATTAGTGATGATTTTTTAACTTTTTTATGTTATACTGTATTAAACACGGGGTGATGGTATAGTATGAGTAAAGAAAATACTGCTGTATTTATAGGGCATAATGAATGCTACGGAGTAACAAGTGAACAGATTAAAGAAGCCATTGTTTCGCTTATAGATAAAGGCGTTACAGAGTTTTTGAGTGGCGGACAAGGCGGGTTTGACCGTTTATGTGGTCGTTGTGTTTATGAAGTCAAAAAGCAATATCCTTACATAAATAACTATCTCGTTATCCCTTACCTGTCTTTCAATGTATATAATCAAGAGTTGTTCGATTCGATAATATATCCCGATGGCTTTGAAAAATATCACTTCAAAGCCGCCATTCCTGCAAGAAACAAATTTATGGTGGATAACGCAAACTACGCTATATGCTATGTTAATCACGGATGGGGCGGAGCCGCAAAGACTTATGAAAGAGCGAAGAAAAAAGGCTTGAACATAATCAATTTGGGAAATTATGATTATGAAAGTTAATATGTACTCGATGGCCGCTCAAACGAGCAGCCATCTTTTTTAATATGCCGGGATACCGTATCCGTAGATACTGCTACTACCGACTGCGTATTGTCTTTGTCTGCAAGCGTCGCCGGAGTTGCCCTCAACGGTATAAACAATTCCGTTCTCGCATTTTTGAACAATGCCTGTGTGGTCGGTTTCTCCGTCACCCTCCCAGTCAAAGAAAATAATTGTTCCGGGTGCAGGCTCATAATTACGGTCAGCCCATTGTCCTCGGTCTTTGAACCATTGAGCGCCGTTTACACAACCGGCATATTTCGGGATAATACCGGCGTCGATATATCCGCACTCGTTGGCACACCAAGAAACAAAGCAAGCACACCATTCCACACGAGAGTCAAATCCATACCAAGACCAGTAAGGCTGACCTCCGACATTTCCGACTTGCGACAAGGCAACCGATACGATTTGGTCATCGCTGTAACCGATACCGTAAAGAACTTGCGACCAAAGCTGATTGTTTTCATCTTTCAAAAGCTCGGCAAGATAATCTTTCTGTTCTTGATTAAAGCCGTAGGCAGTCGCCATTTCATCCACGGTCTTATGGGATACCGTAATATATAGAAATATCTCGGTTACGGTAGTTTCGGTCTCTACGATATTTCCGTGTCCGTCGTCGCTTTCTTCAATTTCGGTATGGGATTTTGTTTCGGTTCGGGAAGAAATACTGTTCATCTCCCAAAAAATATCCGACAGCAGTTGTTTCTTGGTTTCGTCAACCGTAGCAACCTCCATCGGATTATCGGCATTTGTATTCACTTTAACGGAATAGACCGCAAGAACATCTTTCCATACAGCTCTGCTTCCGCTCATTTCAAGAACATCGTAACTTACGGAGTTCTTTTCTTGTTCTAATCGGTCATCGTATTCTTGATTGATTTCCTGAACAACAGTCTGCATTGACATTCCCGTACCGGAATCTTCTCCCGAAAAGAAAATACCGTAAACAGAACCGGCAATTAACCCCACAAGGCATAAGACTATAATCACCACAACGGCAACCCAACCTCCGGCTGCTATTGCAGCAACAAGACTTTTTACTGCCGCTATAATCGCCTTTACTGCGGCAACAGTAGCTTTGGCTGCTGCTTTTACAGCAGTTGCCGTTGCTTTGGCGGTTGCCTTAGCCGCCTGTGCCGCTTTCTGCGAAGCTTTAACCGTGGCTTGCGCCGTTTTCTGTGCGGCTTTCGCTGTCTGTTGGCTTGTCTTTATCGCAGCTTTTGCAGTCTGCTCGGCGGTCTTAACGGATTTCTGCGTTGTTTTTGCGGCTTCTTTCCCGGCAAATTTAATTGTTTTCTTGCCCGAAGAAGTTGCCGATTGCTTAATCGTCTTTTCAGTCGTATCAACAGTCTTAATCGCAGAATTAGTATTCTGTGCAGTCTGTTTTCTCAATGACTGTTCGGCTCGCTGCTGCTTAAAACGCTGAAAGCCGTCTTTGGCGGATTGAATATTCCGTTTGGTTTCTCTGACTCCTTTTCGACCGGCTTTATCAAAGGCATAAACAACATCGTGGGAGATTTCATCAATACCGGATTGCACTTTGTCGGCAGCATATTCTTCTGCCGTGTTTTCATTAGCATTGACAGAGCGTTCCGCTTTCTCTTTTGTGGCGATATATGCCTCTTTCATTTTCTGACCGGCGACCGTTGCTTTATCCAAGGTCTTTATCGTGCCTTTGACGGTATCTCTTGTCTTTATATCAGCCACGCTGAACCTCCTTTCTAAACCGGTTGAATAACTCTTTTGAATTTTGTCGAGCTGTCGGCAATAAACTCGTTAATCAATCGGCTTTCTGATTTTGTTTCGGGATAAGCGGTTATAGAGATTGTCTTTGCGTTCCAGTCAAGGGTGTAGCTGTCACTTGCAACATTCGTGATGTGGTGCTTTGCAAGAAAATCTCGCAAACGCTTCATTTCTTCAAGGTTGTCGGACATAATCACATTCACATAAGTTCTGTCCTTTGACATTTTCTCGTTAATAAAGCAGGCAAGAGAACAACCGATACCGCCCGCAACGGCAACAACAAGCATTGCAATCTCGTTGTTTGCAGAGACAACTCTTTTTGTTATCCAAAAATAAATGAAGTCGGATATGATAACCGCAATGCCTGCAAGTATCCACCGACTTCTCTGTACCAATATTGTTTTTGTTGTACTTAGGGCGTTGTCCGCAACCTTAGCCGCAAACAATACCGCTAAATTTATGAAACTAATCATACAAGGTTCATTCCTCCTTATTCGGCTATTTTCTTTGCAACAACAACCAATCTTCCGTTGTTTCGGGAATACTCACAGGTGGAAAGCGTAATCAATTTGTCGCCGTATTCTGCGGTTACTCCCGTATCATACAAGGCAAGTTCTTTGCACTTGGCAATATACGCATTAAATTCATCTGCCGTATCTGCATTGACGAACTTATAGTATTTGAAACTTTCGGGGCTGTCGGTATATACCACCGTCTTAAATGCAGCGATAACTTCATAGTCGCATTTATCGGTTAAAGTATCGAAACGAATAATCTTATGGCTTTCCCCAAAAGATTTATCTGTGTACTTCATAAGCCCCGAAAACATCGAACTGTCCTTCATATTATGACCGTAGATAATGAGGTTGTCCGACGGAATATCAACATCGCAGTTTTCCTGAACATAGGGGCAACCATAATCGGTGTATGCCTTGTCAAAACCGTGTTTCAAATAAAAATTCGGATTATTCTTTGACTGCATAACAGGATAATTTATTTTGGTGTCCTCAATCTTTATCCAACCCACCATATCATTGTTTTGCAGGTACAAGTCCTGATAGTCCGACAAGAAAGACTTATCCTGCGAATATGTCATTGTATCCTTTTCGGTATCTGTTTTCTCAACGGTTTCAATCAAATTATCGTACATCTCCGCCTGTTTTTCGGAGTCAATATAGTGCTTGATAAGAAATCCGGAACTGACGGCAAGCAAAATGCTGAAAGCACAGATTAAAGCAATATAGATTTTATTTTTCATAAGCGTTTCCTTTCTTGAATAAAAATGGGGCAAGGGTTATGCACCCTCGCCCAGTTTGGTATTGATGATAAGTTAATTACCGTTATTGTTTATTTGCAGTAGATGGAGATTGCACGCTCGGCAAACTCAGCAGTTCCTTTGCCACCGGCTTTATCAATATTCTCAGTGAACTCGCCACCGGCACCGTACATCGCACCCAAAGCATTCAGAATCTCGGAAGTGCAGTGATAATAGTTTTCCGAGATATATGCTTGCAGGCGCTTAACTAAAGCTTGTACTTCTTCAGAAGCGGGGTCATTATTCTTATGCTTGCCAAAATCCGCAAAAATCGTCATCATTCCACGGGCAAGTGCTTCCTCCGCTTCTTTAGAACGCCCTTTGCTATTTTCTGAAAATTCCTGATAGGCGTCGGTGTGCTGCCATTGTTCCTTTGCTTTTGTGGCGTATTCTTCCATCTTTTTTGTGTTAAATGCGCTGAAATCCATATTTGTTCCTCCAACTTGTTTTAATCCACGAGTGAAGGTGATAAGGTTCTCTAAATGTTTTTTTTTTCAAGGATAGCAACTCAATTTGCTGTTCCAATGCCTTATCTCTGTCAAAGTCCGGACTTTGCAGAATTGCTTGAATCTCCTTGAGCGAAAATTCAAGTTCTCGAAACAGTAGAATTTGTTGCAAGCGTTCCAAAGCTGTATCGTCATACAATCGGTAACCAGCTTCTGTGTGTTCCGCCGGATGCAGCAATCCAATCTTGTCATAATACTGCAAGGTTCGGATACTGACGCCGGTAAGTTTGCTAACATTATTAACAGTCATCATCTCTATCATCTCCTCGTGGTAATTATAGCATAAACTATTACGCTGCGTAAGAGTCAATAGTTTTTTGAAAAAAATTATACACCCTCGCCCGGTTTGGTTGTCATTAACTTGTAAAGCTTCGTATTCTTCGGGAACCTGTTTGCAAACGGCACAAGCGAACTGCCCACCTTAATAAGTCCGTGTCCTGCGTCAACATTAGTGATATACGAAAGCTGACGGTCGGAGATATTAAGCAACTTTGCAAGTTCCAAACGGTCGGTAGAAGCCTGATTGAGCATAATCAAGAACTCGCTGTTTGCAAGCATTGTTCTTGCGGTGTGGCTCTGTAAAAGGTCGTCAACATTCTGCGTAATACCCGTTGCGTAAGCACCGTACTTTCTTACTCGCTTCCACAAAGTGAAAAGGAAGTTAGCGGAATACTCGTGTTGGAACAGAAGATAAATCTCATCAATGAAGATAAAGGTCTGTTTACCTTTTGCTCTGTTCTGCGTAATGCGGTTCAAAATGCTGTCGAGGACGACAAGCATACCGATAGGCATAAGCTGCTTGCCGAGGTCAAGAATATCATAACAGATAAGGCGATTGTGCGTATCCACATTGGTCGGCTTTGCAAAAGTGTTGAGTGAGCCGTTGGTAAACAACTCAATAGCAAGAGCAATCTCTTTTGCTTCCGGCTCGTCCTGTTTGAGAAGTTCTGCTCGGAAGTCCTGCAAGGTAGGAACAGTACCGGTATAACCTCTCTGCTGATAATCTCGGTACACACTTGCGGTACAACGGTCAATGATTGACTTCTGCTTTGCACCGAGATTTGTACCGCCGATAAGCTGTTCACAAAGGGACATAATGAACTCAGATTTCAAGATAACCGGATTTGCACCGTCGCCGTATTCCTTGTTCATATCCATAGCGTTAATGTGGCTCGGAGAAGTAGCGGAAATATTGATAATTTCACCGCCGAGAGCCTTTACCAGCTGTGAGTATTCTCGCTCCGGGTCGATAATTATTACATCGGCGTCGGAAGAAAGAATAATGTTTTCAATCTCTCCCTTTGCCGCAAATGACTTACCGCCACCGGATACGCCGAGGATAAAGGAATTACCGTTGAGTAGCTGCCTGCGGTCGGCAATTATCATATTTTTGCTGATTACATTCTGACCGTAGTAAATACCGTTTTCGTGGTAAATATCCTGAACCTTGAATGGAATAAAGACTGCGAGGCTTTCGGTTGTAAGCGTTCTGAATGCGTCAATCTTGCGTGTGCCAAACGGCATTGCGGTATTCAGTCCGTCCGGCTGCTGATATTTCAAAACGGCAAACTGACACAAGTTCTGTCTTGCTACCGTAAGCAACGCTTCGGTGTCATCATCAAGCTGCTTTTTACTGTCCGCAGTATGAACCAGCGTGAGTACAGCGAACATCATTCGCTGATCACGAGTGGTGAGGTCATCAAGGAACTCTTTCATTTCCTTTTTCTGCTGTTCCATATCATAGGGAACGGTAGCGGAAAAGTTGTTGTTTTGATTTTGCTTTCTCTGCCAGTTGGTGATATTGGTTTCTACACCGAGAAGTCTGCTTTCGGCTTCACGCACCGCTTCATCTGTTGGCACAGGTACAATATCAATGGACATCATAAGGTTACGGTTCAAATCGGTAAGGTCAGTTACCATACTATCCTTGATATACGAAGCGTACTCACGAAGAAAAAGCACTCGTCCGTAACGGTCGCCCATCTTGAAATAGTCCTTTTCAAATTCCATTGTGTCGGGGCAAACATAGTCCTTGAAATCGTGTCCCTTCTTTCGGGTTTCCTTAATATCGAAGTGATAAGCGGTTTCTTCTCCCACACGGAAGAAGTCGTGAACAATACGAAGTCGCTCATCTGTTTCAAGCTCCACGCATTTGCTTCCGAGCCTTGAAAAGTGAGCAATCAAATCCGCACCCACACGGGCAAAATATGTTCTTGCGTCCTCAACACTCTTTTTATTGATAGAGATAGTTACATACTTATCCTGAACGATTGCGTTTGCACCGGTTGCCTTATCAAGAAGCATTTTGTTATATTCTTCTCTGTAAACATCAAGGTCATCTCCGGTTTCGGGAATAAGGATTGTTTTTTCAAAATCCAAACGGTTAAGCCGTCTGTTGTTGATTGTCAGTTTTGTAGTTGCACCGCTATCAAGAGAGTTAAGAAGTTCCGAATACTCAAGGAACATCGCTTCCTTATCTTCACGACTTGCAACGGCATAGTTAATATCCGTGAACTTAAAAGACTTTGAATATTTGTCCTTTCCAACACGGAAAATGCCATCATCATAAATAGCGGTAATAGGGATACAGTCCTGTACGCCCTTTGGAACTACAAACTTTTCTTTATCCTGCTTTAGCAGGTTTGTAAGGGTTTTAATCATTGTTCTTGTATGCCTCCTTTTGTTTTTGTTCGATTGTCGGTTTCATAAGTTCGTAGTAAGTATTCGTTGAGTGAAACACCAACTTCTTTGGCATAAGAAATTCGGACTTAACCCAAGCCCATATAAACTTCTCAGCGGTCATTCCGTTGTATTTCACAAAGCCGAGAGCCGCAAAAGGTGCTGCTCCCAAAATACAAACCCACGATACCGTTTCTGTTCCGAAATGCGGTTTAAGCAAAAAATACAAGCCTACCGCCACACTGCAAGCAAGAACAGAAAAAATGAACTGTCTGAGCGACAGTCCAAAGAACATTGATTCTGTGTAATTTCGTATTTCTCTGTTAATCTTAACTTCCATTAAATTTTCCTTTCTCTGCGATTATCGTCAATATAGATACAGGTATCTGCAAGACAAACTCGTTCGCCTTTTCTTTTACCGCCGTTATATACGCAATTTTTACATTTACGGTCAGACGGAATATACTTCTGCCGACCTGTTCTGTTTTTGTTTTTCATTCAGTCAAAACCTCCGATTACAAGCCCATCATCTCACGGATAATACGGTCGCTCATTTTAACCGTACCGACAAGTACAAGCATATTAAATACAAGTTCTCCGATATATGCCCACACCTGAGTAACGGCTGCTGCGTTTGTGTCAACTACCGGCGGTGAAGAAGCAAATAAAGAGAAGATGATACAAGCAAGTACAATTACCGCACCTTCAAGCAGTACGGCACAATAGCTTTTAATGAAGCTCTTACCAACATTCTGCGACGGTTCTCCGGCAAAGGTTGAAAGCGGTATAGGAGCGAGAGCCGTGTACATATACAGTTTGAAAAATCGTCCGTACACCGTCATTATCATAATGAAAGAGAGAACTGTGATAAACAGTCCGCCGATAAGTGTTACAGCCCATAGCGGGATACTCTCAAAAAATCCGCACTCCTCGATAGTTGTTATCATTTCGGAAGGCAGGGTTGTTTGATTTGGTGTGCCAAATCCGGCAGATGTCATAATAGTTGAAATCGTACCTTGCACGATGTTAAATAAAGCGAGCATTAGCTCCAAGCCGTAAGTTATAACACCTTTGGCAATGGCAAAGCGGATAAACAATTTTAATGCGTGTTCCGGTTTCTTCACTTCGGTAAAACTTCCGCAAGTGCGAACTACACCGACAACAAAGAATAAAACAAGCAAAGCAAGTCCGATAGCCTGAACCGCACCATTGATTGTTACCATCACATTCCAAATGCTTCCGCCTTTGAAGTCCTGTGGTGAAGTGGTAAGCAGTTGCCATATTTCAGATAACTTGCTGTTCCAAGTGTCGAGGGCATTTTGTAGGTTTTGAACTACCCAGTTATCACTCATCTGTTTGCACCTCCTTAAAGATTAAGGGGCATACCCAAAATCGGATATGCCCCTTTGATAACTGTGTTCTTTTAACCGGCAATGAGATTAAGAATTTCCTTTGCAAAGGTAATGATAATACCGCCTGCAAGGGTCAAGAAGCCGTTGGCACGCTGAGACGGGTCGTGAGACTTCAAAGAAAGTCCGACCTGAACGATACCAAAGCCGAGCAAAATCATACCGATTGCTCGAATGAGTCCGAAGATGAAGTCAGACAGGTTATTTACCACGGTAATCGGGTCGTTAGCGGCAAAAGCGGTAACGCTCATACCGAAAACAAGGGTTACTGCTGTAACAACGGCGCAGTAAGTATGAAAGCCTTTCTTAACCTTTCCGGTCATAGGCAATCTCTGAGTAGTTTTCTTTTCATTGTTCTTATTGAAATTAGTCATTGTAAATTCCTCCGTTAATATATGTTTTTATTTACTTCAAAGTCCTCATCAGACAGAAGTTCGTAAGTGGTTTCTCCGTAGTTTTCCTCCGGTAACTCTTTCGGGTCAAGAGAAAGAACAGAGATAGACGAATGCTTGACGGTAACTTCTCCGTGTTTGTAAGCCGAAGCCTTACCGTCGGTTGTAAGCACCACATTCGGGTGCTTTAAGATGTCATACTTGAAGTCCATTACCGGGCGTTCTCCACGAATAAACAAAATAGCATATTGGTTATCGAGCATACGCACCTCATCGGGAGTAAGCAGTTCTCGACCGCTAATCTGATAGTTAGTGGAGTAGTTTCCGCTTCGACCTGAACTCTTACCGTATGTGTTGGTATCAATTGTTTCCTTGCCGAGCAGTTCCGACACATATTTGTGTGTGCTTTGCTCGTTACCGCCGAGATACAGAAACTCGTCGCAGTTGCCTACAATGCTTTCCCATTGCTTTTCGACCAAGGCTTTTAGCTGTGCCAAGTTCTGCAAGATGATACTTACAGAAACTCCACGGGAACGCATAACCGACAATATCTTGTCGAAATCATCAGGCAGGCTCACATTGGCAAACTCGTCCATAAGAAAACGAACAGGAACGGGAAGCGAGCCGCCGTGAATGTGGTCGGCAGCGTAAAACAACTGCTGAAACAGTTGCGTATAAAGAATAGATACCAAGAAGTTAAAGCTGGAGTCGTTATCCGGTATTAACGCAAACAGGGCGACCTTTTTCTCTCCCAATGAGGGAAGGTCAAGTTCGTCTGTTGTAGTTAAAGAAGCAAGGCTTTCAAGGTTGAACTTTTCCAGTCTCGCCGCAAGAGTTATCTGTATGGACTTTAATGTTTTCGCCGCACCCGAATGATAAGAACGGTAATATTTAAGAGCAATATGGTCAGGATTTTTCATTTCAAGCTCGGCAAACAATTCGTCAAGGGGAGAAGGTCTTGTATCTTCCTCGTCCTCGATTGAACCGGCTCTGAGCATTTCCATAACCATTGCAAAGTTCTGTTCTTCTTCCGGTGCCTCGTAGTGTAGATAAAACACCAATGCCAAAAGCAACATTGAAGCCGAAGTATCCCAAAACGGGTCTTGGGACTGACTGCCCTTTGGAGTGGTACTCTTGAAAAGGTTCGTCACGAGCTTTTGCACATCGTTGTCATTCTGCAAATAGACAAACGGGTTATAGCAATGGCTTTTCTCCATTGAAATCAAATCGAGTACACGGACTTCATAGCCTTTGCTTTCAAGCAGTTTTCCTGTGTCCCTCAGAATTTCGCCTTTCGGGTCAAGAATAACAAACGATGTGTTACATTGCATAAGGTTCGGTTTACAGTAAAATCTTGTCTTACCTGCACCTGAACCACCGCATACAAGTGTGTTTAGATTTCTTCGATGTTTCTTTGCATTAAGCCCAATACAAACATTTTGCGTCATCAGCTTGTTTGCGGAATCCGGCGACTGTCTGTATTTCTTATTTACGGCTCTTGCGTTGCCCCATTTAGCAGAGCCGTGTTCTTCACGCCTTCGGTAATTTCTCTGTGTTGAGAAGTAAATTCCAAGACCGAGTCCGTAGCATAGAAGCAAAACGAGGACAGTTTTTAGGCTGTCCTCGCAAACTTCAATATGGAACGGTTCGTTAAAAGCCGATAAAAGGCTCGGCAGAATTTCCGGCAATCCTCCCTTTACAGAGGGTGCAATCAAAAGTGCCAGCCATACGACCGGGATAATACCGATGACTGAAAGAATAACAGCAGTCTGCCTTTCGTTATCTCGATTCACAAGAGCGTTCCTTTTCGATAACTTTGAACTTTTTCTTTGGGGCAGTTCCGACCTTAATGATAAGGTCGTCAACAGCGTCGGTGGATTTACCCTCGTTCATCAAGTCCGTTTTTTCATCATTAAGAGAACGGATAATAATGCCGTGTTCGTAATCGTCCAACGCTATATGATACATTTCTTCTTTCGCCATAATCTAACCTCTTATCTTTCATAATCTTTTGAGCGAGCCTGCTTTTTCTTGTAAAGCTCATCGGAAACACGGGAATGAATATCCGCCATCGCATTTCTCGTTTTGGAAAGTTCATAGCGAATATCCTTTGGCTCTTTGTTAGCGAGCTTATCCGGAATACGGTTGATGGCAAAATTCTGCGTATCAATACCGTACTTTTTGCAAAGCATATATCCGATACATACCGCCTGAAAGCCCATATCGGAACGGCTGTAACTGTCGCTGTTGATAGAAAGCTGTGCGTGACCAAGTTCCTGTGCTACGCACTGTGCAACCGCTACGCTGTCGCCTACATCACGCTTAACATACAAAGTCTGTTCCTCGTTGTTATAGAATGCTGCCATATTCGGATACGGCAGGTCGTCTGCCGCTTCCACATTGACAGGAGAAGAATCAAGCATTGTGGTAATGAGTGCTTTAGGGTCACGGTTGACTGTCGGCGCAGGCGGTCGTTTGCCATTGGTCTGAGATACATCAAAGACCTTTTTCACATTGTAGGAAATTCCGGTTGTACCGTCACGCTTTGCATATTCAACAGGTTCAAGAATAGAAATGCTCTTAGCACCTTTCGTGATTTTGATGTTGTCTTTGCTCCAATCGTCAAAGTTTTTAAGCTGACTTGCTTCGGGCAGCTGCTTAAAAATGAGGAGAGCGTTGACAGCAGAGTATCTGTCAAGTCGGCTCTGAGTATCAAGAAAAGCCTTGAACTTTTCAGGACTTGCAACAATCCCCATTGCGGTTTCATCAGCCATTTGATAAACGGCTTCTTTTTCTTTTCTCATCTTCTCGGCATATTCCTCTTTGGAAAGTCTCGGACGCTGACCGCCTGCCTTTGCAGGAGTAAAATTGTTTGTCATTATAATTACCTCTCTTTCAATTTCTTAGGTTTATTTTCCGGCTGTTTGTGTACCGTCTGTTTTGGTGCAGAGTTACTCTTTGCCTTATCTACCTCCGGCTCTTTGCGTTCTGCTTCTTTCTGTTGCTTGGACTGAGCCTTGTATCGGTCGAGTTTTTCTTTGACCGACGGCTTTTTCTGCCCGTCGCTTACAGCACCCTTGTCAGTTTGCATATCTACCGGCTCTGAGTTTTGCCTTGACGGAGGGTTTTTGTCCGTCTTGGCGACTGTGGGGTTTGATTGCGAGTACCCGTCTTTCTGAATTGGCTTTCGGGTTGCTTCCTCGGTAATGATTTCGTTTTTGGATTTAGTCGGCTTATCTTTTTCCAAGGCTTCTCGTTTTTCAACCGCTTTCTGCGACTCCGTAACGATGGCAGCCTTATCAACCTTACCGAGTTCAAATCTCTCAACGATACGCTGAATTTTGGAAGCGTCCTCCGCACGAGCAATAATATCAATCGGCACACTATCACCCTTTGTGTTTTTATCCCTTAACACGCAGTAAAGAACGCCGTAGCGTTTTGCCTGTTCGGTGAATTTCTTTAAGTCCTTATTCGGAATAGAAAACACTTTCAACTCTTTGCCCGATTTAATCATATTGGTAAGACGGGCTTTACCTCTTGTCTTGTTCGCCTGCGTTGCTTCCTGCTTTAACACGGAAGCGAGAAGAATAGCAATATTCTTTGCAGCCGAACCGGTTAGTTTAGCAGCAACTTCAAAGCCTTCAAGAGATAATCTTACGACCTGTTCTGCTGCGTCACCTGAATTTGTCATTTCGGTTTTGCTCCTTTCTTTCTTGTTTTTCTTCGTAGGCTCTTACCGTTTCAAGATTGGCTTCAATAACCTTTGACCTTTCGGCAATGTCCTCACAAAGACCGACCTCTTTACGGAGAGTCCACAATTTGCCGGTGATTGTTGAAATCTGTTCTTTGACCTTTGACAGCTCATCGTCACTCAAATTTTTTCTTAACTGTTTTCGCAGGTGCGTTCTGTCGTCAGTCAAAGTTTTGATTTGCGACAACACCGACTCTTTATATGAGAAAAGCTGTTCGTCCGTAGAAATATTTTCTCGTCCGAGCAGCCTTGTCTCCTGTGTGATTTTATCAAGCTTCAATAAATCTTCTTTGAGAAAGTAATGAAGCCTTGCGGTATTTTGCTTTTTGTATTTAGGCAAGTATCCCAGCTTATAGCAGTAGTAAAGATACAATCCGTAAAGACCGCCGACCTTTTTGATTTTGTGTTCTCTTGTAGGCAGTCGGTACTGTCTGATGACTAACGTCTGATTTGTAAACGGCATTAAGCGTACGCCTTGATTTTCAGTAAGCCTACGCTTGATTGCTTCTTCAGTGTATTCTTCACCAAGATTTTTAAGCCTTATCGGTTTTTTGTATCCTTTCGGCACAATCGTCCAATACTTACGGCTTTCACTCAAACAATGCTCATAACCCATTTGAGTCAGCGCATAATCAAGACTTTTAAGGTTCGTGCTGTGAGCAATCGCTTCGTCTATGGCTTGACGAGTCATTGAGTATCGAGTCGGCATTCCGGCTTGTTCCTGTTTGTAAAAGTAGGATGATTGCTTACTGCGATTTGGATTTGGATTATAATAAAGTCCATACTTTTCGCAGATTTTATCTGCAACCAAGCGAAACTTGAACCACGCTTTTTCGTCGCCCCATAATCTCTTACCGTCCACAAAGGAAACTGAGTTGATTACATAGTGGCAATGCAAATGCTTTGTGTTCAAATGAGTAGTTACTACCGCTTGAAATCTTTTGCCCCAAACTTCGTTTACAAACTCCATTCCGATTTTCTGTGCAAGCTCCGGCGAAATATCTTGTTCCTTAAAACTCAGGTATCCGTGGTAGGCTTGTACGCCTTCCTCTTTACCGTATGCCTGTTTAACCGATACAAATTGGTCACGGGCTGTAAGCGGATTGCAGTTGATACCTTCGACGAAAAATTCACGCTCGGTTTTTTCTTCGTCCTTTGCGTATGCCAACACATCACGGAGAGCCTGATACTGTTCCACAGTGTAATTATCTGCCGCCGTCTTTGCGGGATTGGCTGCGTAATCAATAACCTGACCGAGCCTTGAAGTGACTGCCCACAACTTACTTACTGCCATTTCATATTGCTCTCATTGGGTCTGAGAAAAACTCGTTCAACATCTGCCTGAAACTTATGCCAACGCTCCGCTTCTTTTTTAAGCTGCGTTGCGTCTGCAAAGCCGAGCGTATTTGCTTTTGCGGCAAGCTGATTGATGTTGTTACCAATTGCGGAAAGCTCACGCATAACATCGTAAAATCTTTCATCGGGCTTTTCTCTCGGCTCGTAACCACGGAGAAGCAAACGGATAAGTCCGGCTTCACTAAGGCAAGCCTTCTTTGCTTTTTTCTGCAAGTCCTGTGCTTCATCACGGCTGAGCCTAATAATCTTCTGAATGTTTCTTTTTCTCATTTTCTTTGTCATCCTTTCTTGAAATAAAATAGTGCCTGTCCTTATTTATTTGAAACAGGCACATAAAAGTAACTCCGAAAAAACCGCCGATGATTAAACCGGCGACTGTTAATACTATCTCTCGCAAAAATTCTCTCCTTTCTCTTTGGGGTATTAGGGGCAACCCCTAACGAGTTTTACCGTTTGGAAACCTGTGGTTATCCAAATGGTCTGCTCGCTAAGTTTGTGCAGACTCGTAGGGTTGCCCCGAAGATTGTACCTTTATCTCTCCATATCCTTTGATAACGGCTTATATGCTTTCGCTACAATGCCGTTATCTGTCTGATAAAAATGCTCCGGATACTTGAATTTATCCTCGTACTTTTTCATCAAATCCTTTGGCATACTGAGAAGTTTCTCCGACTCAATCGGCGCATAGGCAATGAAAAACTTACCGGCAATAATATCGAGCATTTCACGATTGCTCTCGTCTTTCACATAGCACTTTTCAATCTTCCAACCGTCCTTTCCGCCGTATTCATCAGCCATATATGCTTCCAGTCGCACATTTTTATCTGAACCGTCAAGGGAAGAAGCGTAGATAGAATATCCACCCATACCCTCGATGAAAGCCTTATTATTACTGCCGACAACATAGGTTCGTTCTTCCTCTGTGTAAGGTTTGTCGAAGCTGTCCGCAGTAAAAACAACATATCCGACAGTATGATTTCTTTCTTTTTCTGCCTGTCGCAAATGAGCCTTCAACTGCTGATAACTCATCTCAACATTTTCAGGTTCGGAGTAGATTGCTCTGTTCAACTGCATACCGTTCATCTTGCCTTCCTCGTTGCAGATAATGGCTACATCGTCCGCAAAGGGCATATACTCCTCAATATCGCCCTCAACAATAGCCTGCATTGCTTCAAGCGTATCCTCGATTTCAATGACCTTTGGATACTTGTCCGGTTCAATGAGAATGACAGAAATCTTTTCAGAGGCTTCAACCTTTTCAAAGGTATCCTCATCAATGTTTAGTGCAAGTGAGCTGCCGTTTTCCCAAGTCATATGAATTTGTCCGGCGTCGTCAACGAACTTAACCGTTCCTTTCAAGCCATAAGGCATTTGACTTTCGCCACGCATTTCTTGGAGAATAATCTGCGTTCCCTCCGGGTACATTTCTCTGATTTTTTCAACATTCATCTTTCAAAACTCCTTTCGTGTTTCTTTGATATTCCTAACTTGATACAAAGAAAGTCGTTGACATCTTTTCCGCACTTGGGCGGATCGTCAACGACTTCATACTTATCCGAAAGAATAGTTTGCAACGCCTTGGTTGCTTTTCTTCCGGCAATATCATTGTCCAAATGGAGAATGATACGCTTAATTGACTTGTCTTTTTCAAGCAAATTTCTAACCGTAACAGGCACTTTCGAGTCCCCGATTTTTTGCTTTGGCGAGTACACTCCGGCAAGAGAAACAAGATTAAACTGTCGCCAATCCTTTCCCTCCGACTTCATCAAGGTTGCATAGGAGAGTAGGTCAATGGCACATTCAAACAAATGAACCTCGCCGGTGTTTTCGGCAGTAAGACGGAAAGAATATTGCTTTTTGCTACCGGTGCAGTCGCCCATAAGTCTTGATTGATTTGTGGCTCTGTAAGCTGCATACTTTGGTTTATTGCTTTCGTCGTAGCCGATAAAAACAACATTGTGATACGGTAGCGATTCAATTACCAGTTCCTTTTCCAAACAGTAATTGATGATTTCATAATCAATGCCACGTCCGAAAAGATATTCAAATACCACATCGGTAGTCGGACTTCTTTCGGGGAGTAGCAACGGCTGATTAACATAGCCTTTTGCGTTTTCGGGTGTCGGAGACCTTACCGAACCGTTTCCCATAATGGTCTGAACCGCTTCAACGAAGTCCATTCCACGAACTTTAATAAGGTAGTCGAGGGCAGATTTGCCCCGATACCTCTTGACCACCACATCCATTTTCCATTTGAAATTTTCAGGCTGTCGTGGGTTCTTGTGGTGTAGGTGTTATTTGAATACTTCACAAGCTCGTTCGGTTCATACTCTCTGAGATATGTCAATAAGTCCATTCGCTTGGCTTCGGTTATGACCTCCGGTGCGATATATGGCATATAAACCACCTCGCTTTACACAAGGAAGTCGATTACCTTATCGCTTACCTCATCGCAATAAGCGAGCTTCGCAATCAGCAAAAGAACATCGGCGACCGGACACTTAACATCATTCCAGAAAAGCCAAGCAATTTCCGCAAGGTCTTCTTCCTCATAAAGAGCGATAATGTCAGCCTGTGAAAAATCAGCTTGAATACTGATGTCAATGAGTTCTTCATAGAAACTGAGTTTAGCAATTCTGAGATTGATTTCCGCCTTATTAGCCGGAAGTTTTTCGTTTTCCAATTCGTGATAAGCATTGCTTAATCTGCGAACAACGCACATCTGTGGTGCGTCAAACGGATTGATTTCCTCGTTTCCGAAAAAGAAATCTACCGTCAAATCCTTTTCTTTCATATTATCTTTCATAAGTTTTCTCCTTTCGTGCAGTCGGCACTTCGCCCTCATCAGGCTCGCCGCCGACAATTTCATTTTCTGTTTTGTCCATATTGAGCAGGATATTGAGTTCATCAAGCCTTGCAAGTTTGGACTTCAATTCATCCTCTTGGATAAACGGCTTTTGAACTTCTTTCTTTGCGGTTTCAAATTGAGCTTTGGTGTTTTCAAGTTCGCTTTCGGCAAAGGTTAAACTCTCCGCAAACTTCTCAATACCGTTGTCAATACGAGTGATGTTGCCGTGTGCGTCATCGCCGAGCGTAATGTTTTTGCTTGTCGCACCTTTAATCCTAACCTCATAACTTCGCTCTGTGGTGTTGAAAAGAAGTTCTGTTTCAAACCCTCTGTACTTGCCGAGAGTAATAGGGTCAGGGCTGCTCATCTGCTTGCAGGCTTCAATGATTGCTTTGCCGGCTTCTGCTTTTTCGGAATAAACAACACCCTTAACCTCCATACCAACAAAGCGGTCATCTGTTGGTTTTGGGTGTTGTTTCGCAGTTTCCACATCTGCTTTTAAGCCGTTTATACGGTTTTCAAGAGAAGTGATACGCTGCGGGTAATATTTAATTATCTTATCTTCCAAAGCATATTTTTCAGAAAGAAAATTGGATTTTAACAGTTTTAATTTTTGAACTTGAATATCCAAATCCATTTTTTCCTTGATATACGGATTTCCGGTTGCAAGCATTTTAATCTCTGCATATGACAATGCAGTTTCGTCAATATCTTCCGCACTTCTGACTGGGGATTTGCTCGTCATAATCTGACTTGCAAACTTCTGCTTGCCCTCTACGAGCTGATAGAGGTATGCGTCAAAGGTCTGTTCCGTAACATAGCGGTAAATATCTACTTCCGGGTTTGAGTTGCCTTGTCGGATAATACGACCGCTGCGTTGCTCCAAATCTGCCGGTCGCCAAGGACAATCCACATCGTGAAGTGCAATAAGTCTGTCTTGAACATTCGTGCCGGCTCCCATCTTCTGAGTAGAACCGAGTAGCACTCTGACTTCGCCTTTGCGTGTCTTTTGGAATAACTCCTTTTTCTTAACATCGGTGTCTGCTTCGTGGATAAAGCGAACTTCACTTTCGGGAATGCCTCGCTCAATCAACTTCTTTCTGATGTCGTTATACACCGAAAAAGTACCGTCGTTCTTTGGCGTTGATAGGTCGCAGAACACAAGCTGCGCCGATTTCTTATCGGCAGTTTCCTCCCAAATACGGTAGATGTTATCTACGCAGGCATTGATTTTGCTGCCCTCATAATCGGGTAACATATCATTGAGCATACGCTGGTCAAGTGCCAACTTTCTGCCGTCGTTTGTGATTTTAAGCATATTGTCAACGCTTGAATCCACACCGCCGCTGCGAACTTTCTCGGCTCGCTCTGCAAGAGAGGCAACCATTTCTTTCTGCATTTCAGACGGCTTGACCGCTACATTGTGAAAGTGTGCTTCGGGTACAGGCAATGCCAACATATCCGCTGTTT
>ERZ773173.1732-NODE-1732-length-18467-cov-3.310667_pt1 | contig 18467 bp, 14 predicted proteins | sample MGYA00580535_ERZ773173 | MGnify/ENA primary metagenome ERZ773173 (study PRJEB29015, sample SAMEA2737856) | human gut metagenome | biome: human gut; feature: human-associated habitat; material: faeces | place: China | collected 2012 ...
TTTAATCTCTTGCTCTAATTGCAAATTACGCTCATAAATTTCAAGATAATCCTGTTTTCCATTGTAAATGGTATTTTCTACTTCAGAAACCTGTTTATATATATACTTTAATTTATCTAAGAAACTCATATATTTATTATACACTATGTTCGCAGTTTTGTAATATTTTGTTAACAATATTTATAATTTCTTCGGGTTCCGGATAATTTACACACTGTTCTGCGCCTTCCCCCTCAATCATACATTTGCGAGGACTATTACAAGGCTGACATTTCAAATGCCCAGAAATTGCAAAATATTTATTATCATCACCAAAAGGTCCATAACTTGATGGCGGTGTACAACAAAATATAGAAATTACTGCCGGAATATTGGTTGCTCTTGCCAAATGCGCACTGCCAGAATCAGGAGACATAACTAGAGCAGCCCTTGAAAAAAGTTCTATCAAATCTTTTATACCAGTTTTTCCTGCAAGGTTTAAGAAATTGTCACCGCTTATATAAGAAATTAACTCATTATCACACGCACCACCGCTAAACACTAAAGTACATTTGTCTTTTATTGAATTTACAACTGCTCTCCAATTATCTTTATTCCAATGTTTTAATTTTCTAGTAGTAGCAGGTGCAATAACAACAATAGGTTTAGATTTATCAACATCTTTCAACAACTCATCAACCTTTAATTTTGTTTCATCACTAACTTTAGGAAGCGTAAATTTAACTTCATCTGCACCTTCCAATCCCAAATATTTAGCATACCAAAGATGTTGAAATACTGCGTGAGCGGAAAAATTTACACTCGGAATAGGGTCAATAACCTCATTTCCGCCAAAACTAGAAAATTCCCTGCCGTTTTTCAAACAAATTCTACGTTTTGCTCCGCACAATTTCATCCAAATCATACTTTTGAACATCATTTGAGTATCAATTGCAATATCAAAATGTTCTTTTCTTATTTTTTTTAAAATACTTAGAAATTCAAAGAAATTTTTAATCGAAAATCCGTCTTTTTTCCATCTCTGCAAAGGAATTAGAATAGCGTTTTTGACGGCAGGATTGTTTTTTACTACATCAATTCCCTTTTCAGAAACCAACCATGTAACCTCGAAACCGTTTCTTTGTAAAACATTTGCAAGCGGAATATTAAAAATCACATCTCCAAGAGAAGAAAGTCGCACTAACATTATTTTTTTCATAAAATCTCCTCTCTTTCATCTAAAAGTGCTGCTCCAATAACTCCAGAGTAATCGCCCAATATAGTTTTACTAAACCTTATTTTTTCAGCAGGAACAGGTAGGGATTTTGATTTCGCTTTTTTAATCGTTTGTTTATAGAAATAATCAACTGCTTCAATTAATCCACCACCAAGAATTATTAATTCAGGGTTTATCAAATTAATTACACTCGCAAGACCGCCTGAAAGATACTCTGACGCCTCAGAAACACACTGTGTAACAAGTTCATCTTCTCTTTCTATAGATTTCCTAATCATACTGGAAGTTATCGCTTTTCCTTCCTCTAAATACTCTGAAATACAAGATTTTCTTCCTTTTTTCAAAGCTCCTTCAATTCTTGTTTCTATTGCGCTACGAGAAGCGTAAGCTTCTAAACATCCGTGCGCACCGCAAGCACAAGGGCGACCATTCAAATCAACAATTATATGTCCAAGTTCTCCAGCTGTTCCGGTTGCTCCATAAATTATGTGTCCATTTTTAACAATAGCCGAGCCAATTCCCGTACCGACAAAAACACAAACAAAGTCAGCACAACCTTTTCCAGCTCCAAACTTTTGTTCGCCAATCGTCGCAACTTCAACATCATTACCAACAAAAACTGGAATATTAAATTTGTTTTGTAAAATTTCTTTCAAATTCAAATTATAACAATCTAAATTTGGCGCACCAATTATAATTCCGTTCTTCCTGTCAATTTGCCCCGCAGAACCAATACCAATAGAACTAATATCCGTAAAAGATTTTCCACTTTCCTCAAGCAGTTCTTCCACTCCCTCAACCATCTTTCTAACAATGTTTTCAGGACCTTTTTCTTTTTTAGTCTTTTTTTTGATATGGCTAACTACTTTTCCACTCTCTTTTTCAACTAACCCGATTAGGATTTTTGTTCCGCCAAGATCAATTCCAATTGAATATTTTTTCATATATTTTGAATTATAAACTAAAAACTTAAAATTTGCAAAATCTCAGATTATTTGCTACCATGTTAATTATTAGATAAGGGAGATGTAAAATATGTTATCTTGGAAAAAGCTGGTTTTGGCTATAACTTTAATCGGATTTACTGCTCAATACGCAATGAGTGCGGATATTTGGGTTAATGATTTAAGAAAAATGTTTACAAAAAATTCTTCAATAATATATGAAATTAACCTAAGAACATTCGGCGCACAAGATATAAACAAAGACGGAATTATAGATTTTGAAGATGGAGAAGAAAGCGGGACATTTTTAAACGCAATTCCACGTCTTGACGAACTTGCTGCCAAAAGAATAAACACAATTCACGTTCTTCCTATTACTCCGGTCGGTAAAACAAAAGCATTAGGCACAGCCGGCTCATTATATGCAGCATCTAGCTTTAACACAATCAATCCTCAACTTGTAAGCGACAAAAGCGCACTTTCTGCGAAATCCCAAGCAATAAAGTTTGTAAACGAAGCTCACAAAAGAGGTATTCGTGTAATCATAGATTTGCCATCTTGCGGTTCTTATGACTTATATATGCAAAGACCCGAACTTTTTGTAAAAGACAAATCCGGTCAACCAGTAATTCCTGCAGATTGGACAGACGTAAGATTACTCAATGCCGGAACAGAAACAGATGTAAACAGAGATGTTTACAATTTATTCAAAGGCTTTGTTGATATGGTTATAAGCATCGGAGCTGACGGAATTAGAGCCGATGTTGCTACAAACAAACCAGCAAAATTTTGGAAAGAATTGATTGATTATTCAAGAACTAAAGATCCTCAATTTTTGTGGTTGGCTGAAGCATCTGAAAGCTGGACAGAAGCAGTTTCACCATACGCAGTGTTTACACCTTATAACAAATTATTAGAGGCAGGATTTGACGGATACTACGGAAGCTTCTTTAATATAAAAAATTACAAAACAGGGAAAGAATTAATTAACCAAATTATTGCAACAAATAATAATTTAACTAAATTTTCAGACCACAAAGCCGTAATCGGGAGTTTTACAACCCACGACGAAATGAGTCCATTGCTTATTAACGGAACAAATTTAAGCGAAATGATTATTTGGTTAAATGCAACTTTACCTGTAAACTCTTATTTTGTCGACGGTTTTGATAGTGGCGACAATTATATTTATATGTGGGCAAATAAAGAGGCATTTAAAACTTACACAGACGACGATTATTATTTTGTTCATCGTGGAAAAATTGACATTTTCAACTTTTCCCGTCAACCAGGCGGTAAAAATGAACAACTTGAAAGATCTTTCGCACTTGCAAACGGAATTAAAAGAGAATTTATAACAATTATAAATAATGGGAAATTTTCGCCATTAAAAGTTACAAATCCATCAGTATTTGCGTACTCAGAAAGCTATAACGGACAAAATCTTGTAGTAATAGGTAACTTGAATTTCCGCAACAACTCTGATGTAATAGTAAAAGTTCCAAAATTAAATACCAAAAGTATGGTAATTCCAGTTAGAGTTGACAGTATTCCTATTACTCAAAAAGGTTCAATAAAAACCACTCTAAAACCAGGAGAAATACAAGTTTTGCTAGTTAATGATTCGGAAGCAAAATAAATTTTATAATTTCCTCCCTAGTGAGAGAGGACAAAGTTGGGTGCCAACATTAAGAAATTCCCTTACAGGATAGTACCCTATCCCTAACACTTCTCACAAAACGTGACATTTAGTCACCTTTTGTTCGGCAGAATCCTCATTAGGGAAGGGATATCTTATCGCCATATTACCTTCTTATTAATATCCTTTTTTAGCCAAAGCTGCGATACGTTTTCTATTCTTTTTAATAATTTCTTTTGAACGTTTTGTTAAATTACCGGCAACATAACCTTTTTTCTTTTGTTGGTCTTTGTTGTTGTTACCCATATTCATAATGCTTGTTGCGGCTTTAATACCACTGCCAATAGTTTCAGTAACTTTTGACATTACTTTAGCTTTTTTAGCTTTATTTTCTGCAATTACAGCCATCTGATCTTTATATTGACCACGTTTTTCAAGCTCAGCTGATAATGCTTTGGCAGTATCATTATCACCCATTTCTTGAGCAAATTCTAATTTTTCAGCCAAAACATCGTCATTAATATCTGCATATTCTTTAGATGCTCCATTTTCAACCATGTTCTTTTTAGCGTCTTTATCTAGGTTGTTTTCTTCTTTATTAGCTTCTGCTTTTTGAGCATCTCTTGCCTTTTTAGCGTTTTCTAATTTTTCTTTTGGAGTTTCTTCTTTTTTAACTTGTTCTGTTGTAGTTTTTGATTTGTCATCTGTTTGCGCTTTAGTATCTTCTGCATTGATATTTTGTTCTGCATTTTTAATTTCTGCTTGCGCTTTCTTTTCTTCTATTTCTTTCTTTTGTTCTTCCTTAGACTTTTCGCTTTCTGTCTTTTTGTCTGCTTCTGTTTTATCTGTATTATTTGTATTGTTGTCAGTGCTATCAGAGTTATTTGAGTTGTCGGTTCCTTCTGTAGATTCTGTTTTTGAATTATCTTTGTTTTCTTCGTTCTTTTCAACTGCTTTGTTCATTTTGTTATCAACCAACATACCGATAGATGATGCTGTACTGATTGCACCACCAATTGCACCTAACATTGATGCTAATTTGCTATCACTTCCAAATGATGTCATCAATTGGCTTGTTGAAGACATTGCAGAACCAACTACACTGCTAACTTTTGCAATTTGACCGAATGTACCAGATTGTCCTAAGCTGCCCAAAGTTGATGCAGCACTTGTTACTGCAGATGCCACACCTGCAATTGCTGAAATTTTGCTAAATACTCCGCTTGCTTCTTTACCTTGTACGGCTCTGATATTGTTAACCATATCAGCAGAAGATGCTACAACATTCAAACCTGATGTAACTGCACCAAGAACTCCGCCGGCTGCACTACCAACGCCAACTTGACTTGATGCAACTGTAATTGCAGCTTGACCAATTGACATCAATGCGGCAGTCAAATTACCATTTGCTAAATTGATTACACCTTTAGTTACGCCACAAGCAGCAACTCCATAAGTACCAATTGCAACCATAACTTCACCTACTGCATGAGTCCACGGGCTTAATAATAAAATAGTACCTGTTGACAACGTAATAGAGAATTGGTTTTCTGCAATTCCAACTGCACCCAATTGTTTAGCTAATTTCTTTTGTTTGTCTTGTTCTTTCTTTTCTGCTTCTTTGTTTTTCTTTTCAATTACTTTTGTTTTTTTAGTAACTTTTTTTTGAGTTACTTTTGTTGATTTTTGAAGTTTTATAATTTTTGTTCTGTTTCTTGTGATAACTCTGCCACTTGCTTCAAAACTTACACCAATTTCATTCAATCTTGCATCATTGCTCGCAATTTTATCAGCATTAGGAGTTTGAGTTGCATTACCTTGTGCAGCAGTGCTACTCAAAGTTGCAGCTTGTTGTTGAACTGATTGAGTATCAGCTTGAGCTGCTGCATTTGAACTTTGAGTTTGTGCCTGATTTTGACCTTGAATTTGAGCTTGGCGTTGAGCGTTCATATCTTCTGCAGTAAGTTGTTCGTTTTCTGCAACGATAGCTTCGTATTCAGCAACCATTTCTTCTTGTTTTTTTGCAGCTCTTTCAGATTCTTTTGTCATTTTGATGATTTCTTTTTCATCTTTTTTCATTTGTTTTGTAAGCTGCTTAGTTTCTTTTTCAAGTTCTTTGGTTGTTTTGTCTGTATCTTTTTTTACATTTTCAGAATCTTTAGAAGAATCTTTTGCACTATCTTTAGCTTTGTCAACAGTATCTTGAGCTTTATCATCTGTCATTTCTTCTTTTTTGCTTGAGCTTGTGCTTGATGAAGATGATGTTGTAGCTTCTGCAGCTTTGTTTTCAACTTCATTTGCCTCTTTTTCTTCCGGAGTTTCTTTTTCTCCGTCAGAAACTGTTTTTGTTGCTTTAGAAGTTTGTTTTCCTAATTCGTTAGAAGATATTGTTTCAACTGATATTTCAGAAGGTTTTTCTTCTTGAACAGGAGCTGCAGCACCTGTTGTAGAACCTGTTTCTGTGCTTTGAGCAGGTTCTGTTTGAGTTGTTGCTGAATTTGTTTGTTGTTCAGCAGTTGCAACTTTTGCAGAAGTTGTTTGAACTCCTGCTGATTGAGTTTCTGCATTTGTTCCGTCTGCAGTATCTGTAGCGCCTTCTTCTGCATTACCTGCGGTTTGATCTTGGTTATCTTGTTTGTTTGCTTCGTAAGTTGATTGAGTTGTTTCTTCGCCAGTAATTGAAGAAATTTGACCATCAACTTTATTCAAACCATCTAGTGCAGAAGTTGCAGCAGAAATTGCATTATCAGTCATTTTTTCTGCAGTTGTTACAATTCTAAGATTTGCAATAGCCTGAGCATCTGAACCAATACCCATACTTATTCTGCCCTTACGAATATTTTTATAACCTTTTTTGAATTGCCATGCTGCAATTTGTTCAAGCCCAACAGTTACACGGTATTTACCCATTTTATTAAGAGTAACACCTGTGTTTCCTGTAAAACTAAACGCTTCTTTGTCAGCCGGAATTATTTTTTGTGCATATTCATTATTGCTTGCGATATTGTCATTTTCTTCTGGAACTGAAGTTGAAATTCTTGTTTTTTCTTTTGTTGTTTTATTTTTAAACTCTGCAACAGAAGTTTCAGAAATTTGTTTAATTTCTTCAATTCTTTGGTTGTTGTTTGTAATAGTTGCTTTGTGTTGTTCAATTTCTTTTTTGTCTGCATCGCTTGCAACATTACTATTTTCAGCTTTTTTATCAGAAGAATTGTTGATTTCTTTGTTTAATTCATCTCCTGATTTACCTGTTAATTTTTCTAATTTGGCTTTTGCTTGTTCATTTTCTTTTTCAAGTTTTACGATTTCTTCTTCACGTTTATCTTGTTCATCTTGGTAACGTTTTACAATTCTTGAAATTTTGAAATTTGCATATTTTGCGAACTTAACATCATTTTTAGCAACTTTGATATTTCTTCTTGATGTCATAATTTGTTGTGCCAAATCTGATCTAATTACTTTGCCATCTTTAATTAATTCTTTTACATTTTCATCATTTACTATAAAATCTTCTTCTGCAGTTGTTTCAGGAGTTTTTGTTTCTTCTTTAGCTGCATTGTTATCTTCGTTTTCGTTATCAACAGTTCCTTCCGGTTCATTAGATGCCGGAGTTTTTGCATCTTCTGTAGCTGAAGATGGAGTTGTGTTCTCTACATCATCAGGACCTTGAAGTTCGTTTGCAGAAAGTACACTATTTTGAACACCCAAAATATCTGCAATATCTCCAACAGATTTTGTAGTATCAGAAGAATATTCTTTTGTATCGTTACCAATTTTGTTAGCTTCTTTAGCAAGATTTTTACCTTGAGCCATTGCCATAATTGTTCCGATAAAACCGATTTCGTGAGAAACAGTTTGAGCAGTCATTTTGTAATTTGCTTGAGATGTATAATCGGCTAAAGTATCGCCAATTTCAATTGTTTCATCTGCAAGTTTTTCACCCAAAACTGCCAAAATATTAATATCATTCAAAGATCTTGCGATTGCGTTTTTGTCAAACTGCATATTATCAGAATTTTTAGTATTTTTATCTTCCAACATGCCAGTAAGTTGAGCATATTTTTTAGCTTCTGTATCTGACAATGCTTCGCCATTGTTAACTTTGTTTTGTAAAGTTCTCCATTCTCTAAGTTGTTCTTCGTATTCTTTTAGAGCTTTTTTTTGATCCTTAGCTTTGTTAAGGAAATTTCTTTCGTGTTTTTGTTTTTCAGGTAAAAGGTCTTCTACTTTGTCATTAATTTTTTCAGCAGTGTCATTACATTTTTCAATTTTCTTTTTAGCTTTAGGAATAAGGTCTAAATAAGGTTCTTTTTCTGTTGTGTTATCTCCTTCATCAGTATTGTCATCAGTGCCTTCAACATTTGCGCCTGATGTTTGTAAAATTGTATTTGCAAGGTCAACTATATCTTGAGGAATATTTACACCATTGTTAACCATTTGCATAATTTCTTCAGCAGAATAACCTGACCATTGAGGATCAAGAATTTTGCCTGATTTTTTTGCATAAGCTTCAATAGTATATTTTGTATTAATGTTTGCTTTATTTAAAATCTTTGTATTTTCAAGATGTCTTGCATCTAAATTGTAACCACTTGCTACAATTATTTCATAACCTGTTTCATCTTTATAGAATTTTTCAAAATCTAATTTTGTGTCATCATCCAATTGAGAATATAGGCGTAATGCCTCAGAATAGCTGATTAATTCGCCATTCACGGTCAAATAATAGTCTTGAAATATTTTATATTTATTTGGTTGACTTTCTACTTGCATAATGACCCTTTTCCTTTAGTTTAAATAACGGGCTTTTTACAAGTATTCTTTAATTTATTTCAAAATTTATTAATAAAAATTTACATTTAAAAAAAATGAGAAGTGAAAAGTGAAAGGTGAGAAGTTCATTTCGCTCGCTTTGCTCGGTAATTGATTTTGGTGCGATTGCACCTGTAACGGTCTTTTCACATTTCACGTTTCACTTCTCACTCACCACCATACCACATAATTTATTTTTGTGCTATCATCTAACTAGAACTCTATAGGATAGGAATATGGCAAGAAAAAAAGTAATAGAAATCGTTCTTGATACAGAAACGACGGGATTAGATTATACAAAAGAGAAGATGGTTGAGTTTGCCGCTGTAAGGCTTGAAAATGGAAAGATTAAAGATGAATTTCAAACTTTAATTAATCCTGAACAACATATTAGAAAATCCAGTATTGCAATACACGGAATTACCCCTGATATGGTTGCAGATGCCCCTACGGAAGCAGAAGCTATGCCAAAAATTTTGGAATTTATCGGAGATTATCCGATTGTTGCGCACAACTGTATTTTTGACTATTCGTTCTTAAACGAAGCCAGTCTTAGAACTACAGGCAAAGAATTAACAAATCCTCGAATTGACTCGCAACAAATGTTTAAAGAGGTTTATCCGGATTTGTTTTCTCACGGTTTAGATGCTTTGACAGAAAGATTTCATGTCGAACTTAAAAACCATCACCGTGCTATGGCAGATACAATGGGATTGGCTTTGGCTTATCCAAAATTAAAAAAATTATATTTCCAAAAATACGATTGGGAAGTTAAACAACTTGATAATGTTGAATACTTGTTCGAAAGATTTTTGAGAATACAACAAACTGTCACAACATTGCAATCGGAATTGCAAGATTTAAAATCCGTATTTAAGTTATATTTTGAACAAGGTGGTGAACCTATTATTTCTCAAACAGGCGAAACTCTTGTTTACAATTCAAAGCAATCTTTTGGATATGATTTGCACCAAATAAAAGATGTTTTGGAAGAAGTAGGCGCTTTTGACAAAGCGGTTAAACTTAATACCGGATTTATTGACCGATTGGTTGGCGGATGTAGACTTGATGAAGAAAAAAGAGAACTTATTAAGTGCGCTCGTCACGAAATCAACGAAACAAGAAATATACAAATTATAAAAGCAGGAAAATAGTAGGAAATAGGAAAAGGATATGTTAGAAAAATTCGCACAATTTTTTAAAGAACCACCGGTGAAAGAACCTATTCAAGATCTGGAACAGGTTAAGAGCATGTATTCTCATTGGAGATTGAGAATTTTTTATGCTTGCTTTATCGGTTACACAATATTCTATTTGTGTAAAAAGAACATCGCAGTAGCATTACCGGGAATTATGGATGAATTTGGCTATTCTGCAACAGAATTAGGTTTGCTAGGTAGCTCTTTGTACTTGACATACGGTATCGGTAAATTTGTAAACGGCGTACTAGCAGACGGTTCAGACGTTAGAAAATTCTTCCCGACTGCATTGTTAATGACCGCAATTGCAAATATTTTATTTGCACTTGCTCCTAATTTTGTTAACATGTTAGGACTCGATCCTAAAATGACTGCAATAGTTTTATTGTGGGTATTAGCTTTCTTATGGGGTGTAAGCGGATGGTTCCAATCAGCTGGTTTTCCGGCAGTTGCAAAAAGTTTGACTTATTGGTACTCAAACTCTGAACGTGGTACTAAATGGTCATTGTGGTCTTGTTCTCACCAAACAGGGACTTTTTTAAGCTTTATTTTGGCAGGTCATATTGCAGCTCATTTTGGATGGAGAGCAGCTTTCTTAGTTCCAGGTACATTAGCAGTTATTACCGCATTATGGTTGTTTGAAAGACTAAGAGATAGACCTCAATCTTTAGGCTTACCTGATGTAGAAGTTTACAGGGAAGAACCTGTTAAAGAAAAATCAGCAGAAGAACAAAAAGCAGAAGACGATATGTCTTATGTTCAAATCTTCAAAAAATATGTATTATGCAACAAAACTCTTTGGTTGCTTGCAATTGCCTATGTATTCGTTTACATAATCCGATTTGGTGCAGAGGACTGGATGATTATGTATTTGAAAAACGCTAAAAACATTGAACTTCAAGACGCAACAAACATGATTGCATCATTACCTCTTGTTGGGATTTGCGGAACTGTTTGCGCAGGTTTGATTTCAGATAAATTATTCAAAGGCAAAAGAGCGCCAGTTAATTTGATTTATTTAATCGGTGTAATTTTCGCAATTATTGCATTGAAATTCAACACAATAGCTAACTTAAACTACGTAATCATCGGTTTGTTAGGTGCTTTTACTTACGGCCCTCAAATGATGATTGGCGGACTTTGTGCAGTAGAAAGCAGTTCTAAAAAAGTTGCATCAGCAGCATCAGGTTTTACCGGAACATTCGGTTACATCGGAGCTTTCTTGTCTGCAACAGGGACAGGTTATCTTGTTGACAAATTAGGTTCTAACGGCAACCAAAACTGGGATGGTGCAATATACTTCTGGTTAGCATCTGGTATTATTTGTTTGATTATTTGTTCAATTCTTGCAATTGACGAATATAAAAAAGATGCTAAAAAAGCATAGCCAGCACTTTTTCCCTCGCTCCATTGGGACACTAGTTCAAGGTAAAATAAAATCTTAAAAAGAACGGTATAAAAACCGTTCTTTTTTAATGCAGAAAATTTTGTTCATTGTATAATATTTCTATGAATAAAAAATTATTTGTAATATCAGGTTCATCTGGTGTCGGCAAAGGCACAGTTTTAAAAGGATTTTTAGAAAACAACCCCGAATTTATGTTGTCAGTATCTTGCACAACAAGATTACCTCGAGAAGGCGAAGTTGACGGAATTAACTATTTCTTTTTAACAAAAGACGAATTTCAGCAATGTATTGATAATGAAAAATTTCTTGAATGGGCAGAATTTGCCGGAAACAGATATGGTACAAAGAAAAAATTTATAAAACAATGTCTTGATGAGGGCAAAAATGTAATTCTTGAAATCGACACAAAAGGCGCATTACAAGTAAAAAAACAAATGCCGGAAGCAGTGTTGATTTTCATTTGCCCACCATCGTTAGAAGCATTGGAAAAACGTTTAAGAGGTCGTCATACAGAAGATGAAGCAACTATTCAAAAACGAATGAATGAAGTTAAACAAGAACTCGATAGGGCAGAAGTTTTCGACTATAAAATCGTGAATGATGACTTGCAACGAGCTATCAATGAGTTAAAACAAATTGTTGAAAAGGAGCATAAAAATGCTTAGCGGGAAAACTGTTCTCGTCGGCATAACCGGCGGAATTGCAGCGTATAAGATTTGTGAGCTTATCAGAATGTATAAACGAGCAAATGCAGAAGTTTTAGTCGTTTGCACTCCAAACGCTTTGAATTTTGTGACAAAATTAACTCTCGAAAATTTGAGCAAAAATCCCGTTGCAGTTGAAGAATTTGAAGACAAAGATTTTAAACCAGAACATATTTCTTATGCCGATAAAGCAGACATTATGGTAATCGCACCGGCAACCGCAAACACCATCTCTAAAATTGCAACAGGAATTTGCGACAATCTTTTAACTTCTATTGCTTGTGCATTCACCAAACCAATAATCCTAGCTCCGGCAATGAATTGTAATATGTGGGAAAACCCAATTATTCATCAAAATTTAAACAAATTAAACGTAGAAATCCTAGAACCGGAAAGCGGATATCTTGCTTGCGGTTATGAAGGTAAAGGCAGACTTTGTTCGCTAGACAAAATCTTTGACAAAACAGTAGAAATTTTGAATTGTAAAAAACTAAATGGCAAAAAAATCGTTATAACATCTGGTGGCACAATTGAAGAAATTGACCCCGTGAGATATATTTCGAATTATTCATCAGGAAAAATGGGCTTGGCTCTCGCTGATACCGCAAGAAATCTCGGTGCAGACGTAACTCTAATTACAACTTGTGATGTAATAAGAAAATATAATGTTGTAAAAGTAAAATCTGCTCAAGAAATGCAAACTGCAGTTGAAAAAGAATTTAGGACAGCCACTTGCATTATTATGGCAGCAGGCGCTGCTGATTATAGAGTGAAAAAAAAATTTACACAAAAAATGAAAAAGACCACAGAAAATGAAATCACTCTAACTTTAGTCAAGAACCCTGATATTTTAAAAGAATTATGCTTGAAAAAACATTCAGCAAATATGGTTGATAAACCACCTCTTATAATTGGTTTTTGTGCAGAAAGTGAAAACTTGTTAGAAAATGCAAAAGAAAAAATCAATAAGAAGGGTTGCGACTACCTTATTGCAAATGATATTTCAAGAAAAGATATCGGATTTTCAAGTGATTTTAATGAAGTTACTATATTAGATAAAAACGGCGGAATGAAAAAACTTGAAAGAGCAAGCAAAAAAACAATCGCAAAAGAAATATTTAATTATATTAAATTTTAATTTTCCTCTCTCTTTGTAAGATAGCGCAGTTCTTTGCGAATAGAATAAACATTAAAAATGCGGGAGAGGATTGCATTAGTAAGAGGTTCAAATAGTGAACAAATATGAAATAACAAAACGAATAGAGAAATTTGCACCACCTGAATTGGTAGAAAAATGGGATTGCTCAGGTTGGATTGTGGAAACGACTAAAACAGATATTCAAAAAGTCATGCTTTGCCTAACTGTAACAGATAATATCATCCAACAAGCCTTAGAACAAAATTGTAATATGATTATTTCACATCATCCATTATTTAATGTTTCTATAAAATATAAAAACATTGATATCTACTGCGCACATACAAACCTAGACAGAGCCAAAGGTGGAACGACGGATACGTTAATTAAAACTTTGGGATTATCGGATTTTTATATCAAAAATTTTGGAGGCGAATTTACTCGTTATATAGATTTTCAAACCTCAGTTCAAGACTTTATTACAAAGCTTAAAACAATTTCACCACACTTGAGATATGTTAATAATAAAGGAATTACCAAACTTAAACGTATAGCTTTTTGTGCAGGAAGTGGAACAGAATTTATTCAAGAGGCATTTGAAAACGGTGCTGATGCTCTTGTTACGGGCGATTTAAAATTTCATACTGCACTTGATAGTCCTATTGTTGTTTTTGATATAGGACATTTTGAGAGTGAAATAATGGTTTTAGATGTATTTGAAAAACTAATCAACAATTATGTAAAAGTTGTTAGAGCTAAAGAACATAGTCCTCTTATTTATCCTTTTTAGTTTGAAAAGGATAATCGCTTTTTATCTGCCAACCATCAAACATCATTACCGCTGCACAATATTGATAGTTTCCACCCTTTACCTGCTCAATAAAAAACTCTCTGTTATATTTTTCTGGAGTATTTGCTTGGTATGTATAAGGTTGAAAGAAATATTGATCTTTTAATGGGCTATAAAATAAAAAACTAAACGTATTTACGCACCCAATTCTACTATCTACATCATCAATTAATTTTTTATCTGTTAAATAAGATAGATGAATTAAACCATTATGATTGTCCTGAACGTGATTAGCGTTATCATCAGACTTTGTACTCCCAGCCCAATTTACCATAGAAAGAACCGAACCATCTGAAAGAACTACAAATAAAGTACTATATCCTGTTTCTTCATCTGTTTTAACAAACTCATCAATAACTTTTAAATATGGTTTCAAATAAGTATCAAACCAATTTTGCATTTCTTCGCCATTCCTAGTAGTAGTAAAGCCTTGCCAATCTTCCATTGACCCATATTCTGCAATAGCTGAATTTGTCGCCTGCGACATTACAGTATAGAATTTTTTAACCTTATTAACCGTTACTTGTTTTCTATGGTTCATTATCAAAGTAGGCAAAGTCATCGCCGCAACAACCCCAATTATCCCTAAAGTTATCAAAACTTCCGCAAGAGTAAATGCAGGTGTTTTTAGTGAAAAGTGAGAAGTGAAACGTGAAAAGACCTTATCATTTTTAAAATTCATACCAAACCTCTTAATAATTATAATAATATACTCTATATTTACTATAGTAAACATTACAGTTATTATAATCTCTTTGCTGAACATTGTCAATAATATAGAATTATTTTATGGAAAATAATTTCGGATATATTTTAGGTTCAAACATAAGAGCAGAGAGATTGCGCCGACACCTAACACAAGAACAGTTGGCAGAAAAACTAGACATGAGCATAAATTATGTCGGGAAGCTTGAACGAGGTGTGATAATTCCGAGTGCATTAGTTATTTTCAAGTTATCAAAAATTCTTCGAACAGATATGAACGAATTGTTCAAAGAAATCACATAAAATTATTGACAATTAATTTTTAGTATATATAATAGAAATGTACCCAGTAATGGGGTGTCGCCAAGTGGTAAGGCAGCGGTTTTTGGTACCGCCATTTCGGAGGTTCGAGTCCTTCCACCCCAGTTTTTTAAAAGACTTATCAAATGATAAGTCTTTTTTAGTATTATTTTTTACACACTTCTATTTAAGACACTTATTACAACATTTTTTACTGTTTCCATTTCTTCCGGTTTTGCTCTCTGCAATAGTAAAGTTATTAGCATAAATAATATTCCATTATCTATAATTAGCTTTCCATTCTTATTTATTCAAAATAAACTAAAAAAACGAGGCTTCCTAAATTGAAAACCTCGTTTTTATTATATTTTGCTTTAGTTAATTTTAACTTATGCTTTTGCTCCTGATTTTTCGATGATTTCTTTTTCAACGTTAGCAGGAACTTGTTCGTAGTTGTGGAATTCCATTGAGAATGTACCACGACCTTGAGTGTTTGATCTCAAGTCTGTTGCGTAACCGAACATATTTGCCAATGGAACTAATGCTCTTACGATTACATTACCAGTGTTACCTTGAGGTTCTTGACCTTCAACACGGCCACGTCTTCTTGAGATGTCACCGATAATTGTACCAGTAAATTCATCAGGAATTTCGATTTCAACTTTCATCATTGGTTCAAGGATACAAGGTTGTGCTTTGCGGCAACCGTCTTTAATAGCCATAGAACCAGCGATTTTGAACGCCATTTCTGATGAGTCAACTTCGTGGTAAGATCCATCGTAAAGTTCAACTTTAACGTCAATCATTGGGAATCCAGCTAGGATACCACCTTCAAGAGCTTCTTCCATACCTTTTCTTGCTGGTTCAATGTATTCTTTAGGAATAGCACCACCAACAATTTTGTTTTCAAATACAAATCCGGCATTTTCTTCAGCTGGAGAAATTCTAACTTTAACGTGACCATATTGACCTTTACCACCTGATTGACGGATGAATTTAGAATCTTGATCAGCGTTTCCACGAATTGTTTCTCTGTAAGCTACTTGAGGTTTACCGATGTTAGCTTCAACTTTAAATTCTCTCAACATACGGTCTACAATAATATCAAGGTGAAGTTCACCCATACCAGAAATGATTGTTTGACCTGTTTCTGTATCAGATTTAACTCTGAATGAAGGATCTTCTTCAGCAAGCTTTTGAAGAGCAATACCCATTTTGTCTTGGTCTGCTTTTGTTTTTGGTTCAATAGCAACTGAAATAACAGGTTCTGGGAATGTCATTCTTTCCAAGATAATTGGAGCTTTTTCATCACATAAAGTATCACCAGTTGTAGTGTCTTTCAAACCTACTGCTGCACAGATATCACCTGCGTAAACTTCTTGTTCTTCAAGTCTTTGGTCAGCATACATACGAACCAAACGAGCGATACGTTCTTTTTTGCCATTTGTAGCATTTAGAACATAAGAACCAGCAGTAATTACGCCAGAATAAACTCTTAAGAAAGTCAAACGACCAACATATGGGTCTGTCATAACTTTAAATGCCAAAGCTGAGAATGGTTCTGTATCAGAAGAATGTCTTTCAGTTTTTGTTCCATCTTCTAATTCACCTTCAATAGCTTTTACATCAACCGGTGATGGCATATAATCAACAACTGCGTTCAATAGAAGTTGAACTCCTTTGTTTTTAAATGCAGTACCGCAAGTTACAGGAACGATTTTGTTTTCACAAACTGCTTTTCTCAAAACAGCTTTCAATTCGTCAACTGTAATAGATGCAGGATCATCAAAGTATTTTTCCATCAAAGCGTCATCTTCAGATGCAATAGCTTCAACCATAGCATCATGATATTCTTGAGCTTTTTCTAACATATCAGCAGGAATATCTTCTTCTTTAATATCTGTACCTAAGTCGTTTGTATAAATTTCAGCTCTCATTGTCATCAAGTCAATAAGACCGTTGAATTTATCTTCATTACCGATAGGCAATTGAATAGGAACTGCATTTGCGCCCAATCTTGTTTTGATTTGATCAACAACTCTGTAGAAGTCAGCACCTGTTCTATCCATTTTGTTTACGAATACCATACGAGGAACTTCGTATCTGTTAGCTTGTCTCCAAACTGTTTCAGATTGAGATTGAACACCACCTACTGCACAGAATACAGCAACAACACCATCTAATACACGCAAAGAACGTTCAACTTCAATTGTAAAGTCAACGTGACCCGGAGTATCAATAATGTTAATTTGGTGACCTTTCCAAGATGCTGTAACAGCAGCTGATTGAATTGTAATACCACGTTCTTTTTCTTGTTCCATAAAGTCAGTTACGGCTGCGCCATCATGGGTTTCACCAATTTTATGAGTTTTACCTGTGTAAAACAAAATACGTTCAGTTGTAGTGGTCTTACCAGCATCGATGTGAGCGGCAATACCAATGTTTCTGATTTTTTCCAATGGAGTTTTTCTAGCCATTTTTGTTTTTTCCTTTTTTATATTGTGTACATCGCTATTATATTTTGTAGCTTCACTAAAATTATCACATGAACATAGTTTTTTGTAAATAATTTCAGCAATGAGGTTAAGTAAAGTTCATATTTTTACGTGAAAAGTCCATTTCAATTTTTTCATGTTTGCCATATAATAAAAACTATGAATGAAACAAGAATAGCTGAAATAGTAAAAGATACAAACTTACAACACATTGCAATAATTATGGATGGTAACCGCCGTTGGGCTAAAGAAAAGAATTTGCCTTCCGCAATGGGACACAAAAAAGGTGTAGACGCACTCAAAGCAACACTTCGTGCCTGCAAAGATTTTGGCATAAAATATTTGACTGTTTACGCTTTTTCAACAGAAAATTGGAATAGAAAAAAAGAAGAAGTTGATTTTTTGATGGAACTTCTTGCAATCACTCTAACCAACGAGCTTGCGGAAATGCACTCAGAAGGAGTTGTAATTAATTTTATCGGCGACACAAAAAAACTTAGTCCAAAACTTCAAAAAATTCTAAACAATTCCGTTGAAACAACAAGAAATAATACCGGCGTACATCTTCAAATTGCATTTAATTACGGTGCTAGGGATGAAATTCTTCACGCAGTAAGAAATATTGTCACACAAGGGATTAACGTAGAAGATATTACAGAAAAAACGATTTCCGAAAACCTATATACAAATGGAATTCCTGATCCTGATTTGTTAATCAGAACAGGCGGAGAAAAAAGAGTTTCAAATTATCTTTTGTGGCAAATCGCATACTCTGAAATCCTTGTAACAAAACAATATTGGCCTGAATTTGATAAAAAATCTTTAGCAGAAGCCGTTGAAGAATTTCATAACAGACAAAGAAGGTTTGGGAAGTAAAATGACTAAACTCGTATTTGCGACATCAAATCCACATAAATTACAAGAAATCAAAGATATCGCAGGCGATATTAATATTGAGTTTTTGTTACCACCAAATGGATTTGCCCCAATAGAAAACGGAACAACTTTTGAAGAAAATTCTTATATTAAAGCAAAAGAAGCTGCAAAATTAAGCGGA
>ERZ773173.1772-NODE-1772-length-18161-cov-4.199492_pt1 | contig 18161 bp, 10 predicted proteins | sample MGYA00580535_ERZ773173 | MGnify/ENA primary metagenome ERZ773173 (study PRJEB29015, sample SAMEA2737856) | human gut metagenome | biome: human gut; feature: human-associated habitat; material: faeces | place: China | collected 2012 ...
AAACGAAGCAAGCTTTACTAACGATTTAGGAGCAGACTCTCTTGACACTGTAGAATTGATTATGGAATTCGAAAAAGAATTCGGTATCTCAATTCCTGACGATCAAGCAGAAAAGATTACAACTGTAGGTGACGCTATCGCTTACATCGAGGCTAACGCGAAGTAATCAATCCTTTTAACTAAAGGTATGGAATTAAAAAGAGTTGTAGTAACAGGTCTTGGAGCTATTACTCCTCTTGGTAATACCCTCCCCGAAACATGGGAAGGTATTATCAACGGAAAAAGTGGCGCTGGACCTATTACTCAGTTTGATGCATCCAAATTCAAGACACAATTTGCATGCGAAGTTAAAGGCTTCGATCCGTTGAAAGTTATGGATCGTAAGGAAGCCCGCAAGTGTGATCGTTATAGCTTATTCGCGATCGATGCGGCGAAACAAGCGATCGAGGACGCGGCAATGGACTTGGATAAAGAAGATAAGAACCGTATCGGCGTTATTTTCGCTTCAGGTATCGGTGGTATCAAGACATTTGACGAGGAAGTATTGAGTTATGCGAAGATCAAGGATACGATCGGTCCGAAGTTTAACCCGTTCTTCATCCCGAAAATGATCTCGGATATCGCGGCTGGACATATTTCCATGCTTTATGGATTCCACGGCCCGAACTTTGCGACCGTCTCAGCTTGTGCATCTTCTACAAACGCTATCAGCGACGCATTCAATTATATCCGTTTAGGCAAGGCTAACGTCATCATCACCGGTGGAGCGGAAGCTGCTGTTTCTGAATCGGGTGTAGGTGGATTCAACTCCATGAACGCGTTATCGACACGTAACGATTCTCCCGAGACCGCATCTCGCCCGTTCAGCGCTAGCCGTGACGGATTCGTGATGGGTGAAGGTGGAGCTTGCTTGGTATTGGAAGAAATGGAGCACGCATTGGCTCGTGGCGCTAAAATATATTGCGAGATCGCAGGAACCGGAATGTCTGCCGATGCCTATCACTTGACCGCTTCTCATCCGGATGGTTTAGGAGCGAAGCTGGTTATGCGCAACGCATTGGAAGACGCTGGAATGGCTCCGGAAGATATTGATTACATCAATGTTCATGGAACATCGACTCCCGTAGGCGATATCTCAGAGGTTAAGGCGATCAAAGATGTGTTCGGAGAACATGCTTATCAACTGAATATCAGTTCCACAAAGTCAATGACCGGTCACTTGCTTGGTGCTGCCGGAGCGGTAGAGGCGATCCTGTGTATTATGGCTATAAACGATGGTATTATCCCGCCGACCATTAACCATGCGGAAGGCGACGATGATCCTGAAATAGATTATAAACTGAATTTCACATTCAATAAGGCTCAAAAGAGAGAAGTGAAAGCCGCTTTATCGAATACGTTTGGTTTCGGTGGACACAACGCTTGCGCCATTGTTAAAAAATTCGTGAAATAACGTGTTTAGAAAGCTATACAAACAGCTACATAAAAGAATAAGGCTCCTGCATAATAAAGGTAGGGAGCCTTATTTGTCTTTATCAAAGATTCTAGGTTTTTATCCGGATAATCTCCAGATTTACGAGCAGGCCTTGTTGCATAAATCATCATCGGTAGAGACGGGTGATGGTAAATGGCTTAACAATGAGCGTCTTGAATTTTTAGGAGATGGAATTTTGGATGCGGCGGTCGCCGATATTGTCTATAAGCGCTACCCAAATAAGCGGGAAGGCTTTTTGACAAACACACGCTCCAAGATCGTACAACGGGAAACGATGAATAAGGTCGCCGTACAACTCGGCCTCGATCAAATGGTAGTCTATTCAACCAAGATAAACTCTCATAACAATCATATGTATGGTAATGCGCTCGAGGCTTTGATCGGCGCTATTTATCTGGATCAAGGTTATGACGTTTGTTATAAGTTTATCCGTGACGTGATGATAGAAAAGTATATCGATGTAGATATGCTCGTCCGGAAAGAGATAAATTTCAAGTCAAACTTGATTGAATGGAGCCAAAAGAACAAAATATCGATCTCGTTCGATCTAATAGAGTCTTTTACGGATCATGATGGGAATCCTGTATTCCAAAGCGCGATTAAATTGCTGGGCGAGCAAATTGGCATAGGTATCGGTTACTCCAAAAAAGAATCCCAGCAAGCGGCTTCTAAAATGGCGGTCAAAAGATTGCGGACAGACAAAGAACTCCAGCAACGTATCTCTGCCACAAAGAAAAAGAAGGCTGGTGAACTAACCGATGAAAAAGAGTTTTCTGACCTCCCAGAGGAAGAAACTGTATGATAAACAGCAGAACTTGGGTACATTGTTTGATATACCCAAGTTCTTAGCTATATAAGAATAAGCTCATATAAAGTTGTATGTATGAAAAAACAGTACAGTAAATTTCTCCGAATATTAATAACCGGCATGTTATGTATCGGTTATTTCTCGATTTCAAGTTCGTTGGCGCAGATCAGCGAAGGAGGACTCCCCCCCAGCTTTCAATTTGCAGGTTCACTTCGAAGTGAAAAGCTAGCAGAACAAGTTCCAGTGAATTTCAGTGTGGAAGACCTCAAGACGGTCGATGCGTGGAGGGTCAGCCAAGGCGCTCCGTTGCGTGTAGCCAAGTCGATCCCAACCAGCTTCGACATCGCCGATAGTGGCGATTGGATTTCACTACCCGACGGCAGCCAAGTATGGCAACTTCACCTTCAAGCGAAAGGAGCGATCGCCTTGATCCTGTATTACTCCGATTTTTATATCCCCAAAGGTGCCCGGTTATACCTGTATAACGCAGCGAAAACCCAAGTATTGGGTGCCTATACGCATCGTACGCATCCTGAAAACGGACCGTTCGCAACCCAAGCCGTAGCAGGCGATGAGGTGATCCTCGAATATGTACCGGCACCATCCGGCGAGACACCTCGACTACGCATCCGGGAGGTCGGTTACGGGTATAATCATCTTGAAGCGATCATGCCAGAAGTACAGGAAGCGCCGGGAGCCGGCTTTTCAGAAGCTTGCGAAGTGAATATCAATTGCGAGGAGGGAGCCGATTGGCAGGAGCAAAAGAAGGGGGTGATACAAATGATTCAATACATCCGTAATAAAGAGGGAGAAGGAGGAAGCTATATTTGTACGGCTTCTCTGGTAAATAATACGGCCCGTGACAAAAAGCCTTATGTATTATCCGCCTTCCATTGTTCGCAAGATATACTGGGCGAACAGACGGTTACTCCCGAGGAATTAGCGGTCTGGTTGTTTTATTTCCACCAAGAACATGTGGGCTGCGATAATGAGTCACCCATTTATCCGATAAAAACCATGGTAGGATGTACACGGAAAGCCTCTACCCCTGTCGAAAACGGTTCCGACGGACTGTTGCTGTTGCTTAACGACGAGATCCCCGACGATTATAATGTATTCTTTAACGGATGGGATCGTTCAAATATGCTTTCACTCTCGGGCGTAGGCATCCATCATCCTTCCGGCGATTATATGAAAATCTCCACCTATGGAAATTATCCGACAGAATCGATTACATGGCGTAATAGTGATGTTGGGAAAACCGGGGCCACGAACGCTCATTGGAACGCGACTTTCGATGCCACGCTAAACGGACACGGGGTGACCGAGGGAGGTTCTTCCGGCTCGCCTTTATTTAATAGCAAAGGTTTGATTATAGGTACGCTGAGCGGTGGAAGCTCCAGTTGCGAACTGCCCGAAGGATTGAATTTATACGGTAAATTGTATTATCACTGGAATAAATACAGTGATAATGATACAGCCCGGATGGATGTCTGGCTAGATCCACTCGGAACGGGCGTCACCTCGTTGCAGGGAATGACGCAGGATGGGAAAACGATCGGAAACGAGTATGAAAGTCCGACTGATTTGAAATACAAACAGATCTCCACGGGTGAGATTCAACTGACATGGAATGCCCCAGTCCTCGAAAAAATAGCTGGTTGGGGATCACAAGATCGTTATCAACAGTTCGGTCTCGGAGGAGATCCATTCTATTTCGCTCAGAAATGGGATACGAAAGATCTACAACCGGTGCATAAAAAAACGATCCGGAAGGTTAATTTCTATCCGCAGGAAGGAGTCACCTATGGAGTCTATATCAAACAGGGAAACCGGGAGTATGAAGAGAGTTTCACTCAACTGAAATCAGGTAAAATAAATTCGGTCACACTTAAAACACCATTCGTAATCGACGCGAAGCAGGATTTACTGGTAGCCATTCATGTGATAAGCTATGCCAATAACACATACCCGGCATGTTCCGATGAAGGCCCCGCAGTCGATGGAAAAGGGAATTTATATTCTTTGGACGGAAAAAAATGGGAAACATTCTCAGATGATGAGCTAGATGCCAATGTTGTGTTATCGATCGTAATAAGCGCGGAAGAAGGTGAGTTCCCCTCAAGTTCCGTATTCTCCACGAGCACTTTCTCGGAGAAACCGCAACCCATGAGAACGGGCCGATTATCATTCCGGAAACTGGCTATCGCCTCCGATGCGCAAGAAGCAGAGTTGATTACGGCTTTTCCGGAGCTGACCGGTTATAAGGTATATCAAGATACTCGGGAACTGACGACATTACCTGTTTCTCAACGGAATTATACGGTGAAAAATCTGGCAACAAGTACCCCTCTCCTCCAAGTAACGGCACTTTATGGTACCGACGAGAGCGCTCCGGCTACGGTAATTCCGGAAACGAGCGTAGGTAACGAACTGAAGCCAACAGGCGAAGAAGTAGACATTCAACCACGTATCTTCTCGAATGAAGTACAGATCCAGAATTATCAACAACTGAAATCGCTTGAGATCTACAGGGCCGATGGAAAGTTGATACGTAGCATCCCGCAACCGGGAAGCAGTCTCAGCACGGGTGATTTTGCCACTGGAATGTATATCTTTCGCTTGACTACCGAAAAGGGAAGCCAAACCGTTCAAGGTATTAAGAAATAAACGGCCGCCTACTAGTATAAAGTAAAAAAGGTTGTGTGTCAGAGAACGCACAACCTTTTTTATTTTATTTCCCGAATGTTACCCCCATCCGCTTTCCTTGTACGATCAAATCATGATCCGGTGTCACTAATTTTAGTTTTCCCGCTACTTCTAACAAGGGAATGGATTCTACCCTATCTCCTTTTATACAAACCATACGTCCGAATTCACCATTAGCGATCAGTTCCGTGGCATGGCCTCCCAAGCGGGTAGCGAGGTTACGGTCGAACGGAGAGGGGTTTCCACCCCGTTGGGTGTATCCCAATACGGTATCCCGGGTCTCGATACCCGTTCCCGCCTCGATAGCCCGGGTGATATAATCAGAAGGACGCTTTTTATCCGGAGTCTCGATACCCTCGGCTACTACAACGATGGAATAAGGTTTGCCCCTGCGAGCCCGATCCAAGATCGCCTCGTTCACCTTATCGATATCGTATCCCAATTCCGGGAGTAAAATCACGTCGGCACCTCCAGCCATCCCAGCATACAAGGCGATCCATCCTGCATGATGGCCCATCACCTCCACGACCATTACCCGCTTATGTGAACTAGCCGTAGAATGAAGACGGTCTATAGATTCCGTGGCGATATTCACGGCGGTATTAAAACCGAACGTAATATCCGTACCCCATATGTCATTATCGATTGTCTTGGGAACGCCTATCACGTTCAATCCGATCTGAGATAACAGATTGGCCGTCTTCTGCGTACCGTTTCCTCCGATACAAACCAAGCAGTCCAGCCCCAGCTCCTCATAATTTTTCTTAATGATCTCCGGCTTTTCCGAATCTCCCGAGGCCAAGAGCTTACGGAAAGGCTTCTCTCTGGACGTTCCTAAAATGGTTCCCCCTAAATTTAATATGCCGGATAAGCTCCGTTCATCGAAAACTTGGACGTCTTTATTCAAAAGACCTATAAAACCGCTATGAATACCTATCACTTCCATGCCGTAATGCATGATAGCGGTCTTGCCAACACCACGGATCGTAGCGTTGATACCGGGGCAATCGCCACCCGATGAGAGAATCCCTATTTTCATCGTAACGTTAATTTAGTACTTAGCAAAGATATAAATAAAAAGAGAATGCCTACATTTGCACTCGAACAAATAAAAAGGGCATGGATATTTTAACACAGACGATTTCGCTCCTTTTCCGCCATCGACAAACGGAGATCGGACGATTTGGGCAGGATATAGACCATATCCAGCGCAAACAGCTGCATGCTCTGCTTTCGACGGCACGCAAGACGGAATGGGGACTCAAATATGATTATAAAAGCATTCGCTCTTATTCTGACTTCTGCCAACGTCTTCCCTTACAGACTTATGACGAGATAAAGCCGTATGTCACCCGAATGATCAACGGAGAAAGGAATATTCTCTGGCCTTCGGTGGTACGGTGGTACGCCAAGAGTAGCGGAACCACGAACGACAAAAGTAAATTCCTGCCCGTCACCCCCGAGATATTAAAGGGTTGCCACTATAAAGGAGGCTTTGATTGCGTAGCCATTTATCTGCGGAACAACCCGGAAAGCCGTTTCTTCTCCAAGAAAGGCTTGATTTTAGGTGGCAGCCATAGCCCTTCTCCGCTAAACTCCGAGGCTCATCAAGGCGACTTATCCGCCGTATTACTTCAAAATCTCAATCCGCTCGTCAATTTAATACGCGTCCCCAAAAAACCCATTATTCTAATGGATGAATGGGAAAGCAAGATCAAGGCGATCGTGGAGAACACTTGGAATAAGGATGTAAACAGCCTATCCGGTGTTCCTTCTTGGATGTTGGTATTGATCAAGGCCGTATTGAAAAAAACGGGTAGGGAATATCTTACGGACGTATGGCCAAATCTGGAGGTCTTCTTCCATGGGGGAATCAGTTTCGAGCCTTACCGGGAGCAATATAAAACCTTGATTCCATCGGACAAGATGCATTATATGGAGACCTATAACGCATCCGAGGGCTTTTTCGGGCTGCAAGATGATCCGACAGACCCCAGTTTGCTTATGATGCCGGATTACGGTATTTTCTATGAGTTCATCCCGATGAACGAGGTGGGTAACGCCCATCCGACCGTGTTGCCGCTGGAATCGGTAGAGACCGGGAAAAACTATGCGATGGTAATCACGACCTCGGGAGGATTATGGCGTTATCAGATCGGGGATACGGTACGTTTCACCTCGTTATTCCCTCATAAATTTGTCATCTCCGGACGCACCAAGCACTTTATCAACGCCTTTGGCGAGGAGCTAATGGTGGATAACGCCGATAAAGCGATCGCCATGACTTGCCTACGAACCGGGGCGAAAGTAAAAGAATATACCGCCGCCCCACTCTTTATGCTGGATAAGGCGAAAGGACGGCACCAATGGTTTATCGAGTTTGACAAGAAACCGGAATCTCTCGATGAATTCGCCACTTTATTAGATCAGAACTTACAAAAGCTGAACTCGGACTATGAGGCGAAGCGGTATAAAGAGATCTCCCTCCAACCGCTGGAAATCGTTATCGCCCACGACGGCGCTTTCTATGAATGGCTCAAGCAGAAAGGCAAATTAGGCGGCCAACACAAGATCCCACGCCTCAGCAACGACCGCACGCATATAGAGGAGCTTTTGCGCATCAACCAGTCTCTATAAGCCGACATGCGCTTGATCCATAAGACGCATTAAAATTGATAAGTCAGATAGAATCCCGCCATATTCGAACTGAATACCGGAGCGGCCACGATCGGGCAGTTCTTCACATTTCGATTGATCCGCCGGGCGATAGCGTTACGAATCGGGAAATAGATCAGATACGATAACTCAACCGACAAGATACCGAAGCCGGCACCAGCCACTACATCCGCCACCCAATGCCTGTTATTGTATAAGCGGGAACCCGCCACGAACGCCGCTATCGCATAACCCGAGTAAGCGAGTATAGGTGAGCTATCCTTAAATTCCTTATAAGCCATATGCGCCCCTAAGAAAGCATTCGAGGTATGTCCGGAAGGAAACGAATAAGGCGCCCCATCCGGGCGAGGCTCATTTACCCAGTTCTTCAGTCCATGCACCATCAATCCGTTCATCCCCTCCGCTAAAGCGACCAAGCAAAGTTGGTCCACCCAGTTATGCTTCTCTTTTCCCATAAGGTCGCAGACAAATACCCAACCGAGCATTCCCCACTCCAAGTAATTGTCGATATGGATTTGCTTCACGGAATCTTTCCGGGAAAACAGGTGAAAGTCATTCATCCCGTCAATCGCCGTGCCTACGGCTCCCACCGTTATCAATGAGGCCGGAAGAATCAAGCTTTTCGGGTTAAACTTATAGGCAACGACAGGCATTCTCTCCTTGACAGGGGCTTGAGAACGTACGTTTAACGTATCGAGATCACCAACGCCGGCGAACGCAATGTTTACGAAGCCTATCAAAAGGCTTACCAAGACGATTAATTTCCTATATATCATATCCGTTATTTTCCTCTAAGACATCCCTCTCCCGGATAAACCCTTCATCAAAATAGTTGTTCTCTATTTTCGAGTGGATCACCCGCTGGAAATAGAAACGATAGTTATTCCAATGGAAAGCCGGATATTCCTTATTTTGTTTGACAATATTATTCGTGAACACCAACCCGTCCACGGACTTGGCGTATACCAAAGGTCTGTCGAACGTGATAAACTCATTCGCGTCGATCACGATATCACTATGGAAATATTTCCTTTGCGACGCTAAATCCGGGATTTCGGGATAAATAGAGATAATAGCGTTCGTAAATTGGAACATATTCGTCAAGGAGTTGATGAACTTATTCTTACGGATCAACACGTTCCGGCAAGCGCCGGTCTCGAACCAGCCGTTGCAATCACCGCACAGCAGGATCGCCGTCCCCGAGGTATGATCGAAAACATTATTCTCTACGACCGTTTGCCGAGGCGTGCTGAACAAGGAACCGCGGGCACGGTTATTACGGATTAAGTTATCCGAGAATAGGACCGTCGGTGTCCACTCCAGATTCTCTATGCCGAAACCGCTTCCCTCATGGATCGAAGGATTCACCGTATTCTCAAACCGGATCTCGAACTCCTTCGCCCCTCGGTAATCCGGTTGATCTACCGCCTTGATAGCGGTAATCCGGTTTCTCGCCCCTATCAATTCCATGGTGCTCGAATGGATGAACTGCACGGAATCCCCTACCCTTCCCCATTCGAAACCATACGATTGCGGGTGCATATACCGGCCTACCAAGGTAGAGTCATTCACTCGTCTCACCACTTTCAGGTAAGTTCCATGCACATTGATAGCGTCGTCCATCATCCCTTCGTACAAACCATTCTTGGAGATGATCGCTCCCTTGCAGGCCGAGAAATGGGTAGCGTCCGCCTGTGTCGTGAAATACCGCGGATCGTCCGCCCCTTTCAAGCAAACGGAGAAACCATCCAGCGTGATATTCTCGCTCATTTGCGCCAAGAGGCCCATTCCCTCGGCATAATGAACCTTGATATTCTCCAGAGTCGTATTCACGTCATGATACAGGAAGACACCGGGAGCCGGGCGTTCCCAAGAACGCATGGCGATCACCGTACCGGGCACCAAACGGCTGTCTTTCCAACGGGGAGACTTTATCAGCCTTGGAGAAACCTCGATCAAGCCCCGCACGCCTACCGGGATATCGCTTGTATTATACACCAAATGACGTGTATCTCCCTCGAAGGCGATACCGGAACCGGGAGTCAACTCCCAGCCTTCTCCCTTCGCTACAAACACGCTATCCCGTATCTCATAGTGTACCCACGGAGCCACCTCGAAAGTGATCCCACCATTCACCGTATCGTTCTCCACCACTTTTACCTGTGAAATCTGAGGATGCTTGAAGTCTATACTGAAATTCTTCAAGACACAATTCCTCGAATCCAGCAAAGAGACCGGCAACATCCTGCCGTGGAAGATTAACTCCGAGCCTTGCCCGTCGAACACCATATTCTTCATCCCCTCGAAAGGCAAACCTACTTTCTTCGGATTCATTTGATCATGATTCGAGATGAAATAGACACGCTCCGCCGCGCTATCGGGATAAAACTCATAGCGGCCCTTAGGCAAGGTCACCACAATGGTCTGGTTTTCCTCGCATTTCTCCCGTATCTGCTCCAATGCCCTCGCCATAGCGGGCGCATTATCCACATTCTCGACCGGGGATAAACCATAAGCCGACAAATCATACCTCCCTTCCGTAGAACAAGCGCTTCCAAACAGGGAATAAAGCAGGACAACTGCCCCCCATAGATACCATTTCATAGAAAATCAATTAAATATATCCGCGAAGGTATGTATTTTACAGGGTAAGCGCACTAAAAACAGACAACAACTTTCCGTCTCATGAATCCTATCACGAATCTCCTATAATAGCAGCCTGAGTTTTCTCCTAATAAAACAAAAGTTTCCTCAGTAAGAAACTTTTGTTTCCCTATATAGAAACGAAAGTTTTTCCTTGAAGAAACTAAAGTTTTCCGTATAAGAAATTTAGAAAAACTGCAATAGACTGATAATCAATTAAAGTACAAAAAGAAACAGCTACCCTTTCCATTCTCGGATTCTACCGAGATATGGCCGCCATGCAAGGTGATTATTTGCTTACAGATGCTTAAACCGATACCCGAGCCGGAGGGCTTGGTGGTGAAGAAAGGTACAAAAACCCGGTCGATCACCTCGGGTAAGACACCGATACCGTTGTCTCGCACGGTAAAGACGAGTTCGTTTCCCTCCTGCTGAGCCGCCACGATAATCTCGGGGTTTGACTTTTCCGCACAAGCCTCACAAGCATTCTTCAGTAAGTTCAAGAAGACCTGCTCCATCTGCGCCCGATCCGCGAACCATTCCAGAGGCTCGTCCGGCAAGCGGAAACGGATAGAAGGCTCAGGGCACAAACGCCCTAAATCCGAAAAGAAATCTTTCACTAAGATACGGGTCTTTACCGGAGAGGCGATCCGGGTCAATCTCCGGTAATTCTCAACGAAATCCAGCAACCCTTTACTCCGGCGATGGATGACATTTACCCCATGCTGGATATACGAACGATTCCGGACATCATCCGGATCTGCTTTGCAACGTTTGCTCAAGGTCTCGGACAACGAGATAACGGGTGTGATGGAGTTCATGATCTCGTGCGTCAAGACACGGATCAATTTCTGCCAAGCCTCCATCTCATTCCGCTCCAAGGTAGAATGGATGTTCTTCAAGCTGACGATCCAACGCTCGCAACCTCGCAAGTCGATACGAGTGGCATCGATCGCCCAATCTTGCGGAACGGATGGTTTTCCGTAACGCACCACCGTCTTCCCCGCCTTGATAGCCTCCAAAAACTCATTGGGTAACCGACACCTCGTATCCAGCAACGCGTCGGCGGTCCGGTTCTTCCATTCAATAGCCCCTTCCTTGTCGGTAACAAGTACGGCTGTATCCACCTTATTCAACAGGCTCTCAAAATACTGCCGCCTCACCTCCTCGTCCATCAATCGGCCACGCAAGGATCGCAGGGCTGCGGACAAATCGTCCGCCAACTCCCGCATCACCTTATCCTCGTAAGGTGAACGAACGATCTGGATCAAGTCTTGCTGCCGCAAGCAATCCACCACATAACGCCAATACTTCACCTGCCGCATCTGTATGAAATAAAGATGAATCGAGAAATACAAGATCGCGATCCCGCAAAAAGTAGGACAAAAGATAATCTCCTCATGCACGCAATAGAACAGGAGTCCCGTAGACAAGACGATGCCTACGATGTGCGAGATGACCGTGAACGCATACGATCTCATAAGCCGAACTTCTCTATTTTACGATACAAGGAAAAACGGGTGATACCCAATAGCTCGGCGGCATAGCTCATATTACCATTGCTTTGCCGCAAGGCTCGCTCGATGATTTTCCGCTCGGCTTGCTCTAGATTCAAATCAGGGTCCAGCTCCTTCTTCCGCTCGTAAGAGGCCGTATAGAGAGGGAAATCATCCGGTCTCAGCACCGTACCCTCGTTCAAGATCACGGCTCGCTCCAAAACATGCTGCAACTCCCGGACATTACCGGGCCAAGGGTATTTCATCAGCTTACTCCCCGCCTCCCGGCTCAACCCTTTGATCGTTTTCTTGTATTTCCGGCTATACAGCCTCTGGAAATGATCGGCCAGCATCAAGATATCCTCTCCCCGCTCACGCAGCGGTGGTATGGCTATCTCTATGGTATTGATCCGATAGAGCAAGTCTTGCCGGAAACTCCCCTCGCCCACCAGCTGACGCAGATTGGCGTTGGTGGCGCAGATCAAACGAACATCGATCGAGATCGGTTCCACCGCTCCCAAACGGGTGATATGACGTTTCTCTATAGCTGTCAGCAATTTAGATTGCATCGGCAAGGACAGGTTACCGATCTCGTCCAGAAAGAGCGTACCGCCGGAAGCCATCTCCATACGTCCCGGCTTGGATCTTCGGGCATCCGTGAAGGCACCTTTCTCATAGCCGAACAACTCACTCTCAAATAATTGTTCCGGGATACTTCCCAAGTCGATCGTCACGAAAGCATCGTCACGCCGGGGCGAGTAATGCCTCAACAAACGGGCAACCAGATCTTTTCCGGTACCGCTCTCACCGGTAATCAATATATTCGCGTCGGTCTCCACAAGTTTGTAGATCGTGTCTTTTACCTTCAGCATAGCCGGCGACTCACCGATCAATTCCGGCAATGTGTCGTCCTCCTTCATGGCTTTCATTTGCTCTCGCAAACGTCCTACCTCCTTACGGGAATGGCTCAATCGAATGCCCGACGAGAGGGTAGCCAGCAACTTCTCCGTTTCCCACGGCTTGGAGATGAAATCGGTAGCGCCAACCTTAATGGCCTTGACCGCTTTCTCTATATCCGAATAGGCCGTCATGAAGATCACGACCGCCTGCGGATCGATCTCCAAGATTTGTCCCAAATACTCAAAACCCTCCTGCCCGCTCACGGCATCCCGATGGAAATTCATATCCAGCAAGACCACGTCCGGTTGGAACGTCCGCATGAAATACTCGATACGTGCCGGTTGTGTCGTTACCTTGACCTTTTGCATGTACGGCTCCAACAGTAAGTTCAATGCGAACAACACATCCTTATTATCGTCGATGATCAATATTTTCCCCTTTTCTTCCATACGGACAAAGATAAAGGGAATAAAGACAGCTTGTACGTGCATTATCGCACAAAAAATGTACGCTATCGCACTACATGAAGAAATACAGATTTTTCTATGATTCTATTTTCTAATACGTTACATTTATGGCATAATATTTGAGTCGGATTCAGCGAAATTGAGTCATCAGCGATATCATCAAAAAACGGAATTGCCATGTTAATACATTACTGTGTCATTGCCTTCAAAAACATCTGGAAGTATAAAGTCAGCGCCTCCATCAGTATCCTAGGGCTGGCTTTCGCCCTCGTCTGTTTCGTGCCCATACTCTATTGGATGGATCATGAGACCACTTACGATTCTTTCTACAAGGATTCCGAATCCATCTACCGTGTCTATAGCGTAGAGAAACAATCCGGGAAAGTGAACAAAGGAGCCTCGAAAGGTATCGAGAATAGCTTACGAGAGCAAGTCCCAGCTATCGAAGCCTCCACCACGCTTATGCTTTCAACCGAAAACTGCCGAACCCAAGCGACTCCTTATATCCAAATGAATATGCTTTATACAGACAGCACGTTCCTAGAGGTATTCCCGCAATCTTTCGTTTGTGGAGAAATGAATCATCCGCTACAAATCGTAAACAACATGATCTTGAGCGAACGTACGGCGGTCCGTCTATTTGGCGACGCGGAAAAGGCGATCGGGCAACCGATACACACCTTGATGAGAGCCTCCTTACCTCCCTACATCGTCACGGCTGTGGTGAAAGACCCACCAACCCATACTAATCTACCGTTCGACGCAATCATCAACCATAACATGATACAGCATTTCTCCCAGTTACCTCCGGAGGCGCAATGGAGCTTCTTCGTAATGGACTTATACGTGAAACTCCATCCAAGCGCAGACCCAAAAGCCTTTGCCAATCAACTAAAAGAGCTACCTAAACGTATCGGGGTGAACAAGGAGATCGAGTTGCGAACACTCCCCATCCGTGAGATCCGTCACCATCTGAATGAGGATACACCCTTTACCTTAAATTTCATCGGCTTGTTTGTCGTATCTGGTGCCCTATTATTGTTTGCCGCCCTCTTCAATTTTTTGAATTCCTATATGGATCTCTTTCGGCAACGTGTGCGGGAATGGCGTTTACGGACGGTCAACGGCGCTACGAGAAAGCAATTGATCGAACAAATGTCTGTCGAACTAGGCTGTTCCGTACTTGCATCCTTGTTGGTAGCCTTGATCTTCATAGTCCAAGTCAAGCCGCTTTTCGCCCGATGGCTGGAGATTGATTTGGAGATGGGCCGGTTCCTGTTTCTTTTCGCAGGGGTAGGTATAGGTACATTCCTCATCCTCCAATGTGCAGGATTAGTATTCTTCGGACAGTTCAGCCATACGGCAACCACCTCGCTCGTTCCCAAAGAGACAGTCAAACCCCTTTTGTTACGCCGCATGGCCGTGACCTTGCAATTAATCATCAGCATTTTGTTTATCGTAGCATCGCTGGTTGTCATGGAGCAAATGCGATTCGTAAATCAAAAAGATTTAGGTTTCGATCCAAAAGGCCTTATCCAACTATCCGGCTTCGTAGACGTATCCGGGAAAATAGAATCCACGTTGATGCAAGAGTTAAGTGCCCTGCCGCAGGTCAAAAGTTTCACCGACACGAACTTTAAGCCTCAACATCATGTCGATCCCATGGCGATCTTCACGAATGTGGAATGGGAGGGAAAACCACTGGACACAAAGGTGGACTTCCACCTCTATGGAACCGATCACCGATTTGGTGAGACCTTCGACCTAAAGATGTTAATGGGCCGGTGGTGGACAGAAGGCAACGAATTTAGTGTCGTGCTCAACGAGTCGGCGGTTCGAGTCATGGGCTTACAAGACCCGGTCGGCAGTATCATCCGTATGCCGTGGTGGTCTGATTTCAGTGTGATCAAAGAATACGAAATCGTCGGTGTCGTCAACGATTTCCATGCGCTATCCTTCCGGGAGAGCATTCATCCGATGCTATTCATTCCTTCGGGCGGACTGGTGAATAATTTGTATATCCGGGTCGTAGCGGGTGAGGAAGGAAACGTCACCCACCGTATCACGGAGCTACTGCCCAAGATTGACCCGACATTAGCGGACACCCAACTCACCCCGATCGGAACGCTTTACGATCAACTGAACCAATCCGAGATCGTCGGGCTGAAGATCTTCTCGTTCCTCGCTTTCGCTTGTTTGCTAATCTCCTTGTTCGGCATCTACGCCGTCGCTACAGCCTCCACGAAACGGCGGCGTAAAGAGATCGCTATCCGGAAAGTAGTAGGCTCGAAAGCCTCCGAGATCATTTTCTTGTTCTTCAAGGAATACATGCGATTAATTGTCATCGCCGGAATCATCGCTTTCCCGATCAGCTATCTCGTCATGAACTACTGGTTGCAAGGCTACGCCTATCGCATCCAAATCCAGATCTGGTGGTTGGTGGGAATATTCATCACCATTACCAGCATGGTTCTAGGTACGATACGTGAACAGGTATGTAAGGCAGCCAATGAGAATCCGTCGGAAGTCATCAAGAGTCAATGAATGCCTATGAAAACTACAGACTATTCACGATCAGCTTGATAATACCAAGGATTTTATGTAAGTTCGCGATTCCTAAATATATAATAGAATATGGAACATCCATTGAATATTTACAACACGCTTACGAGAAAGAAGGAGCAATTCATACCCCTGCACGAGCCGCATGTAGGTATGTACGTATGTGGCCCCACGGTTTATGGTGACGCCCACTTGGGACACGCACGTCCGGCGATCACGTTCGACTTGCTATTCCGTTACCTTACCCACCTAGGATATAAAGTGCGTTATGTACGTAATATAACGGATGTAGGGCATCTGGAGCACGACGCCGATGATGGGGAGGATAAGATCGCCAAGAAGGCACGGCTAGAACAGTTGGAGCCGATGGAAGTGGTTCAATATTACCTCAATCGTTATCATCAAGCGATGGATGCGCTGAACGTACTTCCTCCCAGCATCGAGCCGCACGCTTCCGGACATATTATCGAACAAATCGAGTTAGTCAAGAAGATTCTGGATAACGGCTACGCTTACGAAAGCCAAGGCTCCGTCTATTTCGACGTAGAGAAATATAATAAAGATCATAAATACGGCATCCTCTCGGGTCGCAATATCGAGGATATGTTGAATACGACCCGTGCGTTGGACGGGCAGGACGAGAAGCATAACGCCATCGACTTCGCCCTTTGGAAATGCGCCCAGCCGGAGCATATCATGCGTTGGCCGTCTCCGTGGAGCGACGGCTTCCCCGGTTGGCACTGCGAATGTACCGCTATGGGCAAGAAATACCTCGGGGAGCATTTCGACATCCACGGAGGTGGCATGGACTTGATCTTCCCGCACCATGAATGCGAGATCGCACAAGCCGTGGCTTCCCAAGGAGATGATATGGTTCATTATTGGATGCACAACAATATGGTCACTATCAAGGGACAGAAAATGGGCAAATCGCTGGGGAATTTCATCACCCTGGACCAACTCTTTTCGGGAGAAAACGATGTGCTCGAGCAAGCCTATTCCCCGATGACCGTCCGTTTCTTTATCCTGCAGGCCCACTACCGGAGTCCGCTGGATTTCTCGAACGAGGCCCTGAAAGCCGCCCAAAAGGGATATGAACGCCTGATGGCAGCGGTCCGGGCACTGGACAAAGTGAAAGCTTCGGCCGGTAATACGGTAGATGTGGATGAACTGATCACCCAATGTGAAGAAGCGATCGATGACGACCTCAACACACCGGTCCTGATCTCCCACTTGTTCGACGGAGTACGGATGATCAATTCACTGGTGGCAGGAAACGAGAAGATAGACGCCGGTAATCTGGCTAAATTGAAAAAACTGTATCAGGATTATGTATTCGATATCCTGGGACTGAAGGCCGAAAGCGAATCGGTAAGCCAGGATCACGAAGTGCTGGGGAAAATATTGGATATGGTGATGTCTATCCGTACAGAAGCCAAGCAAAAGAAAGACTGGGCCACTTCCGACAAGATCAGGGACGAACTGAAAGCAGCCGGAGTCGCCATTAAGGATACCAAAGAGGGATATGAATGGGAACTGGTAGAAAATTGAACAGATACGAACAGCGGATGACCTGTTTTTTTTACATATTATGTGCCTTTTTCATCTGTTCCTGCGGAGGGAATAAAACGGCGAACAAAGAAAAAAAAACTCCTTTGGCTGCAGAACTTCCGAAAGACGAGGTGAGGTATGTGAAAAGTATTCAACTTACATCGCCCGGGAAAGATAAGATGTATGCTTTCAACGAGGAGATCGTTATCGGTTTTGAAAGCAAGGACCGTTTCCCTGTCGATTCTGCCGCCTTCTATATCGACGGCCAGCAAATCGCAACGGCCGGTAAAGAGGACCGGAGTTTTACTTACCGGATACCGGAAGGTAAAACCGGCAATATGACCATCAAAGTGATGGCGTGGCATCCGGACAACAAACGGGGAATCGCGACAACGACGATCCGGGTGAAACCCGATCAGGCTCCGGCCATTTACAGTTATGAAGTAGTCAACGTTTTTCCTCACGATCCGAAAGCCTATACACAAGGTTTGATCTATCAGGACGGTTTTATATACGAGGGAACGGGGCAATATGGCGAATCGTCTATTCGTAAAACAGACATGCAAACCGGTAAAACTCTATCGGTCTTAAATATCGACAGTCAGTTATTCGGAGAAGGGATCACGATATATGAAGATAAAATTTACCAGATCACCTGGCGTTCACGCAAAGGTTTCATTTACGATCTGAAAACTTTTACCCTGGAATCGACCTTCAATTATAATTCCGAAGGTTGGGGGATTACTACGGCGGGAGACCACCTGATCATGAGCGACGGCAGCAACAAGCTTTATCATATCGCTCCGTCGACGTTCAATATACTGAAAGAAGTAGAAGTATACGACCATAACGGG
>ERZ773173.1827-NODE-1827-length-17656-cov-4.537583_pt1 | contig 17656 bp, 19 predicted proteins | sample MGYA00580535_ERZ773173 | MGnify/ENA primary metagenome ERZ773173 (study PRJEB29015, sample SAMEA2737856) | human gut metagenome | biome: human gut; feature: human-associated habitat; material: faeces | place: China | collected 2012 ...
ATTTCTGACGCCTTGGAAGCGCAGGACGCCGCCGCCGCGCTGGCACAGCTGGCGCAGCTGCGGCAGCAGTCGGTGGACGTAAAACGTCTGACTGAGGAACTGATCGCCCACTACCGCGCCCTGATGCTGGCGGCGCTGCCCGGCGGGCAGGCGCTGCTGTCCGGTGTTTCGCCGGAGGAAGAGGCGCTGTACCTGCAAAAAGGCCCGGAGATGGGGCAGCGGGAAGCCATCCGCGCCATCCGCACGTTAGGTACGGCGCTGGAACACATGACCCGCGGCAGCGACCAGCGCATCGAGCTGGAGCTGGCACTGTTCAGCCTGTCCGAGCCGCCTCAGCAGATGCAGGCGGCAGCGGTGCAGGCAGCTCCCGCTCGGGCGGCACAGCCGGAAGCACCCCGCCCCTTTGCGGCAGCGGTGCAGCCCTTTGCTAGCGCCCCGGTGCAATCTGCCCCCGCAGCAGCCGCACCCCAGACCCCGGCAGCAGTAGCAGAGCCTGCCCCTGCCGTGCAGCAGACGCCCCCGCAGCCTGCCGCACCGGAAGCCCAGCCAGCTCCGGCGGAGGAGCTGCCGCCTATGCCAGAGGAACCGCCGGTACAGCAGAGCGATGCTGCCCTGCCGTGGGACGAGCCTGCCCCGCAGGCACCGCCGCCGGACGAGCCGGAGCCGGTCAGCCAGCCGGAACCGCCCGCTCCCGCAGAATCCGAACAGCCCGCCCCGGCAGCGGAGGAACCGCCTGCCCCGGTGCAGGAGCACCCTGCCGACCCGGTGCTGACAAAGCCCCGCAGCGTGGCGCAGCAGGGCACGAACCCCTTCCCGTACTGGGGACAGATCGTGCAGAAGCTGGAAGGCATCGACCCCATGCTGTATATGTATCTGCGCAAGTCCAAAGCTTACTTTGACGGTACCCGCGTGCTGATCGACGGCGGCAAGACTTTCCGGGATTTTATCCGGGTGAACAAGGACAGCCAGAAGCTGATCAAAAAGCTGATCGCCGAGGTATCCGGCGTGCCGGTGCCCATCGGCCCCTACGAGCCCAAAACGGCAGGAAAGACCGCTTCCAACGCGGAGCAGTCCCTTCTGGCACTGGAAAAGCTGGGGCTGGAGGTCAGCATTGAGGATACCGCCCGCAAAAAGCGATAAAAATTGTTTATAATAAAGGAGAATACCATTATGAAAGCAAGAATGCCCGCAGGCTACGGCCGCCCCGATATGAACGCCCTGATGCGTCAGGCTCAGAAGATGCAGGAGGACATGAAGAGCAAGCAGGCCGAGCTGGAAGCCGCCGAGTACACCGGCAGCGCCGCTGGTGAGATGGTGACTGTGAAGATGAACGGCAAGCACGAGGTGCTGTCCATCACCATCAAGCCCGAGGCTGTGGACCCGGACGACATCGAGATGCTGGAAGACATGGTGGCTGCTGCCATCAACGCCACCGTGAAGCAGGTGGATGAGACCGCCGAAGCCGAGATGGGCAAGCTGACCGGCGGCCTGAACATTCCGGGTCTCTGAGCCGGGAAGGGGAGATACCATGGACTACACTGCCGCACCGCTGGAAAAGCTGATCGAGGAGTTCGGCAAGTTTCAGGGCGTGGGCCGCAAGGGTGCTACCCGCATGGCCTATCAGGTGCTGAGTATGTCGGATAAGGACGCTGCGGCGCTGGCCGATGCCATCCGCGGCGCGCACACCCGGCTGCACCGGTGCCGCATCTGCCAGAACTTTACGGACGCTGACCTGTGCCCGGTGTGCGCCAGCGCCAAGCGGGACACCTCGGTGATCTGCGTGGTGGAAAAGCCCCGGGACGTGCAGGCCTTTGAGCGCACCCGGGAGTATAACGGCCTGTACCATGTGCTGCACGGCCTGCTGGACCCGCTGGCCGGTGTGGGCGCAGAGCAGTTGACCGTCAAGGAGCTGCTGGCGCGGCTGAAGGACGACACGGTGAAGGAGGTCATCATGGCCATGAACCCCACCGTGGAGGGCGAGGCTACCGCCATGTATCTGGCAAAGCTCATCAAGCCGCTGGGCATCCGGGTCACCCGGCTGGCATCCGGTCTGCCGGTGGGCGCCAGCCTGGAATATGCGGACGAGACTACCCTGTACCGGGCACTTTCCGGCCGGGGAGAGCTGTGAGCTTGTAAAAATTTACAATTCTGTCAGAAACAGCCCTTGCATTACCGCAAAAAAATGGTATACTGAAACAACAAACGGAACGGAGAAAGGAGGCGCGCAGCATGGCACCCACAAAGGAGCGCCCGGCGACCAAGAGCATCGCCACCAACCGCGAAGCGCGCCACGAGTATTTTGTTCTGGAAGCGCTGGAGACCGGTGTGGAGCTCAAAGGCACCGAGGTGAAAAGCCTGCGGGCCGGCGGGGTCAACCTGAAGGACAGCTGGGTAGATATTGAAGACGGCGAGCTGCTGGTAAAGGGGATGCACATCAGCCCCTACGACCACGGCAACCTGTTCAATCAGGATCCTATGCGTGTCCGGCGGCTTCTGGCGCACAAAAGTGAGATCCGGCGTCTGCACCAGCAGTGCAAACTGCAGGGCTATACGCTGGTGCCGCTCTCGCTTTATTTCAAGCATGGCCGCGTAAAAATGGAAGTAGGCTTGTGCAAGGGCAAAAAGCTGTACGACAAGCGCGCCGATGCCGCCCAGCGCGATGCAAAGCGCTCCATTGACCGGGCTGTGAAGTCCAACGGCAAGTACTATTAAGCATTCCAATTGCAGACTGCGGCTCACCGCAGAAAACCAAGCTTTCCGCACATCGCAAGATGTGCTTTATATGGGGGCGTAAAGGTTTCGACGGGGGGAGCAAGGTCTGGGCAGCGGGTAGCAGCGGGGGAACTGCTCTATAACTCCTCCAAAAAAATTAACTGACAACAATAATTATCAGTTGCTCGCAGCCTGAGTGCTGCGCGTTCCGCCCACTCTTGTGTCGTGTGGGGCCGGGGCGTCCTTTAGACACAGCACCTGAACGGACCTAAGCTTTGCGGACCGGCAGGAACTCATGAAGCTACCAAAGCGCTAGCCTGACGATCGGCGTGGCGCGGCGGGAATGTTGTAGATCGCCTGCACCCGGAGACACCTACACTGAGCTCTTTTCGGACATGGGTTCGACTCCCATCGCCTCCACCATGTGAAAGGGCGAGGGTATTTGGTACTGTTATTTTCGGACAGTATCGGATACTCTCGCCTTTATTTTTGTTGCTGATATGATTCTTCAAATTGATTTGGGGTTTGCTGTTTAAGACATTCATGCGGTCGGTAATCGTTATAAAAATCAATATATTCTGATAGACTTTCCTCTAATTCGGAGACAGTTTCATAAAAATGAAATTTGAACTGTTCTTTTTTAAGCGAAGCAAAGAAAGATTCCGCCACAGCATTATCAAGTGGATTGCCTATATCGGAAAAGGATTGGTGTACATTAAAGTCAAGAAGTAGTTGACGAAAGCTGAATGCGGTATACTGCGCGCCTTGGTCACTATGAAATGTTAACCCTTGCGGATGGTTCCGATTTTGATAGGCCAATTTGAATGTGTGGATCGTGAGTTCTGCATCGGCGAATTCGGCAACGGCGTGTGAAACGACTTTTCGAGAAAATAGGTCGATGATAACACAGACATATGCGATAGAAGTGTTTACCTTAACATAGGTGATGTCACTGACCCAAATGCTGTTTGGCTTTTCAACGGTAAAATTTTGCTTTACGAGATTGGGACGATAAGTATAGTGCCGCTGAAAAGTAGCGTTCTCTGGAAGTGCTTGTTTACGTTTTAATCCGTGCTCTTTCATGAGCCGCACAATACGTTTTGTGCTAACAGTATAGCCTTGCTCCATCAATTTTGCGCGAATCTTTTTTGCACCGAAACGGTAATCGCTTTTCTGGAAGATGATAGTGATTTTTTCTTTCAAAAGCGTATCTTCTACATCTAGTTGCTTTTCAATCAGTGCACTTTTCTGTCTATTTATGTAAGTGGATTTTGAAAGATTCAGCAAACGGCAAAGTGTGTAGAAGCTGTATTCTGACTTTAAGGCATCAATAATTTGCACCTTGTTGTCTATGGACAAATCAAGAGCAGCAAGAGATTTTTGATAGATGGAATTTTCATTTTCCAAGGTTGCAACATGGCGTTGAAGCGTTGCAAGATCGCGTTTAGAAATGTTTGAAACTTTTGCTTCTTCGCTCCATTGATATAAGATACTGCGAGAAATATGGAACTGGGCACAGAGATCAGCGGTACTTGTGCCACTGTTGTATAGCTGGACAACCTTATTCCGAAAATCGGCAGAGTAGGCCATAATATTCTCCTTTATAGTCTAAAATGCCATTATTATCCCATAAAGGAGATAAGATGTAAAGAGATGGTCTTGACAATAGAGGATATATCCGCTATACTGTATATGAGATAAATCCACTATTCAAAGGGAGTGCAGCCGTGCAGGAATATGAAATTGAATTCTACGATAAAGCCGATGGCTCCGAGCCAGTCAAAGAGTTTATCCTAAGTCTGGATAAGAAAATGCAAGCCAAGGTTTTGCGTACCGTTGCGTTACTCCGTGAAGAGGGGCCATGTTTAAGGGAACCGTATTCCAAAGCACTGGATGATGGAATTTTTGAAATTCGTACCAAGTTTGGGTCGGATATTACCCGCGTGCTGTATTTCTTCGTGGTTGGTAAAAAGGTGATCCTCACAAATGGATTTATCAAGAAGACCCAGAAAACACCTGCTTCAGAGATCACACTGGCAAAACAATATCGCGCAGATTATCTTGCCCGAAAGGAGAATTCCAAATGACAAACTTCAACGATTTTTTGAATGAGCAGATGAAAGACCCTGAATTCAAGGCCGAATGGGACGCACTTGACCCGGAATTTTCCGTGATTGAAGCCATGCTCAAGGCCCGCAAAGAAAGCGGTTTGACCCAGAAGCAACTTTCGGAGCGCACGGGTATTGCACAGACCGACATCAGCAAACTGGAACGCGGCAATGCAAACCCATCTCTTCGTACCTTGCAGCGGCTTGCTGCTGGGATGGGAATGAAGGTTAAAATTGAATTTGTTCCTGCATCTGCAAAATGATTTAGTGATGGACGCGTTTCGGTAAAATAGAAAGCACAATAGTGACGCTATGCAGCGATATTTTCAAGCACGCGTTCGTCCGGCGTTGCAGTCCGTCCACCAACATAAAAGCCACCTGAAAACTTACGTTTTTCAGGTGGCTTTTGCTATATCTGCTATTCTGTTACGCCAGATCCGGCAGGATGTCCGACCACAGAGCCTGCTCCTGCCGCAAGGCATCAAAGCAGCAGTCCAGATACATTTTGTTGACCGCCGCAAAAATGGTGCTGCGCAGCAACAGACGCTCGTCGTTGAGCGTAGCCTCCGGCTGGGTGGCCTTGCCGCCGAACACCACAGAAAGACTAGTCTCCAGCTCCTCGCAGAAGATATCGTAGGCTGTCCCGGCGGAGCAGTGCTCCCGCTGCATTTTGAACAGCGTGTCGATATTTTCGATCGAGAGCACCGTTTTGGAGACTGCAATGTACATCAGAGATGCGATCTGATCCCGGGTATATTTTTTGCGGATGGGGTGATCCACCACCCCTTTTTTGACATAGTTGCTCACCATAGACGGGGTCAGCTCCACCCCGCAGAAACTACGGAAGTAGCCGTTGACAAACTGCACCGTCTGATCCAGATACAGCCCTACCGAGGGGAGATCGTTGTACCGGGGCAGGGCAAAGCCCGCAGCACACGCCGCAACGCGGAGTTTGGTTTCAGCTTTCATAGTATCATATTCCGTTCATGCTCCTGCACTTTTTACAAGCAGGAACGTTGTTTTTGTGCAAAGGCAGGAGAAACACTTTCAGTAAAAGCACTTCTGCCTGTGAAATAGTATACCGCATTTTGGAAAATTGGTCAACGGGAAGCAAAAACTTTGTAAAAGAATTTAAAAAAACAGTTGACAGGTTTTTGAAAAACTGCTATGATGGTCACGGACAAAGGAATGACTGCGGCGTGCGCCGCTTGAAAATGGAGAAAAATATGAAAAGCAAAATCGTTGTAGATTCCTCTGCAAATGTGTACGAGCTCCCCGATGTGGGGTTTGCCTGTGTGCCGCTGAAGATCCTGACCGACGAGCAGGAGTATGTGGACACCGCAGAGATCGACGCCCCCGCACTGGCCGAGATGATGCGCACCTATAAGGGACGCACCAGCACCTCCTGCCCCAACATCTCGGACTGGATGGCTGCCTACGAGGGTGCAGACGAGGTGTACGTTGTAACCATTACCGGCACGCTGTCCGGTGCCTACAACGCCGCACTGCTGGCGGGCGAAGAGTACGAGCAGAGCCACGAGGGTGCGCGGGTCTTTGTGCTGGACAGCCTGTCCACCGGTGCGGAGTCCCGCCTGCTGGTGGAGCGTCTGGCGGAGCTGATCAAGGCCGGCAAGCCCTTTGATACCGTGTGTGAGGAGATCCGGGCGTACCACCAGCACACTCATCTGCTGTTTGCGCTGGAATCTCTGGCAAACCTTGCCCGCAATGGCCGCGTGAAGCCCGCTGTGGCTGCTGTGGCGCGGATGCTGGGCATCCGGGTCATCGGGCAGGCCAGCGACGCCGGTGATCTGGAGGTTCTGTGCAAGACCCGCGGCGAGCACGGCGCACTGGAGCGCATGGTGCTGGAAATGAAGGCGCACGGCCTGACCAACGGCCGGGTGCACATCGACCACTGCTGCAATGCTGCCGCTGCGGAGCGGCTGAAGCACATGGTCCATGCGGTGTTCCCGGAGGCCAAGGTGGAGGTAGGCAGCTGCGGCGCGCTGTGCAGCTACTACGCGGAGTACGGCGGCCTGATGGTGGGCTACGAGGACAACGAAGCACCCACCGTCTGAGCGGAAAATATGATACTATGATTTCGATTCACCGGGGCATCTGCGGACGCTCCGGTGAATTTTTTTTTTCGAGGGATAATTCCGGTGCACCCGACACCAAAAACTTGCAAAGGGTGAAAAACCGCGTTATACTTAACTGTATTATAGAGGTAAGCTAGGGTGTATCTGAAAAGTCGAAAATTTAGTCTATTTCTACAAACACAGCTGGATTTTGCGTTAAACAGCCTTGAAATCCACAAAGGATTCCTGCGGCTATTTGCCTTAAATCCCGCTTGTGCTTGCGAAATATTCGTCATTTTCTTTGTTTTCAGATACACCTTAACACGGAAAGGGGAGATGGTATGCTGTTCCGGCTGCCGATCGTCAGGTTTTTCAACCGCATCCTCAACCGCATCACGGTCACGGTGGTGCTGGTGGCGCTGCAGCTTGCATGGCTGGCGTGGGTGTTCTTCGCCCTCACCACCGGCGCGGCGCGGGTGTGGGTCACCGGGGTGCTCAACGGGTTAAGCCTGCTGATCATTCTGTATCTGGTGCGCAAGGACGAAAACAGCGCCTATAAGGTGGGCTGGATCGCCCTCATCGGGCTGTTGCCGCTGCTGGGCGGTGCGCTGTATCTGGCCTTTGGCAACAAGCGGCCCTCCCGCCGTCTGCGCAGCAAAATGCAGGCGGTGGAGCAGGCGCACCGGGCAGACCGTGCTCAGCAGCCCGGACAGACCGCCGGTCTGTGCGATGAAAACCGGGGCGTGAGCCGCTACCTGACCCAGTACGGCTGCTATCCTGCATGGAAGAACACCACCGCCCGGTATTTCTCCTGCGGTGAAGCCATGTATCCGGCATTGCTGGCCGACCTTGAAAAAGCGGAAAAAAGCATCTTTCTGGAGTTTTTCATCGTCAGTCAGGGCAAGATGTGGCAGGGCGTGGAGGATATTCTGCGGCGCAAGGCCGCGCAGGGGGTGGACGTGCGGCTGATCTACGATGACTTCGGCAGTCTGCTGGGCCTGCCCAAGGACTTTGTGGTGCGCATGGAGCGGGCGCATATCCGCTGCATCCCCTTTAACCCGGTGGTGCCGCTGCTCTCGCTGGTGATGAATCACCGCGACCACCGCAAGATCGTGGTGATAGACGGCAAGGTGGCGTATACCGGCGGCATCAATCTGGCCGATGAATATATCAACGCGATCACACGCTTCGGCTACTGGAAGGACGCAGGCTTGCGCATCGAGGGCGCTGCGGTGTGGAATTTTACCGTGATGTTTCTGGATTTCTGGAATGCCTTCCGTCCCTTTGAGCAGGATTACAGCGCCTTCCGTCCGCAGTTTGCGGTGCTGCCCGCCAGCGATGGGGTGGTGCAACCCTACGCGGACAGCCCGCTGGACGAAGAGCCGGTGGCAGAAACGGTCTATCTGGATGTTCTGGCACAATCACAGCAGTACGTTTATTTTTATACGCCTTACCTTGCCATCGGCGAGGAGATGCTGGACGCGCTGCGCAACGCCGCCAAGCGCGGGGTGGATGTGCGGCTGGTGCTGCCGGGCATCCCGGACAAAAAGCTGGTGTTCCGGCTGAGCCGCTCGTACTATCTGCCCCTGCTGCGGGCGGGGGTGCGCATCTACGAGTATACCCCGGGCTTCCTCCACGCCAAGTGCTGCGTCAGCGATGACCGCGCGGCGGTGGTGGGCAGCATCAATATGGACTACCGCAGTATGTTTCTGCACTTCGAGTGCGGGGTGCTGCTGCTGCAAAACAGTCAGGTGCTGGCCTTGCGGGACGATGTGCGCCGCACCCTGCCCCAGTGCCGGGAGGTGCAGTGCGCGGACTGCCGCACCGGTCTGGCCGGTACGGTGCTGGACAGCGTGCTGCGGCTGTTAAGTCCTTTGATGTAACTGTCTGCTCATAAAATCCCGCGCGGCGGGGCACACTAGCTCCAAAGCCTGCATCTGCAATGCAGGCACGGAAAGGGAGCGTATGTGACGATATGAAACAGGCATCGCGATGGTTTTTGTGCTGCACGCTGGCGGCAGCACTGGCATTGACCGGCTGCGGCGGGGGAAGTTCCGGCAGCAGCTCCGGTACTATGAGCGGCAGTACCTCTGCGGGCAGCAGCGCGGCGCAAGGCGCAGCGTGGCGCACCGGGTTGGGGGTTCTGACCGAAGCGGCCGGCACAGACCGTGCGGGCAACATCCACACCGTAGCGGCTGCCGTGCTGCTGGACGCGGACGGTAAGCTGGCCGGGGTAACGCTGGACGAGTTGGAGCTTTCAGTCAGCGCGGACGGCACCGGCAAGGTGACCACCCCCACCGACACCCGTACCAAGCGCCAGAAGGGGAAAGACTACCCGCTGGCAGAGGTGTCCGGCCTGAAAAAAGGCTGGGCAGAGCAGGCCGATGCCTTTGGCGATTGGCTTAAAGGCAAGACCCCGGACGAGGTGAAAAAGCTGAAAACGGATGCGGACGGCAAGCCCACGGAGGCAGACCTTCTCTCCGGCTGCACCATCGCGGTGGACCGTTACCGGGATGCTGTCGTCCGCGCCTGCGAGAATGCACAGGTGCTGGGTGCTGCCCGGGGCGATACGGTCAAACTGGGCGTAGAGGTGGCAGAAATGCCGCAGGGGCTTACGGGCACAGACGACAAGGACGCACAGGTGCAGGCTAAGATCACGCTGGCGGTGGTGACCATGGACGAGAACGCCCGGGTGACCAGCGCTATCGGCGATATGACCGAGCCGGAGCTGACCGTCAGCGCGGATGGTACTGTGTCTGCCCCGCGGGAGCCGGTGTACACCAAAAACGAGCTGGGCGACCGTTACGGAATGCGCAGCGCAAGCGCGTTAGGCAAGGAATGGTACGAGCACAGCGCAGGCTGGTGCGGCTATCTGAAGGGCAAAAACGCCGTGGAGATCGGCAAGCTCTCCGCAGACGGCACGGATGCCGACCTGAAGGCGCTGTGCACCATCTCAGTTACCGACCTGCAAAAAGCGGCGCTGAAGGCCATGGCGGAGCAGTAATCATAAAAACAGGATGTCCCTCTGCACAAAAAGTGCGGGGGGATTTTTTATGGATACCCCCTCAGGCGCAAAGCCGGAAGGGGTATGTGCACACTTTCCCACAAAAAGCGGGCTTACGGGCGGGGCAAAGCAGTGCATTGTGCAAAAAATAAAGGTTTCCTCTTGCAAAACGGCGGCAAACGCGCTATTCTATAATCACAATTTACCGCTTTAGCATGGTAAAATGGTAAATCAAGAGGGAAGCGGGACGCAGAACGTCCCCCATGGGAGGAAAAAGATATGAAGCTCAAGCGTATTGCAAGTGCATTTCTGGCCGGTGCTCTGGCATTGAGCCTTGCAGCCTGTGGCGGCAGTGCATCCACCTCTGCTGCGGCATCTGCTTCCGGCAGCGCAGCCGGTTCGGCTTCTGCTGCAGCGGGCAGCGATCTGGATTACATCAAGGGCAAGGGCAAAATGGTCATCGGCTACACCGTGTACGAGCCCATGAACTACACCGACGTCGACGGCAACTTTACCGGCTTTGATACCGAACTTGCCACTGCTGTGTGCGCAAAGCTGGGCGTAGAGCCGGAGTTCGTGGAGATCAACTGGGACACCAAGGTGGTGGAGCTGGACGCCAAGAGCATCGACTGCATCTGGAACGGCATGACCCTGACCGAGGATATCATGGCCAACACCGCCACCACCAAGGCTTACGCCAAGAACGCACAGGTCGTGGTGGTAAAGGAGGACACCGCCTACACCTCCACCGCCGACCTCATCGGCAAGACCGTGGTGGCCGAGGCCGGTTCTGCCGGTGAAGCTGCCATTCAGGGCGATGAGAACCTTGCCAAGGCTGACTACGTTTCCAAGAGCGTGCAGACCGACTGCCTGATGGAAGTAGCTGCCGGTACGGCAGATGCCGCTGTGCTGGACCTGACCCTTGCCAACGCCATGATCGGGGAGGGCACCGACTACGCCGGTCTGAAGATCGTGGACGAACTGAATGCCGAGGAATACGGCGTGGCCTTCCGCAAGGGCAGTGATGCCGCCGCCGCAGTGGACGCCGCCTTTGACGCGTTGAAGGCCGACGGCACCATGCAGGCACTGGCTGAGAAGTATGAGCTGGCGCTGGCCGACTGAGCCGGGCGTAAAACAAAACGATAGATGGGTGTGTTTTTGTGTCTGTGATCCTTGGGCGCCTTTCCGGCGCGTTCCTGCTCAACTGTGAGCTGTTTGCCCTTACGCTGCTGTTTGCGCTGCCGCTGGGGCTGGTCGTGGCCTTTGGCTCCATGAGCCGGTGCAGGCTGCTGTCCGGTGCGGTAAAGACCTTTGTCTGGGTCATCCGCGGTACGCCGCTGATGCTGCAGATCATCGTCATTTATCTGGGCCCCGGTCTGCTGGGCATGAATAACCCGTGGCCCTCCGGCTCCGGCGGACGCATGGTGGCGGCGGTGGTGGCCTTTGCCATCAACTACGCCTGCTATTTTTCCGAGATCTACCGCGGCGGCATCGAGGCGGTGCCTAAAGGGCAGACCGAGGCCGGGCAGGTGCTGGGCATGACCCGCACGCAGATCTTTTTTAAGGTCACCCTTTTGCAGGTGGTCAAGCGCATCCTGCCGCCCATGGGCAACGAGATCATCACCCTTGTCAAGGACACCTCGCTGGCGAACACCATTGCCAACAAGGAGATCATCATGATGGCCAAGGAGTACAGCGCAAAAGGTCTGATCTGGCCGCTGTTCTCCACGGCGCTGTTCTTCCTTGTGTTCGTAGGTGCGCTCACCCTGTTGTTCAACTGGGCTGAAAAGAAACTGGATTATTTCCGCTGCTGAGGAGGTTTTTAAGAATATGGCATTACTGGAGGCCTCCGGCATTGGCAAAAATTTCGGAGATACAAAGGTCTTAAAGGACATTTCTCTTACCTTAGAGCAGGGCGAGGCGCTGGCCATCATCGGCTCGTCCGGCTCCGGCAAGACCACCCTGCTGCGCTGCCTGAACTTTCTGGAGCGGCCGGACACCGGCTGCATCCGGGTGAACGGCGAGACCATGTGGGATGCCGCCGACCCCGCCACCCAGCGGGAGAGAGAGATCCGCAAAAAGCGACTGCACTTCGGGCTGGTGTTCCAGAACTTCAACCTCTTCCCGCAGTATACCGCCTTGCAGAACGTGATGCTGGCAGGGGAGCTGCTGGCAAAGGAGCGTCCGGACTACCGCGCCAACAAAAAGGCGATGCACGCCCAGCTGGAACAGCAGGCGCGGGAACTGCTGGCGCAGATGGGGCTTTCGGAGCGGGCAGACCACTACCCGCACCAGCTTTCCGGCGGGCAGCAGCAGCGGGTGGCCATTGCCCGGGCGCTGGCGCTGCACCCGGACATCCTCTGCTTTGACGAGCCCACCAGCGCCCTTGACCCGGAGCTGACCGGCGAGGTGCTGCGGGTGCTGCGGGAACTGGCCGACCGCAAGACCACCATGATCATCGTGACCCACGAGATGCACTTTGCCCGGGATGTGGCCGACCGCATCCTGTTTATGGACGGCGGCGTGGTGGTGGAGGAAGGCCCTGCAAAGCAGCTGATCGACCACCCGCGGGAACAGCGCACCAAACAGTTTCTGGCACACTACGCGGAATGAGCAAAATCACCAATTCTTTGGGCAAAAAAATGGAAATGTTGATGCAGAAACAATAACGGTTATACCAATGTCTATAGTAGGGATAAATTCTGTAACAAATAAAACACCAACTACTGGTGGATACGATGAAGAAACTGATGATGAATTACGAAAACGTTATTATTTTAAAGTTCAAAATATAATCACTAGTGGTAATAAAAATCATTATGAATATTGGGCTAGAGAGGTGGAAGGAGTTGGGAGTGCTAGGTGTATACCTGTATGGGATGGTCCAGGAACTGTAAAAGTTGTTATAATTGATTCAAATTTAGGAGTAGCTGATGAAGCATTAATACAAAAAGTAAAAGAACATATACTAGATAATTGTAGCTTTGAAGCTACCTTGACGGTAACTACTGCCACTATAGTAACCATAAATATAAAAGCTAAAATAGATGGTTCAAAAAATGAAGAAGAATTTAAATCTAAACTAAATGAATATTTTAAAAGTATTGGTTTTGAAAAAGGTTATGTATCTTATGCATTAGTTGGTAAGTTACTTTTAGAGTGTAGTGGTATAAAAGATTATACAGATTTGACAATAAATGGCGGTACACAAAATATCCCTTTAAGTGAAGAAGAACTTCCTTCTTTAGGAGAGGTGGTATTAGATGTATATTCTACGTAAAAAACCAGTATACACATTAAGATATTTACCTGATTTCTTATCGAAAGATGATGTCTTTAAAAATACTGCACTTATTTGTGATAAACAGCATGAAAAACTAAGAGTAGATCTTTTAGATTTAAAAAATCAAATCTTTATTGAAACAGCAACATGGAGGTTGGCTGATTGGGAGAGAGTTTTAAATATATCTGTAAAACCAAATGCTACTTATGATGAAAGAAGAAATCAAATATTATTAAAGTTTCAAGGTGCTAATGCTGTAACAGAAAAATTTATGAATAATTTAATAAATATGTTTTGTGAAAATAAAACAGGATATATTGTGCCACACAATAGTGAATATTATTTTGAAGTATGCGTAAGTGCTGATGATAAAATAAATTGGAAAGAATTATTAGAAACAGTAAATTTATACAAACCAGCTCATTTAGCATTTTATACAGTATTAAAAATTTTATTAAAACAAGATATCTACCAAAACATGAAAATAAATCAATATATTAATAGTACACATAATTTTTGGAACTTAGGAACAGCAGAGAAAGTTTATTGGGATGGTATTTGGAATTTTAATAATATAATAGATTTTAGTGGTATAAAACCAGATGCATTATATCGAGAGAGACAAACACATTTATTAAGTATAAAAAATCTATTAATGCCTGTTTTATATATAAATATTAATTATAAAATTGAAAATAAAGAGCAGATAAATTCTAAATGTAAACAAGTTATTAGTTATAGTAATAAAACAGAAAATAAAATAAATAATAAACAAAAAATTTATAAAAAATATCAAGTTTCTAACATAAATAAAAATAATGTTATACAGAACCGTACAGCAAATACAAAAAACTGCTGGGACGGTTCTTTTTGTTTAGATGGTAGCCATATTTTAAGTGGTGCTTATGAAATAGATAAACAAATGGAAAATATATGTGTTTTTTATAGTACAAAACATGGAATTATAGATGAAGGGAGCAAAGAAATATTATGAGTAATGTAAATACAACACATACTTTAACTGTTAATGGAGTAGGTGTACAAAGTGAATTTGACCAAGATACATTTTTAAAAAGCAATAAAAAAACGACTACAGATTATAGAACTGCATTTGCACAAGCTATAGGAACAACAGGGAGAATAAGTAAAATTGTAAAAATGGCTTTTGGTATAGCAGGGGAAACAGACGAGCAAGGAAATCCTGCACCACCAACAGACAATGGTTCACTTAATAATGTTGTTTTAACTAAAAATATTAAAGAAGTTACTTATCCTGTTGAAACTTCTGTTTGTTTTGAAGCAGAAATTGAAGCTGGTGAGTATACTGGTGCAATAAATGAAGTAGCTTTGATAGATGAAGAAGAAGAAACTGCTGCTAAAATGCGACTCTTAACAAGTAAAGGTGTAGATGCAGAAAGTGGAGCAATATTTAAATGGACTGTAGAGTTTTGAGGTGGTTAGATGAATAGTGAAGAATTAAAAAAAGAATTTGGGTTATTAATGCCAAGTGAGATAAATGGGTTTAAAAGACCAGATGAATCAATACCTAGTAGTAATGATTTCTTTTTAGAAATTCCACAACTTATTTCAAAGGACCCAGTGCTTTATTCTACAATGAATTTGATTTTTAGTGTAATTTTATCTAATGATAAATTATTAAAGCAATGGCTTGATACATTGCAAAACGTAGTAAATGCTCAAGATTGGCGAGAGGTTACAGATAGTTTGAAAGGTTACATGACCCCAGAACTAAAGAAAAAATTAGATGGTATTGCAATGGGAGCTAATAACTATGTACATCCAAGCTCACATCCTGCAAGTATGATTGCTCAAGATGCTACACATCGTTTTGTATCTGATACTGAAAAAAATACATGGAATGGAAAAGCAAGTACATCACTTGTATCAACAACGGCAAATGGATTAATGCCCAAAAGAGATGGTAGTGCAACATCTATTTTTACAGGAGATGGAGCATGGAAACAATTAGCATGGAATTTAATTACAGGAAAACCTAGTACATTCACGCCTAGTAATCATAATCATGATAGTAGTTATGTAAAATTAAGTGGTGGAACATTAACAGGTATTTTAAGTTTAGTTGCTAATTCTACTGTTGGTTCACCTGCTGATGGAGATGATAGTACAAAAATAGCTAATACAGCATGGGTGAGAAAATTAATTACTACATTACAAAATAATGGTACTATAGGTGGTATTGTTGGTGGTAGCTTAACACAAAATGGGTGGGTTAAATTTAGTAATGGTCTAATTCTACAATGGGGAAGTGCCAATGGAACAGACGGTTCTAACCCTCCATGGTATAATTTCCCTATTGCTTTTTCTAATATATGTTATCAAGTGGTTACAAACCGCAAAGATAATGGTTGGGGAGCAGTAGATGGAAACTCAGCGGGAGCTTGTAATTGGAATGCAAAACAAGTTCAAATTTATTCCAATGATGGTACAGTTCCAGTAAATTATGTTGCAATAGGTAAATAACAATGGGGATATAGAAGTGATACAGGTTATGGTGGTAGAACTGTTACTTTTCCTATTGCATTTATAAAACAATGTTTTAACGGTCATGTTACTACTAAAAGAAGTGTGGATAGTTCTAACGGAAATAACTATGTTGATAAATTAACTACTACCAATATGTGGACTGTTTGTGATGGTGGTGGTGGTTATTGGTTTGCAATAGGTGTTTAAACCCCAATAGCAATATAACATAAAGAAACACCGTATAAGTAAGAAAAACTATTTAGCTCTTTTGAATTTAAGTGATATCCACAATTTGCACTATCATCACTATTTATACCTACCGCTAAAATACTAGAAAAGCTTTTAAAGTCTATAGGTAAATGAATTACTTTTCTCCACTGTCCGCTATCATTAGCAAATCCCCATTGTTTAAAGGAGTTGAAAAAATGAGTTTATAAATATATCTGATGTAAAAAATGAAGATTTATAGAAGAAAGGCTGATTTTATGTATTTAATGAAATTTGATGAAGAGGGCCAAAAGATTTCCGCCGTTCCGCAGGCATTAGCTAACGACTGGGGCGGCGAAGAAAAGTTGAAATCCGAAGGCTATATTGAAATATCCGATGAAGATTGGAACTATTACACCGGCAATATGGGTGACGGCGACAACGGCACTGGATATATTCGCGACAGCGAGACCGGTAAGCCGATTTCTGCGCCTGCTAGGGTAATTACATTAGAGGAGAGAGCAAATGTGCTTAAATCGGAGTATGAAGCCAACGTTAAAGCGATTGATGAAGCAATTCAGATTGCAAAAAATAACGGCGATACTGAGTATGTTACTGAACTACAGCAGGAACGACAAAATATATTAGATGAATATGCAAAAAAATTGGAGGAATTGACAAATGCTTAAATTTTGTACATTTTGCGGAAGAAAACTTGATACAGAAGGCTTTTGTACTAATTCAAAGTGTCCAGATTACAAACGAAAAGAACTTATAGAAACAGAAAAGAAAGAGTTAGCAGAAAAAGCAAAAAGCACCCAAGAAGCTAGTAAAAATAAGGCTTAGAGGGTGCTTTTATTATGCAAAAAATTATATTACCGTATTTGTGCCGTGTTCCACCTTAGAAAATAAAGGAACATAGCAATTTATATAGATTAATATTAACGCCGTATTAGTGCCAAATTTTAATATTTAAACACTATTAAATCCATTGCTTTTTTTAGTTGGTGCAGGTCCTTATGTGTATAGTGTTTTTCTGTTATATTACTGCTGGCGTGTCCTAGTATTCTTTTTATTGCGGTTGGATTAGCGTCTGCGTTATTTAATAAGCTCGCAAGTGTGTGTCTGCATTCATGTGGTGTATGGCGCTTTATTTTTAACTCTAGGTTTTATCGAAGCGAGTACGAAAACGGCTATAATTGAGATGTATGCCGTTATTATCTGTAGCAATATATTTATTGTTTTCTGCTAAAAATTCTATCCAAAAAGGTAATGTTTGTTTATGCAATGGAATAATTCTATTTCTGCCAGCTTCTGTCTTACTTTCTCTTATTATTAGGTAACGTTGTCTAAGCTTTACATCAGTTTTTTCTATTGCTAAAAATTCACTAGGACGAGTACCTAACATCATGTGCATTAGTATCATTTTGGCATATCGGTGTTCATCGGTGGCTCGGAAAAGTTTATAAATCTGTCGGGTATTGAATATGGTTTTTTTATAGACTTTTTTATTTTTGTCTATATCAATATACCGACTAATATCTTTTTCTGGTGGAATTATCTCATACTTCACTGCGTAGGTATACATGTGATGTAGAACTTGTCTAGCTTTCTTTTGTGTACTATATCCAGCACCATTATCATGTATATCACGTATTGCAGATTGTAAATCACCAATACGAATTTTAGCAAACTGTTTATCATATAAACGATTTAGATGTTTATATGCACAATTATAGCTAGATTGTGTACGTTCTTTAAT
>ERZ773173.1839-NODE-1839-length-17572-cov-3.313239_pt1 | contig 17572 bp, 14 predicted proteins | sample MGYA00580535_ERZ773173 | MGnify/ENA primary metagenome ERZ773173 (study PRJEB29015, sample SAMEA2737856) | human gut metagenome | biome: human gut; feature: human-associated habitat; material: faeces | place: China | collected 2012 ...
ATGGTTCACAACTGTGTCAAAAATCTTTTTACCCCACTCTTGACAAAGAGCCCTTTTAAACATACCCTATTTTTATTTTAAGTTGTTTTCTGACCTTTTACTTTTGTGAAAAGAAAAGCTTTCTTTCCGACCTTTACCTTTTTATTAAGCTTTACTTTTTTCAATTTTTTATCTCCGCAAAAAGCTCTTCTTTCGATATTAGTTACAGATTTCATATTAACTTTCTTTAAATTTACGCAATCTTCAAATGTTGCAAACTTTATAGTTTTAACCTTTTTAGGTACATTAACAGTTTTTAAACTATAATTTTTTCTGAAGGCTTTCTTTCCAATATTCTTTAATGATTTTGGAAGATTATATTTTTCCATCATTGTATTCCAGCAAAACGCTTCATCTCCTATACTTATTAACTTCTTTGAAAACTTAACACTCTTCAACATGTCACAAACTTCAAAAGCTCCTTTTTCAATTTTTCGTACAGTATTAGGCATAACAATCTTCTTAATGTTTGTTTCTCCTGCAAAAGCCTCTTCACCTATGACTTTGACACCATTTGGAATTTTAACAATTTCGCTGTTTCCTGTATATTCAACTAATTTTTTATTTTCAATAAGAAAATCTCCAAATTTTTTCATTTCATACGACACAGTTATTTTATTATTTTTTAAGTTCTTACAATATTCTTTCAAATTCCCCTGAATTGCTTTTGATGTATTTATAGCTCTTAATTTTTTAAGTTTTCTTAAGTCAGTTGTTTTTATTTCTGCATAGCTTCCTGTTAATGACATCCTTGTTATTTTCCTGCATTCACTAAATAATCCCTTTGGTATATTTTTAACTCCCGCAAGTTCTAAAACTCTCAAATTCTTTGTATACCTAAAAGCTCTGTCTGCTAATTCTACTTCTTTACAATTTCCTGTTATCTTTTTTACAGTAAGTGAAAACGCATCATTACCTATCTTTTTTAATGTAGACGGTATCTCTAATATAGTGGCTGATACATTGTATAAAGCTGCATCATCAAGAATTTCCAGTCCTTCGTTCAAAACCAACTCTTCTGTATTCTGAGGAATAGCAAAACTTTCTATTTCTTTTACAGTTGATGATAGAACTATTTTTCTTGCATAGAATTTATCTTTAAGCATAAAACTGTTATCTCTTTCAGTCATATCTCCACTGTACATACCCCATTTTTCATAGTCACTATATTCTCTTTTAAATGCATCTGAAGCAATTTTTGTTACTCCCTCCGGTATGTAAACAGTATCATCATTACCTTTGTACTGCTTTAAGACACCATTCTCAATTACGAAATCACTATCTTTCGTTTCTGCATTAACTACAAGCGTACCTAACGATAATGTAAGTAAAGTAAGTAACACCAATCCTATTCTTTTAATATTTCCTTTCATTTTTTGCACCTCCATTCTTTAATAATTGTACGAATAATTTTCCAATTTTATTGCATGATTTTAAAAATTATTCGTACAATTTAAAATCAAATCACTATTTTACTGTAGCACTAAAAATTCTTTTGTCATTTTTAGTGCTTTCGCTTTTCATTGCAAAAAATATTTTCGTATTTTTTGATTTAATTCCTTCTATCTCATTATTCTTTTGTCCTATTTCAGTAATATTCCATCTGAATATATATTTGCCAGATGAAGACATTTTAGCCACTCTATTAAAAGCATCGTTATACCCACCACCTGCTAGATATATATTTCCACCATTTGTTAAATCCATACCCTGAAATGAACCATTTGGATAAACCAAATTATTCGCATTGCTTGACTGCACAAACGATTTAGTGCAAGCCTTTTTAAGTGTTGTATTTCCCTTAAATGATACTGTTTTGTCTGTTCTTCCATCTGCTTCATCAAAAGCTTTATTAATTGCACTTAATTCATATATGCTATACTGAACCTTTCCGCTGGTAACCTGTGTTCTAATAATAAACTGTGAAGATGATGCTGCACAGGCTACTCTATTTACTGTTCCCACACTTGTCAAATTAGTGTTTGCATAATTCAAATATCTAATTTTGCTGGCATTTCTATTATTCAATGTTGTTTTAGAAGCATATTTAATTCTTGCTATTTGTTTAGACCATTGATAACTTGTATCAGTAGTTTTATTAACCTCTGCTCCAACATAAAAATATGTTGTATTATTATATGTTGCCATCGCAAGACTTTCCCCATGTCCAAAATCTTCCAAAGTCATATAATCACCATTTTTACATTCTGCAATAATGGAGTTATCGTCACTTGATTTAGTTCCTGTTATTGTACACCTAGATAATAAAGTATTATTACCAGCATGCTGTGTTATATAAATATATGTTGAACCCACAGCAAAATTTTGAATTGCAACGTTGCTTGGAAGCCCTGTTATTTTATATTCTACAACAGCTGCTGCATTTCCATGATTCTCCGGTTTAGCAAGACTTAATATATCTATTGCCGGTAATAATGATTCTGCACTCCATTTTTCCAATTTTTCCGAAATACTTTCAAAATCATTTCCATCATATAAATTTATTTCAGACGAATCATTACTCTTTATACTGTCAATTACTTTTTTAACTGCTGCATCATTACTCGTTGCATTATTTTCGTCAATATTAGCTTTTACAGTTGCATTGTTAACTGTAAAAAGTGTTGCTGCTACCATTATCGCCATTATAATTTTAATATTTTTTCTCATATATGTATCTCCTTTGAAAATTATTTTATTTTTAAGAGCTAAACTGACTTTTGGCTTTCTTTATCCCACGCCCATATACCAATTTTTCCGTGCTTTCTTTAATAATATTTGACTGTAGAATATTTTGTTATTTTTTCAATCACCTCAGTGCCTGAATATATTCTTACCACTACTCTCACTCTATAGTAATACCCCTTGCTTACAGTTTTCGTTTTCGTCAATGATTTAGTACCTGTACCACTATAATCTTTACTCCACATTTGAACTTTGCTGTAACTATTTTTGTCTTTACTTTTTTGTAGTGTCATAGTTATTTTAGATTTAAGATTCTTAGACATCTTATTTGTTGCTTTGCAACTAACTGTACTTCCATTGAACGCGATGCTTGATTGTACTTCTAAAGTATTATTGTAAAATGGAGCAACACCATATTCACTTTCGATATATTCATTCGCCACCACTGGTACTACCATCTGTACTGCTAACATAAATGTTAATGTCAAAACTATAATTTTCTTCATTTTATTGGTCCTCCTATATTTATTTTTTCGTTATCAATTTAACACTCTTATTAAATACAACGAACCAGAATGAAAAAAGTGACAATTAATTTAAAATTTTTTTTTTTTACTTGAATGCAAAGCTAACTTCTGGTTTGCTTTTTCTGTTTTCTTTTGCAGAACTAACTTCTGGTTTCGCCATTTTTTTGCCTATTTAACTGTTGTTTTTTCTCATTCTCAACTCTATAATTAAGTTAAATCAATGGATTTTTGAGCATACTAATCAGGCTCCCAGAAATCATGGTGCAAGAGTAACTTCTGGATGCCTGTGGATTCGGTTATCCTTTTCGTATCCTCCTGCCTGTTTTTTACTTCAATAGATCAGGCTTCAGGTGGACCTCATCCGGCAGGATGATTTCCAGCCCAAGCTTTTCCATTGCATTTTTATCAAATGACATCAAGGCCTTATTTATTGGTGTCTCACCATTAAATTTTGGTCTTGATGTGTTATTGATATGATTTATCATTAACTGAACCTTTTCCTGTGTAAGTTCATCAAATGATGTTTTCTTTGGCAATACATATCTTATGTATTCATGATTCTTTTCCAGTTCACCTTTTTGTTCTGAATGTCTTGCCTCACAATAGTATAATCTTGTTCTTTTTTCTCCGTTTATTCCTTTTTCGAACTTTTCAGGATCTGCAAACTCACTCCCATTATCTGTTAGAATAACCGGAAACAATTCCTTAAATTCTTCTATTCCTATTGTTTCTTCGATATAGTCAATCACTCTTACTGTGTTTGACATTTCCTTACTGTCTATTAGATATGCCAACATCAGATTGTTTTCCGGCCACAGAAATGTCTGTAATAGTTTTCCTCCTTTTACTCCTTCAACTGTGTCCATCTGAACTATTCTTATTCCTGGATGATCTTCAATATATTTCAAAAAATCATTATGTCTATGACCTATTTTCTTCCTTGGACTGACCTTTGGTGTTTCCTCATGTTTTGTTCTTTTCTTATATCTTACAGTTCTGTGCATGTCTATGTTTCTTGCCGATAAATAACATTTATCAATATATTCATATACCGTTCTCATGCTACATGGAATTTCTTCTCTATGATTCTCATATATATGTGCTATTGGCTGTCCTTTTTTTATTAACGGACTTATTAGTTCATCCGGTTCTATCAGTTCTGCCTTTGTCATGTCTATTCCTTCTCTTGAACTTTTTAATGTTTCAAGATACTCGTGATGTGCACAATTAGCATTATACAGATATTTGTCATTTCTGCATGTGGCAGATTTCTCACATGCATTGCAAACATATGGTGCCTTGTGTTCTATTGGACAAACATATGGTTTATATGCATCACATAGGGTCATACATTTGTAGCATTTCTTACATTGGATTCTACAATGATATCCTTTTTTCTTGTTACACAGGTTTCTTTTTTTACACGTATCTTTATATTTACAGTCATTTACTCTGTTGTAATTTCCTGCTGTTTTTGTTCTCTCTTTAAAATACCTATGCTTTCTTATTTCTTTGGATATGGTGTCCGGTGAACAAACAATAACGTCGGCAATTGCTGCAAAACTTAAATGTTTTTTTATCCTAATTGAATCTCCTGTCTGTTTTCCCAGGTTAAGTGTTGTCCTTTTTTTCTTTTCTCAGGCATTTTTCCTCCAATCTCAGGAGGATACATTCCTATTATATCATTGCAGCACTAACTTATGGGTTGATTGTAAAAAACAGAATTTCGAAATTCATTTAAGGATTTTTTTTTTTTATTTTTTCAAAAAACTCTTCGAATCTTTTCACTTATTCGAAGAGTTTTTGTATATATTATTCTATTTTACTTTTTTAACACTTCTTGCAACTTTTATTATTTCTTTCTTAGAAACATCAATTCCTGAAACAGTAATAATATTCTCATCTACACGCCATACCATATTAACAAGATTTTCCTTTTCAGTCATAAAAGCCTGCTGTCCATTTATATCTACATATGTGTTTTTTGTATTTTCAGTATCAATGGATAAATCTGTTCCATTAAGTGATGACTGGCTAAACATAATCAGTTTATCTTCATTATAATAATCAGCATTCCATCCTGCTTCATCTTTATGCATATCTCTCAGTTTAAACCCTTCCGGCAGATATGTGATTTCATATTCCTTGCTTAACTTTATTGTAAACCTGTCATCTGATACATTTTTAACATCCTCTACTTTTTCTCCCGGATATTTTCCAATATCAGTATCATCATATGTTTTCATAAAAAATTCCAAGGTTTTCTCTTTCATTGCCGGCACTGATACAACTGAGATGTTGAAAATTAACAAAAGTACTCCAAGAGCTGTTGCTGTTCTATATACTTTTAATTTAAAGCTCAATGATTTAATTTTCTTTTTGCACAGCTGCTTTTTGCTGATTTTTTCAAATTCTTTTATTTGCTGTTTTGTTGGAGCATACTCATCTGTTTTGTTTAATTCTTCTGCCTCTTTTAATATCTTTCGTCCTTCTTCTTCCTGATACTCTGACAACATTGTTTTAAGTACACTATCCATCATTTCATCATTTATTTGTCTTTTCTTCATGCCTTATACCTCCCCATTAAATATTTTTAGAAGCTTTTCTCTCGCTCTTCTAATATAAGAATTAACATTGCTTTCCTTAATCCCTGTTATTTTGGAAATTTCTTTTGAGGACATTTCCATTGTGTAGCGATAAGTTAGAAGTTCCTTGTCTCTTTCTGACATTTTCAAAAGAGCATTGCTTAAATCAATATACATTTCACTTTTTTCAAATTCATTAATATGTCTTTTTTCTGACATATTAGTATTGCTAACCTGTTCTTCTGTGACGTATTCATCTAAATACTTTGATTTAATTTTGTTCTTCCTTAAATAGTCTATACAAACGCTTCTAATAGTTATAACGAAATAATAAGACCTTGCGTGACAATTTAATTTATTTATTTTTTCAAAATTCCTAATTATTTTTATAAAAGCCTCATTTACCATATCATTTGCAGTGTGATAATCACCTATTATATCGTAGGCTTTTTTCCTCATTATGCGGTTATACTTCTTATACCAATCTGAAAGTATACTTTTCTTATCTTCGTTCTCTATGTCTTCGATTATTGCAAGCATAATCTCCCTCCATTTTTTATTAAGTGTCTTTTATATCTTTGGTTATCTTCATACATTCTAGCAAAATTCTATAGTGTATTCAATCCTAACGTCTATCTACTAAATACAATACAAAGCATTATTTCAATCCATTTTCAAATATGCGTAGAGATTTTTAATTAATAGGATTTTTTAGTTAGTCAAAAAAAGAGCTGCTACCTTAAGTAACAACTCTTTTTATTCTTTAATTCAATTATCTGATTAGTTTTATCCAATTAAATCATCATATAACTGCTGATATTTCTTTGCTGATGTTTTCCATGAGAAGTCAACTGACATTGCTCTTTCAACCATCTTATTCCAATCACGTTTCTTGTCATAATATACGTGTTCAGCGTATCTTACTGTACCCATCATTTCGTGAGCATTGTAATTACAGAATGAGAAACCTGTTCCTGTGTTCTCGTATTCGTTATATGGTTCTACTGTATCCTTTAATCCACCTGTCTCTCTTACGATAGGTAATGTACCATATCTTAAACTCATAAGCTGGCTTAAGCCACATGGTTCAAATAATGATGGCATTAAGAATGCATCACAAGCTGCGTATACTTTGTGTGAACGTTCTTCTGAATAGTAAATGTTAGCTGATACGCTCTTGCCATATTTCCAGTCAAAGTGTCTGAACATATTTTCATAACGTTCTTCACCTGTTCCTAATATAACAAACTGAACTGCATCCTGACACATTTCATCCATTACACATGAGATAAGGTCAAATCCCTTCTGGTCTGTAAGTCGGCTTACAATACCAATCATCATCTTCTTTGGATTAACTTCCAAGCCTAATTCTTTCTGAAGTGCTGTTTTGTTTTTAACCTTTTCTTTTCTGAAATTAGCCTTTGAGAAATTCTTGTCAATATACTTGTCTGTAGCCGGATTGTATTCATCGTAATCAATACCGTTAACAATACCTCTCAGGCAATTAGATCTTGCTCTAAGTAATCCGTCTAATCCTTCTCCAAAGAATGGTGTCTTAATCTCTTCTGCATATGTATCACTAACTGTAGTTACCATATCAGCGTAAACTATACCACCCTTTAAGTAGTTACCATTGTCATAATCTTTAAGCTTATCAGATGTAAAATAGTAATCTGACAATCCTGCAATATCCTTAATAGTGTCAATGTCCCATACTCCCTGAAATTTAAGATTATGAATAGTCATTATTGTCTTAATTCCCTGATAGAACTCTCCGCTTGCGAAGCTGTCTTTTAAGTATACAGGTATTAATCCTGTATGCCAGTCATGGCAATGTATTACGTCCGGTCTAAAATCTATAACTGGCAAAGCTGAAAGGACTGCTCTTGAAAAGAATGCAAACTTCTCTAAGTCATATCTTGCATCACTGTATGGCTTTTCTCCGCCGAAGTAATATTCATTATCAATAAAATAAATCTTTACTCCTTCGTATTCAAGTTCCATAATTCCAACATACTGTTTTCTCCAACATAAGTCCATATAAAAATGGTCAATGTATGTCATCTGGTCTTTCCATTTCTGGTCAATGCACATATATTTAGGAATAATAACACGTACATCATATTCTTCTTTGTCAAAACTCTTAGGCAATGAACCAACTACGTCTGCCAACCCCCCTGTCTTAATAAAAGGTACGCATTCTGACGCTGCAAATAATATTTTTTTCATATATTTTTCCTCCAAGTCGTCTCTTTTTTGGATTTTGTTTCTTACGTATATAATACTAGAAAATCAGCTTAAATTAAAGTACTAATTATCTGCATTTGTATTCTAATCTGATTTTATCTGCAATTAATGCAATAAATTCTGAATTTGTAGGCTTTCCTTTCTCTGCATTTATGGTATAACCGAACAATTCGTCTATTGTGTCCATTTTTCCTCTGTTCCATGCCACCTCAATTGCATGTCTTATTGCACGTTCTACCCTGCTTGATGTTGTCTGGAATGTTTTTGCAATTGTAGGATACAAAATCTTTGTAATGGAATTAAGCATTTCAGGATCATTGACCGACATAATAATTGCTTCTCTTAAATACTGGTAACCTTTAATATGAGCCGGCACACCTACGTCGTGGATTATGTTTGTTACATCACTTTCAATGTTTCTGTCCATAAATTTCTTCTTGTCCTCGTAGGCTGCAACAAACTTCTTGTTATCAGGCAAACGTTTGTTATAACTTTTTGCTGTTTTTACCCTTTCAACTATCATTTCTGTTTCAAAAGGTTTAAGCATATAATAACCTGCCCCGTAACCGAAAGCATCCTGAATTACTGTTTCATTGCTTATTGCTGATGTAATTATAAAAAAAGGAAGCTTTATAATTGAACCGTCCTTATGTATCTTGTTCATTAATGATAATCCGTCCATCTTTGGCATTATCAAATCCAAGACCACAACATCAGGATTGGTTTTCTTTATTATATCAAAAGCCTCCTCGCCATTTTTTGCTTTTCCGACTATGTTAATTTCCTCGTCCCTCTCTAATTCATTACAAATAGTCTCTACTATCTTCTCATTATCATCTACCACTGCCACACTAATTTTATTCATACTATCCTCCTGTCAATTTCTTTTATTATTTTAATCTGCATAACTATATAACTTTCAACAACAGTACTGTTATATTTTGTTGACAGAGAAGATTATAGTTTGAATTTTCCCGTTATTCAACTTAAAGAAATCGCATAAAATGCCATTATTCGACAATGTGGTTTACATATATTTTTTAATGTAACAATAATAGATAGTTTTATCTGTTTTTTTCAAAAATTCAGGTCGATAAAACACTTTTTGCGTCGGCAAAAAATTAATTTATGTAAACAATCATTTTTTCTTTTTCTGACAATTCTATTTCATATCCGTCACGGATTTCATAATAAACTTTTGGTCTTAATTTTGTTCCGTTAACTTTTGTTCCATTGGTTGAATCGTAATCTGCGATTCTGTATTTACCATCCTTATATGAAATAATTACGTGAATCTTTGAAATATAAGTTTCCGGTATTGTAATATCCGCATTTTCACGTCCGATTACAAAAGGACTTTTGTTTATTACAAACTTCTGATTATTGTATATGATTAAGGCTTCTCCCTGATTTACAACAGGTTTTTCTGCTCTTTTAGGCTGAATTGTGTTGCCAAAATTTCTTGTTGCATCAGAATTAGGATTTGTCATTCTCTTCTTGCGAAGTTCCAAATTAGCCTCTGTAAAAGGATTAATTACTAATCCGTTAAGTTCTTCACAATCGTTCATATAAGTGTACGCTGCTGAAGCAGACATTCTTATAAGTGAAAAATTATCCATATATTCTACAGGTATCTGTTCAAATGTTGTAAAAACAGGCATTAATCTTGTTCTTTTGCCATCTTTTACAACATCAGGTTTAAGAGATGCGTTTTCAATAAATTCACCCATAATCTGACAGTCGCTGTAATCAACTTTTGCAGCAACAATTACTTCACATTGCTGGAAAAGTTCTATAATATCTCTTTTTTTAATCTTTTTCTCAGGTTTCTTATTGTATTTCTTTATTAATTCTTCTATTTCATGTGCTAAATCTGCATTATTTCTTGCCATAAATTCCTCCTGTAACTTCTCTTACTTAAATATCATAGAAGTTTATTTTTCATATTCTCTACATTAAATATTAGTATACTACATTTTTCTACTTATTTCTTGATTTTTTTGCGAATTCTTTTTTCAATATTATAAGGCACTATTATAATCTATTTACAAGTTCCTTTTATTCTATTCATTTACTTATATGGACATTCTATTTTTATCTGATTTTTTATTATTCCTTTTTTCTCCTATTTTTCCGCCAGTTACATTTTTTAAACAGAATTAATCTGCCTTTTTTTGTAATTTCAGATTTAAAAATCATCTATTGCAAAAAATAGCTTTGCAAAACGCAAAGCTATAATCAATCCATATTTTTATATACTTTTCAACATATTTTCAGCTAATATACCATATCCTCTTGTTGGATCATTTATCATAACATGAGTTACAGCTCCTATTACTTTTCCATTTTGAATTATTGGACTGCCACTCATTCCCTGAACAATTCCTCCTGTTTTATTTAGCAGTCTCTTATCTGTTATTTTTATTACCATATTCTTTTCTTTTGCATTGGCATATATATTCTCTATTTCTATTTTATAAATATTTACTTTTCCATCTGCTATAAACTGTATAGATGCCTCACCTTTTTTTATTTCAGATTGTAGCCCTATTTCTTTTTCAGATATGTTATATCCTGATATAATTTTCTTATCCATATTTCCATACAAACCGCATACACAGTTTTTTGTAATATCGCCAATAATGTTTTTATTATTGTATTCTATTGAGCCACATAAACCTCCTGGTTTTCCAGACTCTCCTTTTCTAATTCCCCATATATTTGCCTTAAATATTGTTCCATTATTAGAGGACAGCAATTCTCCTGTATCAATATCACTTATCCCATGTCCTAAAGCACAATATTTATTATCCTTTGTTATAAATGTAACAGTTCCTATTCCCTGAGAATCATCTCTAACCCAAATTCCTAACATATAATTTCCATTTTTATCAGACACAGGCTTAATAGATATCTTTTTTGTAATATTATTATTTTTTACTGTTAATGTTACTATTTTTTCTTTGTTTTCATTTATAAGATATGACAATTGAGACTTATTACTTACTGTTTTTCCATTAAATTCCGTAATATAGTCCCCTTTTTTCACAAGACCTTTTGCAGGACATAATTTTTCGCCATTTTTTGATATAACCTGACCTTCGTCTATAATCATTACTCCTTGAGTTTTCAGATACAGGCCCACCGGCAAACCTACAGGGTAAACTTTTCTTTTATCTACTACTTTTACTTTTGTATTTTTAATTGGAACTATGCCAAACATTTTGTATTTCCCGCTATATTCACCTTTTTCTCCTGAATATATAGTATTTTTTCCATTCAGCCTTATACTTGTTTTATTTTCAACATTTAGTGAAACAGGCATGGAAAAATTATATTTGGTACTGGTATTTGTATTTATAAATATTGTATTAGGCAATCTATCCTTAACATACATAACTGTAGATACTACAATTATTACAATTGCTGTCATAATGGATGTAATTAAAAAGTTCCTATATTTTTGTTTGTTCATTTCCATACCCCTTTCGATTATTTTTGTGAAAAAATAGAAGGAAGACTTTTGTCCTCCTTCTTAATATGTGTAATATTCTTTAATTAAAACAAGTTACTTTTTGTTCTATCTGCCATATCTTTCATTTCAGTTGCATGAATAAGTCCGGCCTCTGTTATTCCACTTCCTCCATTTATTCTTACAAGTTCTTCTATTGACTGTTGTCTTGTAAGTTTCTTAATTGATGTTGTTGTAGAATTTTCATCTGCTGTCTTTTTAATTAAATAATGACTATCCGCCATTGCAGCAATCTGTGATAAATGTGAAATGCATATAACCTGATGATTTCTGCTGATTTTAGCCATTTTTTCTGCCACTTTCATAGCCGTCTGACCACTTATTCCCGTATCAATTTCATCAAAAATCAATGTGTCAATATCATCTTCTGTTGCAAGAATTGACTTAATAGCAAGCATAATTCTTGATAACTCACCACCTGATGCAACCTTTACCAATGGTTTAACAGATTCTCCCGGATTAGTTGAAATCATAAATTCAACATTATCAAATCCGTTTTCTCCAATGCTTTCTTTTCTTGTAATCTGAATTTCAAATTCAACAGCAATAAAATTAAGATCAACCAAAGCCTGTTTTACAAGAACTTCCAGCTCCTTTGCAGCTTTTTTTCTTTGTTCAGATAACTTTGTGCAGAGATTATTTAATGTTCCTTCCAATTCTGAAATCTGATTTTTAACGCTTTCCATTTCATCTGTCATATTGTTAAGTTTTTCCAGATATTCTTCTTTTTCTTCTTTATATCTAAGAATCTCTTCTATACTATTACCATATTTTAATTTTAAATGATTAATAACATCAAGTCTTTCTTCAACTTCCCTAACATATTCTGGATTAAAATCCATTCCACTGTTATAATCATAAATCTGAGATGTAAGCTCTCTGCAAAGATTATCAATATCATATAGTTCTGTCTGGAACTGGCTTATTTTTTCATCCATTCCCTTAATACTATTAATATCCATTACAGCCTTATTAATTATATCCCCAAGACCGCCTGCTGTTTCATAACTTAAGGCGTTGTAAATTTCTGACAACGCTGAAACTATTTCCTTGCTATTAGATAACTTCTTAAATTCTTCTTCTACCTGAACATCTTCTTCCGGTTTAAGATTAGCTGATTCAATTTCATTAACTTCATATTCAGCAAACTCAATCTCTCTTGCTTTTTGACCTTCATCAATATTAAATTCTTCTAATTTTTTTATTAATTTTGTATATTTACTATACTCTTCCTTAATCTTTTCTTTTAATTCTAATATGGAATCCTTTGCAAATTTATCCAAAATATCTAAATGATTTTTTGTATATAATAATGACTGATGATCGTGCTGACCATGTATGTCAATTAATAAGGACATTACATTTTTTAATGTTTTTATATTAACAGTTTCCCCATTTATTTTAGAAATACTTCTTCCTTCTGAAATCTTTCTTGTAACAGTAATAATGTTGTCCTCTTCCATATAAATATCATATTTTTTCAATTGTTTTGCGCAAGTTTCACTAACTGAAAAAGTTAATTCAACCAAAGAATAATCTGTGCCTTTTCTAATCATATCTTTAGAAGCCTTATTGCCTAAAGCAATGTTTACAGAACCAAGTATAAGTGACTTTCCTGCACCGGTTTCACCTGTTAAAACGATTAAACCTTTTTCAAAGTCCACATCTACCTCTTCTATTAAAGCCAAATTCTTTACGTGTAAATTTAAAAGCATGTTTTCCTCCTTTCTGCATTTTAGATAATTGTATCTTTCCAATCACCCAGAGAAAATTTCATTGCAAACACGTTGATTTTATCATTTTGCTCCGTCGCCTATTGCAAAGCGAAACCCTAAACTCGCCTACGGCTCACACAGTAGCAATCAAATTTAACGAATGAAACTTTCTATATGTTCCTTAACCCTATCTGTTTCTTCAGCATGTTTTACCACACACATTATTGTGTCATCTCCGGCAATACAGCCTAGAATTTCTTTAATCTGCATTGCGTCAAGTGCTGCAGCCACTGCCATTGCCATTCCTGACACTGTTTTTACTACAAGTATATTTCCTGCCGTATCCATTGTTATAATTCCATCATTTAAAACACGCATATACTTGCTATTTGATACTATATCTGAACTGCTCTGTACTGCATATTTCTGCTTACCGCCTTTTATGGCTATTTTTGTAAGATTAAGCTCTCTTATGTCTCTTGATATTGTGGCCTGGGTTACATTAAAACCATTTTCAACAAGCTTTGCTGCCAACTCTTCCTGAGTTTCAATATCATAATTGGTTATTAATTCTATTATTTTTCGCTGTCTTTTTGTTTTCATGGCATATCTCCTAATCACCAAGCTTATCCTTTATTACCTGAAGAAAGCTTCCTTCGTCAAGCTTAGCTATCTCTGTGGTTTCAACTGCTTCATATATTCTGATTCTATCTTCTGAAACTATGTTAAATATTCCATCACCGTCAAATGCTATCTTTCTGTTTTCTTCATTAGGCGTTCTTGACGGTCCGATTATAACCTCTATTTCATCATTTCTTGACAGAAGAATACTTCTTGTTCCAATTGAATGAGGACATATAGGTGTAAGAATAATCATATGTGAATCAGGTCTTGCCACAGGACCTCCTGCTGAAAGATTGTAAGCAGTTGAACCTGTTGGTGTTGACAATATTATTCCATCTGCCTGAAACTTTCCAAGAAGTTGACCGTTAACGTACACATCAAAATTGGAAATAGCCATATCGCCACCTCTATGTATTACAATATCATTAAGCACGTTAGACTTGTACACAACTTCGTTGTTTCTTATAACCTGACCGCACAACATCATTCTTGACTCAACATTAAATCTGTCATTTAAAAGTCTGTCAATTGAGCCTTCCATTTCTTCCGGTGAAATTTCCGCAAGGAAACCTAAAGTTCCCTTATTTACGCCAATAAAAATCACATCAAGTTTCTCTAAGTCTTTAGCCGCATGAAGTAATGTCCCATCGCCACCTATTGTTATAACACATTCAAGATTTCCTGGAACCTGCTCCTCTAAAATAACCCGATACTGTCCTGTAGCTGTGTCCACGTTATTTAAAACCACGCAACTGCCACCTTTTTTTATAATATAATCTGATATTTTATTTGCAATGCTGTTTTTTTCATCTTTATAGTTGTTTGTAATTATGCAAAAATTTTTCATCCAAAAACTCCAATATTCAAAAATTATAATTATAAACTTAATCTAAGCCAGTCTAAATCTAACTGTTTTCCTGCTTCTTTTTATCAAGTGTTACATGTGAATCTTCAACAACTTTAACAGGGTCAACACATATCTCATCTACAACCGGTTCTTCACCATTGTTCTGCAAATATAATAAATATTCAATATTGCCCTCCGGTCCCTTAACAGGTGAATAGTCAAGATTTAAAATCTTAAATCCTATGGACATTGCATATTCTATTACTTTTTCAATGACCTGAACGTGAACCTTCTTATCTCTTACAACACCTTTTTTACCTACATTCTCTCTTCCTGCTTCAAACTGTGGCTTAATAAGACATACTATCTGACCATTTTCTTTTAAAAGATTCTTAACAGGTAATAAAACCTTAGTTAATGATATAAATGAAACATCAATTGAAGCAAAATCAAGTACATCATCAATTTGGTCAGGTGTTACATATCTAATATTAGTTCTATCCATACAGATTACTCTGTCATCCTGTACAAGTTTCCAAGCAAGCTGACCATGACCCACATCAACAGAATAAACTTTTACCGCACCATTCTGTAACATACAGTCAGTAAAACCACCTGTTGAAGCTCCAACATCCATGCATGTTTTTCCTTCTATCTTCACACCAAAAACATCCATGGCTTTCTCTAATTTTAAGCCACCACGGCTAACGTATTTCAGTGTCTTTCCTCTAACTTCAATATTTACTTTTTCGTCGAAAGTTGTTCCCGCCTTATCCTCGCGTTCATTATCAACGAAAACTATACCACTCATTATTATGGCCTTGGCTTTCTCTCTTGAAGGAGCCAAACCTCTTTTTACTAATAAAACATCTAATCTTTCTTTCATCTTGTCAGTTCCATTACCTTTTCGTATATATTTTTATAGCTTATTCCTATTTCTTCCCTAAGCAAAGCCACGTTACCCTGTTCCACAAACCTGTCATCAATTGCCATAACCTGAACATCTGCATCAATTCCACTTTCCAATATGAAAGTTTCAACGCTTTCTCCAAAACCGCCTTTTTTAATTCCTTCTTCCACAACAATTATATGTTTGTGATTTTCAGCAACTCTTTTAATAAGTTCAGTATCCATAGGTTTAATAAAAACAGGATTAACAAATGCAGGATGTACATTCTCTTTCTCAAGCATATCTATTGCCTTATAGGTTTCCTCAACCATTGAGCCTACAGCTATAATTGCCACATTACCACCTGCATTGTTGCCATCTTTACTGCCTTCTTTTAATATCTGACCTTTTCCATACTGCAAATTAATGTCTTCCTTAATTTCAGGAAAAGCAACGCCTCTCGCAAATCTGATTGCTATTGGCCCGTCAAAATGTTCAGCAAACTTCATTGCCTCTTTTAATTCTTTAATTCCTGACGGTGCAATTATTGTCATATTAGGCATTGCTGACAGAAATGACATATCAAAAATGCCCTGATGGGTTTCGCCGTCACTACCAACCAGACCTGCCCTGTCAAAAATCAATGTTACCGGAAGTTTCTGTATACATACATCGTGTAAAATCTGATCATATGCTCTCTGATAGAACGATGAATATATTGACACCACAGGCTTGTATCCTGATACTGCAAGTCCTGCTGCAAAAGTTACTGCGTGTTCTTCTGCTATTCCCACATCGAAAAATCTGTCAGGTAATTCTTTTTGGAATCTTGATAATCCTGTTCCATCAGGCATTGCCGCTGTTATTGCAAGAATTCTGTCATTTGCCTTTGCCATTTTAACCAATGTTTTTGAGAAAACATCTGTATATGACATCATTCCGTTAGTTACTGTTTCAAGGCCTGTACTTATGTCAAAAGGATTAACTCCGTGATACTTAGAAGGATCATTCTCTGCAGGTTCATAACCCTTGCCCTTCTTTGTTCTTACACAAATAATAATCGGTCTGTTAATCTTTAATGCCTCTTTAAAAATATCTATCATTTCAGGAATATTATGGCCGTCAATAGGCCCAATAGATGTTATTCCCAAATCTTCAAACAATCCCTGACTAATAAACAGATTCTTAATATGGTCCTTTGTTCTTTTTACACTTTTTACAAGGCTTGAACCAAATTTGGGGATTCTGCTAAGTGATGTTTCTACATCACTTTTAAAATCATTATACTGTTCGCTAGCCCTTAGCTTATTAAGATAATTAGACATTCCGCCAACATTTTTTGATATTGACATTTTATTGTCATTTATAATAATAAGCATATTTCTTTTTAGATTAGCAACATTGTTAATGGCCTCTAATGCCATTCCTCCACTAAGTGCGCCGTCGCCAATTACAGCTACTATTTTTTCATCTGTTTCATTTAGTTTAGCTGCTGTTGCCATACCAAGGGCAGCAGAAATGGATGTTGAACTATGACCTGTATCAAAGCTGTCACATAGACTTTCATGTCTTTTCGGAAAACCACTTAATCCGTTTAACTGTCGCAAAGATTCAAACTCGTCCTTACGACCTGTTAAAATCTTATGTGTATATGCCTGATGTCCAACATCCCATACAATCTTATCCTTAGGGAAATCAAGCACTGCATGCAAAGCTATTGTTAAATCAACAGTACCTAAGTTAGAAGCAAGATGTCCCCCTGTCTTACTTACTGAATCAATAAGAAACTCTCTTATTTCTTCTGCAAGTTTTGGATAATCTTTTTTATCTATATTTTTAATATCATTTGGTTTATTAATTTTTTCTAAAAGTTCACTCATTT
>ERZ773173.1879-NODE-1879-length-17271-cov-5.248316_pt1 | contig 17271 bp, 15 predicted proteins | sample MGYA00580535_ERZ773173 | MGnify/ENA primary metagenome ERZ773173 (study PRJEB29015, sample SAMEA2737856) | human gut metagenome | biome: human gut; feature: human-associated habitat; material: faeces | place: China | collected 2012 ...
TTCAAATCTATAACCATTATAACACAATAGATTTGGGGGTGGTAAGGTTGGCTGCGAATTATTCCATTTTCAGAAATTTCCTATACTTTTGACCCCGGCATCATGTCATTAAGTTAAGAAAAGCTGGGGCTCGCAGAAATGCGGGCCCCAGCTTTTTTAACAATTTTCAAATTACACTTGACAAACAGGGTAAAATATGCGGCCTTTTTACTAACTGCGGTTACCCTCATACAACTTCTTGAAGATGACGGCCAGTTCCTTTTCAATCCTGCGGATCAAATTCTAAATCATTTTCTTTTGGGCATGGTAAGCACGGCCATAGGCATCTGCAGCCATCAAAGCCTCGTAGACCATGGCAGATGTAACTTCAAAGGGCATATTGTGGATGGTGCTCGTGGGAACGCAGGCCTTCTCAGCGGCAGTACGCACTTCCTCTGGCATCACATCAACATATCCCAGATCTGCAAAGCAAATAGGCAAGCCAACAGAGTCACTGAAATCCATGACTTCCTTCAGTTCGACCAAAGAGTTCTCCAGCACTAATTGCGCCAGTACGCAAAAGGCCACATTAAAGCCGTGAAGTTGTTGATGCAATGCAGGAATGAATGTGAAGCCCTTCTGGATTCCGTGGGCAGCAGCAAGACCGCCGCTTTCAAACCCAACACTGGAAAGATATGTGTTAGTCTCTACGATGGTTTCTACCGCCTCAGTACATACATGCGCATCTACCGCCAGCTTAGCAGCAAGGCCACTATGTCGCAGATTATCCCAGCACATTTGTGCAAGGCCAGTAGCAGCATAGGTAGGCTTAGCATGTACCTGATTATTTTTGCCAGATGCACGACAGGCGCGAGCCTCAAACCAGGTGGCCATAGCATCACCCATGCCAGCCACTAGCAGTCGAGACGGAGCCGCCACGATGACAGATGTATCCACTAACACCATTTCCGGGCATTTATCTAAGAATAAATATCGGTCAAAAGATCCATCCTCGTGATATAATACACTGACAGAGCTACAGGGCGAATCAGAGGACGCCACTGTGGGCACGATGACCATTGGTCGCTCTGTGGTGTGAGCTACAGCCTTAGCGGTATCCAACACCTTACCACCGCCAATACCTACCACTGCCGTGCAATTATTCTCAAGGACAATGGCAGAAATGCGTTCCACCTCAGCTTGTGTAGCTTCACCTTGAAAAACCACATAAGTCACTTCAAAATTCTTTCCAGCAAAGGTTTTTTCCAACGTACTTTGCAGCCGTTTCACACCGCCTTGGCTAAGAATCACCGTGAGACGTTTCCCCATTCCCTGTAGGTACCGATCGAATTCAAAAAGAGTGTTTGCGCCTTGCACATATTTTGCAGGGCTTTTTAAAACCTTAGCCATAATTTCCTCCTACATCTCTTTTGATGTAAACACGGGTAAAGAGCGAAAATAGCGCCCTTTACCCGTGCGATCAACTATTTTTCGCTTTCAACCATTTTACTCTACTTTTCATCACACTGACATTCCCATCAGTTGAGGCAGGAACGTACTGATTTGCGGAATATAAGTAACCAGCATCAAAACAGCAACCATGACGAAAATCCACGGCCAAATAGCTTTTGCAAGAGTTGTATATTTTACATTGGAAATCTCACTGGCCATAAAGAGGTTCGCACCAAACGGCGGTGTGATGAAACCGATCGCCAGATTCAAAATCATAATCATACCGAAATGTACGGGACTTACGCCAACGGCCTTAACGATGGGAAGTAGGATAGGCGTGAGAATGATGATAGCTGCGTTTGTCTCCATAAAGGCACCGACAAACAGCAGGAGGATGTTGATCAGCAGCAACAGGAGAATCTTGTTGGTCGTCAGTCCCAGAATCGCTTCAGCAATCATCGTCGGGATATCTGCGATTGCAAGAACTTTGCCAAAGCCGGAAGACATACCGATCACGAAGAGAACCGGAGTGCACAGCATCACAGCCCGGAACCCCAGATAAGGCAATTCAGAAATCTTGACTTCCTTATAGACGAAGCAGCTGATGATAATTCCAACAAAGCAGGCAAAGGCCGCAGCTTCTGTGGGGGTGCAGATACCGCCATAGATGCTGCCCAACACAAGAACTGGAATCAGCAAAGAAGGGATAGCATCCACAAAAATTTTCCAAATCTCTTTTCCAGTATAATGGTGGACTTCTTTGGGATAGTACTTCCGCTTTTTGGCAACAAAGTAGGAATAAACGCACAGTGCAATGCCGGTAATAATTCCTACCGGGAAGCCTGCAGTAAACAGAGACGTAACCGAAGCATTCGCCGCAACAGCATAGACTACCATACAGACACTGGGCGGAATAATCGTTCCGATTGTACCCGCTGTCGCTACTAAGGAGGCCGAATAGGGCTTATCATAACCGGCATTTACCATGACAGGAATCATAATCAAACCGATGGCCGCCACCGTAGCAGAACCGGTACCAGAAATCGCAGCAAAGAACATGCATGCAACGATTGCAACCATGCCAAGGCCACCTGTAAACCGGTCAAAAACAATCCGACCCAAGTCAAGAAGTCTCCGAGAAATGCCGCCCTTTCCCATGATATCGCCCGCAAATGTGAACAATGGAACTGCGGCGAGCGTGAAGGAGTTCAGTCCCGCTGTAATACCTTTGACAAAGCTCTCTCCAGAAATGACATCTTCCACGCTCATCAAAAAGAGGGATGCAAGGCCTTGAGAGAAAGCAATGGGTACAGAGGCAAAAATTAGGACTACAAAAGGAATTAACAGTTTCGCAATCATTTTACTGCTCCTTTCTTTCTATCATTGAATCTCTCACACTCTTTGACGACCTCGGAATCCATCAATGCTTCTTCTTCCTCTCTCGTGTGTGCTGGCATGAAGAAAAGCTTTGTGGCGCCTGAATAGCGTCCATTGGTGTTCTGGAAGAGATCATACGAGCTGTGAAGATGCCGCAGTTTCCAAATCAGAGCTTGAAGCATTCGGATTTCCATCAGAGCATATCCTATGACCGCAGCACTATAGACCACGCTCAGATTTGCGCTCAAGGTCTGAGCGGTATCTCCGTAGTAAAGCGCATGTTTCACCACCAGCACGGAGTCCTTCAGAAACAGTGCAAACATCATTAAGGCTACAGCATCCACAATGATCATCACTGCTTTTTTTATTGGGACAGGCAAAAATTCTCGAATAAAGTCAATGCTAATGTGTCGGGCATTCCGCACCGCATAGGGAATAGATAAGAATACCAGCCACACAAAAATAAAACGCGAAACCTCTTCGCCCCATGCGAATCCTGTATGGAATGCAAATCTCAGAATGACTTGCAGAACCATCAGCCAACTCATCAGATAAAACGTAACCGTCATACAGAGGGGCTCAAAATTGATATCAAGCCAACGAAGGAACTTTTTCATCGCGTGCCTCCCTTTTTTTCTTCAACATTCAACAATTTCCACAAAGACTACGTTCTTGTTTTTTCTACCCATTCTTGAACGAAGTCGAAGGTCTCCTCGCCAGCCATTTCGATGATTGCCGGATTCACAACCACATCCACAATCTTTTTCATATTGTCTCGTGTCTCTTGTGGAACAGTGGTGACTCGACAGCCGTACTCCTCAAATGCCTGAATATAAGAATTTTCCTGCGAGGTCAGTGTCTCACGGTGATACTGAACGGCGTTATCGACCGCTTCAGTAATCAAGTCCTGATCTTCAGAAGTCAACGAATCGAACCAAGTCTGATTACAAACAAGGATATCGGAAGATATCAGGTGGGATGTCAATGAGATATAATTCTGCACTTCGTAAAATTTTTGCTCGAAGATGGAAGACAATGCGCTCTCTTGTCCATCTATTAAATTCTGTTGCATGGACGTGAACAACTCATTCCAGTTTACAGCGGTCAGGTTGAGTCCAAGAGCTTCCCATGCAGCGATCTGCACCGGGCTGTATCCTCGAATTTTAAGACCTTTCAAATCTTCAACTGTCTCAATGGGACGCTTGCTGTTGGTAAACTGGCGAAAGCCCGTGGGGAAAAAGCCCATTCCCTGCAAGTCCATGCGTTGGTATGCATCCAGCATCTTCTGACCACCAGGGCTGTCCATAAAACGAAATGCGTGATCGTAGTCATCGAACATAAAGTAGCTTTCCAACGCCGCAAGAGTTCCGATTGTACCCGAAACATTCAAGTGCTGGCTTGTAACCATTTCGATATCTCCCACACGAGTCAGTTCCAGCATCTCCTGCTCGCCACCAAGTTGTCCTCCAAAGTAGATTTGTACATAAAAGCGGCCGTTTGACTTCTCTTCAAGTTCTTCTTTCATTTTCAAAAGAGCCTTGGAAACAGGGGCATTCTCAGAAGCGACTGTTCCAATCTTGATGTTGATTTGATTTTTGTCAGCATTTTCATTGCTACACCCCGCCAGCATAGCAACCATCAATGCTGCGAGAATGAATAGAAAACAGTTTCTTTTCATGAAAGCCTCCTTAAACATGACAATTGAGGACACTCCGTTGTCCGCGTCAAAGCGCCGCAACGGTCAAATAACATTTTATATGTTTTGGGGGTAAAGGACATTGTTTTGCGCCCCCTCTTTAACTTATCACCCATACCGAAACAGTTGTTGTGAGCATCGTCCACTGCACACAACAACGCATCAATGACTACAATCTATCTTGTAGTTAGGGGAAAAGATCCGAGTATCTGCAGCTGTATTCACGCAATGCCATGGCGGTCATAGGCCACCATGGCATTGCGGTAGCAATTGCAGTTAATAGGTAGGACGGCCCTTCTCATCATGGTCGGCGTCGTAGTGGATGTACTGGCCGCCGTTAAAACCGTTGAAGCCCAGCGGATTACGGAAGCCCAGAGGATTCTTACCAACGGGGTGGCGCTCCATCAGTTCGTTGATCATTTTGGTGTAGCCCTCAACAACCCGCTCCACCAGAGCGTCGCCTTTCTCCTTGGTGGCCTTGGTGGGGTTGCCGATGACGCCGTGATCCAGGTCGTCCTTCTCCAGCAGAGCCCAGGTGCCGAAGCCGCCGTAGCACTGCCACTCGTGAGAAGCCTCACCGGGAGCCATCTTCCACTGAGCGCCCATCAGGGGAGTGCCGCCGCCGTCGATGGCCAGCTCCTGGTGCATCAGCTCGGGATACAGGGACAGACCCATGGAGGACTCAGCCTCGTCGGCGTGCCACATGAAGTCCTCCAGGATGTGCTTGTTGTCACGCAGGAAGTCATACCATGTGGAGGCGATGCAGAAGTAGCCCTCCATGCCCAGCTTGTGGACCACAGGCAGAATGGAACTGTCGGCGCCATGGGCCACCAGCAGGATGAACTTGTTGTAACCAACATTGGAGGCACTGGCCACGATGTCATGGATCAGAGCCATGTTGGTCTCATAGTTCAGTGTAATGGTGGCAGGCATACCCATGTGCATGTAGGGATGGCCCCCGTACATAGGGCAGGGCAGGACGGTGGCACCGGTGCGCTCAGCCACCTTCTCGGCCAGACCGATGGCGTTGAAGCTGTCCATGCCGTTGGGGCAGTGGGCACCATGCTGCTCAATGGCGCCCAAAGGCAGGATAGCCACGTCGCACACTTCCTTGGCATATGCGATATTCACGGGTGCGGTGTTGTCCTCAAAATGGACAGAGTCTCTCTTATTCAGCTTAAAGCTGGTCTGCTTCATCTTCTCGTACATAGTTCGTTTCCTTTCTTTTCTTAGAAATTTCTTTTTAATCGGTCGCGCCGATGATTTGATTTACCTGAGTTCAAGGCTTCAGCAGTACCTTGATCCGCATTTCTTTCTTGCCGCGGATCATCTTCACAACATCTGGCAACTCCTCCATGGGCTTGACATGAGTGATAAGGGGCTTTACCTTCAGTTTGCCGGAGGCCATATACCGCAGCACCGGTCCGAAGGAGTTGGGACTTGCCAGAGAGCCTACCAACTCCGCATCCTTCACGATGACCGTATTCATCGCCACGTCCACATTGGCTCCATTGTACCAGCTCACCGCCACGATCCGGCCCGTGGGTTTCAGGGCCTGCACAGCCATGTTCAGCGCTGCGTTGCTGCCAGAGGTCTCGATCACGATCTCAGGGCCGGCTTCCGTCAACTCCTTCGCCCGCTGCACCACGTCCTCCTTGTGGTAGTTGATGGTCTCGTGGATGCCGCACTCCTTGGCGATGGCCAGCTTCTCATCCCAGCTACCCGCCATGATAACCTTGCTGGCTCCCGCAATGTTGGCGAGCTGGGCTGCCAGCTGGCCGATTGGGCCGTCGCCGATCACCAGCACCTCTGCCCCTGCGGGGATCTTCGCCTTGCTGACGGCGTACATGGCCGTGGCAGCAGGCTCTGCCAGGGCTGCCTCCTCCATGCTCAGACCGTCGGGGATTTTGTACACATGCCGCTGGGGCACCGCCACATACTCGGCAAACACGCCCTGACGGTTCTTGTAGGAGCCGATGACCTCCCGGTTGGGGCACAGGTTGTAGTGGCCCTTCCGGCACTCATCGCACTCACCGCATCCAAGGCTCACGTCGGAGGTGATCCGGTCGCCCACCTTGAAATCCCGCACGTTCTTGCCCACTTCCACGATCGTTCCGCTCCACTCATGGCCCGGAATGATGGGGTACTTCGTGTTGCCGTTTTTGATATGGACCATTTCGCCGGTCAGCAGCTCGATATCCGTGGCGCAGAAACCAGCATAGGCAATCTTCGCCAGCACCTCATTGTCTTTTACCTGCGGCGCGGGAATATCAGAATACTCGATGACTTCCGGCTGCATAAAGCGGATAGCTTTCATATGCTATGATCTCCTTTTTCATTTCCATTAGTTCATTGCTGCTTTTGAGCACCTGAATTTCGCCCTGACTGAAGCACCGGGCCTTGCAGCCTTCGGATGTTTCCAGCGCCCCGCAGAAGGTGTAGGGGTCTCCCCGATGCTCCATGAACGTCCAGATGTGGCAGGGAACACCGTATCGCGCGCCGCACAGTTCTGCTGCTCTGGCACCCTCTTCACCAGTCATATTGCCGAACTGCCCGTTGATGGACATGAAGGCCACTTCCGGCTGGTAGGTCTCCCCTACCTGACGGAACAGCTCTTCGTGGAACGCCGTGTCTCCGGAGAAGTATATCCGGTGTCCTTCCATCTCCAGAAGGATTCCAATGGCATCCGGTGCCATGGTCCCGTGGTCTGCCCACAGCGCGTGAATCCGGATTCCCTCATTCTCGTAGGTCTCGCCCCGGTCCAGCTGTACGCACCGATCCGCTCCGATATTCAGCTTCCGGAGTTCTTCCATACAGCTCCTCGGTCCGATGAACTTCACCGTCGGGTTATTGGCCGCCACCTGAGGAATCCCATCAAAATCGAAGTGATCAAAGTGGGTGTGCGTCGTGATATAATACGCCGCCGTCACCTCTGTCGGATCGATCAGCTGCGGAGAAAGCCGCTTGAAGCCCCGCATTCTTTCACCGCAGTTGGTGAAGTAAGGGTCCACGTATACGATCCGTCCTTCGGCATCCTTCAGGCAGACCCCCGCTTGTCCCAGCCAGCAGATCATCAGCTCGCCGGGTTCTGTTCGCATGGCTTGTATCTCTTCTAACAGCTTCATATCTTGGTGTCCTTACTTTTTGTGATTAGTACAGGCAACCCTCCAGCCAGGAATACCGCTCGTCGAACTGTACTTTGTACTTCTTCTCATCGCCTGCCAGACCCCACAGCAGATACGCCACGGTGCCGGGCAGTGCCACGGTGGTGTGATAGCCGCTGGGCAGTGCCACTGCGGTGTTGTTTTCCTCGATCACATTCACCTCATCCCACAGCTTCTTGTTGTCGTCCGTCAGGTCGTAACCGTGCTGCAGAACGCCGCCCTTGCCGGTGCCCTCAGAAGTCATCTGGAAGGAGAAGATCTCGTCCAGCACCACTTCCTTGCCGGGCCGCTCGTAATCGTGGCGGTGAGCAGGGAATCCGATCCAGCCGCCGGGGACAGATACCGTTTCACCTACGATCAGGTACTTGGTGATATGGTCGTTATGCTTACCGGGCTGGCCAAAGATAAAGCGGTATTTCCGCTTGTAAATGTACTCACCCGGCTCGCCCTCTTCGATCTCTTCCGGGGGGCAGAAATAAGGAGCATTTCCCTCTTCGCAGTACGCAGTGTAAACACGGGCCTCGCAGCCGTTCTTGCTGGTGAACTTCACCTTGGCCTTGGGAGGCAGATACACGGCGGTGGGCATATCGTCATAGACGTTGCCCCGCTGGCCTTCCCGGCCGTCAATCACCATCTTCCCCTCATACTCAGCCCACACCTGAAAGTCACCCTGCTGGAGCACGATCGCCTGCTCCTCACCGGTGACGGTGTACTCCAGACTTTCGCCGGCCTTCAGGAGAATCCGTGCAAAGCCCATGTAAGTCATATCGGAATTGCCCTTGGAAATAACACTCTCATAGCCGGGCAGGTTCTGGAAACGGTATACCTGTGTGTAAGACATCTTCTTTTCTCTCCTTTGATTCTCTGTTCCTTTATTCTTACTTTTCCAGGACTTCGCGGTTTACGGGGTAGCTGACCGCCTGTCCTGTTAAATACTCCGTAATCCCCTGTGCACTGTCCATGGCCATAGCCCGCAGGGCACCGTCGCACAGCGCGGCGTTATGGGGGGAAACAATCACATTGTCCATATCGAAGAGTGGATTATCCTCTGCAGGAGGCTCCTGCTCAAACACATCCAGTCCGGCGCCGGCGATCTCTCCGTCTTTCAGTGCCTCAATCATGGCCGCCTCGTCAATGATGGGCCCACGGGCCGCGTTGATGATATAAGCCGTAGGCTTCATCATCCTGAACTGCTCTGCGCCCACCAGATGGAAGGTGGAGGGGAACAGAGAGGTGTGCACCACTACGAAATCCGAGGTGCTGTAAACTTCCTCCGCAGAAGTCATCCGCACCGGCAGATCGCCTACATTCTCCTGCTTGACAAACGGATCGCTGGCAATGATATGCATGTCGAAGGCAGAGAGCTTCTTTACCACCAGTCGGGAGATCTTCCCCATACCGACAATGCCCACCGTAGCGTTCTTCAGCTCCATGGTCTTGTAAGTATTGCGCTGGGCAAAGCCGCCGTTCCGGGTCAGCTTGTCCATGCGGACGATCCGCTTGCTCAGCGCCAGCAGCAGCGTTACAATGTGTTCTGCCACGGCGTTCATGTTGGAATACGGAGCATTCACGATCAGAATTCCCTTTTCCGTGGCGTGGGCCACATCGATATTGTCCACGCCCATGCCGTGTTTGGCCACCACTTTCAGCGTGGGGATGGCATCCATGATTTCCGCTGTGATCTTGGCTGACCGGATTAGAATACCCGCGCATCCCTGAGCCTGGCGGATGATTTCCGATGCCTCCGTGCTGGTCCCCTGCACCACCTCGAAGTGTTCCTTCAGATACGCCACCGCATCGTCATGAATATGTTCTGTCAAAAAAATCTTTTCCATGTTTTACCCCCGGATCTCACCGATGGCATTTTTGCCCCACTTGACGATCATGCCCTGATCGGAAGCCAGCAGAATGTACTGCACACCTTTTTCAATGAGCCTCTTGGCCGCTTCCGGCGTACCAGCCACGGTGCCCACCGCCTTGCCGGCAGCCAGGGTCTTCTTGGTCACCATTTCAATGGCCGCCTGCACCTCTGGGTCGCCGGGTTTGCCGGGAACGCCGTAGGACTGGGACAGGTCCATGGGGCCGATGAAGATCACATCCACACCATCCACCTTCAGTACCTCATCAATATTCTCCACGCAGGTTTTGGTCTCACAATGAGAGATTACCATGGTATTGGCATTGGCTGCATCAATGTAGTCCTGCACGCCGCAGGTACCGTAACCACAGGCCCGCACGCTGGGAGAAAGGCCTCGCACACCATAAGGTGTGTACTTCACATAGGACACCAAGTCACGGGTAGCTGTTGGGGTATCCACATTCGGCACCTGTACGCCGGCATAACCCAGATCCAAGTTTTGCAGAATCTCTACTTGGTTATTTTCTCTGACGCGGACAATGGGAGTAATCCCTGCCGCATCCGCCGCCCGGACGATGTTGGTCAACTGCTCACGATCCACTGCCACGTGCTCCGTGTCCAGCACGAAGAAGTCGAAACCAGCCAGCGCTAGCAACTCCGGCACAGCGGCATCCGTCAGCTTGACAAAGGTGCCAATGGCACTCTCGCCGTTTTTGATTTTCTTTTTCAACAAGTTTTCTCGCATGGTTTCTATACTCGCCCCTTTCAGTTGCTTTAATTTATAGCAAGTATCGTGCCATTTTGCAGATTTACCTTTCCAATGCCTGAATTTCTACAAAAGTTTAAAACATCACAGCATCTTTTGTTGAAACACACCAATACATTTTCATTTAAACGCAAAAATTAGTTTTTTTAAAGTACTATCGACAGTTGTACATGCGCACCCATGCGTACAGTGTATGCAAAATCACGCACTGTATATAAGAAGGCGAAAAAGAATTTTCTCCTTTTCGCCTTCTTTGATATTCTTTTCCTACTTTTGGTAGTTTTGCTGTTTCCGAACAATAGTAGACGGATCTACACCCAAAGCAACAGCAGCCTTTCGGATAGAACCGCACTGTCGGATTGCTTTCTGAATTGCCATATACTCTGCCCGCTCCACCGTTTCTTTTAAAGTGATCACCTCTGTGTCCTCAGTAAAACCACGGTTCTCCGTTGAAAATTTGAGCCGTTCCGATAGGTTCTCTCTTCGAATGATGTCACCCGGTGTCGTAATCACTAAGTTTTCCATTAAGTTTTCCAGTTCCCGGACATTTCCTGGCCAACTGTAGCTTTCCAACACATCTATTGTATCTGAATAAATGGATTTATTCGTATGGTACTTTCGATTTGCCACGGTCAAAAAATGATTAACCAGAGGCAAAATATCCTCTTTTCGGTCTCTCAGAGGCGGAATCTCGATGGGCACCACATTAAGCCTGTAATAAAGATCTTCTCGAAACCGTCCCTCTTTGACCATTTGTTTTAGATCTTTGTTGGTAGCAGCAATGATTCGCACATCCAGATTCACAGTCTCTGTACCGCCTACCCGGACGATTCGTCTTTGCTGCAAAACCCGTAATAACTTTACCTGCATGTGCAATGGCAAATCGCCAATCTCATCCAGAAATACTGTACCTCCGTTAGCCGCTTCAAAGAGACCCTTTCGCCCCTTTGCGTCCGCACCAGTGAAGGCCCCCTTTTCATAGCCAAACAACTCTGATTCGATCAGATTTTCCGGAATCGCCCCGCAGTTTATCTGCAGATACGGCTTATCTTTCCTAGGACTGGTATTAACAATTAACTCAGAGATAACCTCCTTACCAGTGCCAGACTCTCCCAAAATCAATACCGTAGCACCGTCGAATGTAGCAGCTCGCCGAGCCAATTCTACCACTTGAGTAAATGCTTTGCTGTTGGCAACAATAGTTCCAACACCCAGTCGCAGTTTCATGGTTTCCAACTGACTATTCTGTTGGCGGATAATTTCATCCTTGTCCTGCAAGCTTTCACGCATTTCATTCAGTGCCGTGATGTCTCGAACATTATTGAAAATATATTGAATATCTCCCGCTTCATTAAATACTGGCGTTGCCGTAGCCAGCACTGTCAAGCAAGTCCGAGGGTTATTACACACTCTAGAGACCTGTTGCCGAGTTTGCAAAGCTTCCAAAATAGCAGAGGTCTGAAATACCCCTTCGTCTTGGAGTTCTTGCGTAGTCTTGTTTTCCAGCTCTGAACGCGGCACGCCCAGCAACTTAGCATTAGCGGAATTTGCAAATAGAATCTTGCCAACATGATCTGTAATCCATATTCCGTCATAGGATGACTCCAGTAATTTAATAAGAACATTTGCGTCAACCATTGTTCCACCCCTCTATTCGCCTGCAAAACGCCTTTGTTTTCTGCCACAATAATTATCATCTATTTATTTTTTATAATACCGCAAAAGCAATCGCACTGTAAATATGCTTTTGCAGAAATTTCAACGCAAAGCCCCAAGTGGAAGCACTCTTTGTAGCCTAATGCCCCTAACTAGGAAAGATCCCAACAAGATGTCGGTGCCGCGGTATGTTTTGTTGAAAGGAAACATCAGCGCCAGCAATACGCCTCGTGTCAGGCATGAATCTGTTCCACCGTGAATGTCAAGCGTGAGGGCGAGTCCTTGATTCAGTGCATTAAAGGTGTCAGCCCCAGGCCACAATAAATATACAAGGAAGCTCCAACACTAGAGAGCACAAAGCCACGGCACAGGCAAAAAAGTACTCGCCAACTTATCGATCTCATAGGATTCTGCATTAGTCTGCTATGACAGTGCTGGCTATGATGCAAAAGGAATATCGTGCCGTCTGGCTATCAATCTCCAGTGGGAAATCTATCCCGATGTCAAAGGCTGTCCAGAGGACAGGTTGAGTGCCGCCGCAACCGCCGTTTCTGCCTGAACGACGGCATCTTGCTTCACCGTCACATACAGATCCCCGGTGTGGAAGGCCCACTCTCCCTCATCTGTGCAGTCAGCGCCGGCAACGGGAACCTCGGAGGAATCCTTCCCGGCATATCTCAACGCGTCGAACACGCCCAGCGCCATGGCGTCATTGTTACAGATGACGCAGTTATAGGCCGTTCCGACCGCTAGCAACCCCGTCATCGCGACCCGGCCCGATCCCGGAGCGTGGTCATGAAATCGTCTTTCTGCGAAAGCAGGAGCACCAGGGAGCGTTTCTGCGCCCCGTCAGTGGGTGCGGGATTCACGACTCCGCAGTCGGTCAGCAGCAGTGCCGTAAGTGGTATGCCAAGCTTGCGATTTTTCATAGCAACCTCCATTTGTCATTGGTTTTGAGGGTACTGACCGCAGTATAAAAGGCCCGCAGTGAAATGAAAAGAGGAAAAGCTGTGGGGAGGCGGTTTGCCTCCCCACAGCCACGCTGAATATAGGACTTTTCTGCTATTGGATGCGATATTTACGGTATTCTGTAGGTGTAAAGCCGGTATACTTGGAAAATGCAAGAAGTAGCTGGTATCCTCAAAGCCCACGACCTCCGAGAGCGGCGGTGTAGTAGCCATGTCTCCGTGGGATCAGCAAGATTTCCTCCAGATCCTCGCGACAGTGCATCAGGGTAGAATGGCCGTCCATCCAGTCTGGATAGCTGATGTAGGCAATGTTAGGCTGACCCACCAGCAGGGCGAACACATTCTCCCCACTGAAGATCCGGTGATGCCGCTTACTCTCCTCCCGAACCACGAAAACTCCTCCCCCATATACCGAAAAGCATGGAAATACATCGGACAGATTTGGACGCAGCGCGGTACCGCAGGAAAATTCTGTTATGATTATGGAAATTATGACATAGGGAAGTCAAGATGCCAAATAGTGAAACATAGCAGGCCAAAAGTCACAACCAGAGTGTTAAACGCTGGACGAGTTTCACGTCTTGAAAAGGGATTAGCCTGTTGAACTTGCAAAAGTGTTTAGCAGAAATATCTTGGCAAAGTTTTGCATTTAAACGTGCAATGGGTGTTAAGCAAAAATACACCGAGAACGATTTGTTTCAACCCACTGTTTCAGGGTTGCTATAAACTGATCGATTTCCTCCGTGGTATTATAGCGGCAAAAGCTAACACGGATAACGCTAGAAACCACTTCCTTTGGCAGCCCCATGGCGGCAATTACATGGCTGGGTTCGCCTTTGGAACAGGCAGAGCCTGCGGCGATATAGATGTTCTCCATGCTAAAATGGGACACTGTTTCTTGAGATGGGATTCCAGGAATAGAGAAGTTCAGGATATAAGGACTGATGTTTTTCGTCATGGTCAGACGCACCTGCGGAATCTCTTGAAGTTTGTGAATCAAATAGTCCTGTAGACTCTGAACATACTGGAAATTCTCTCGAATGCACGGAAGCAGCTTGTCAGCGGCATACCCAAAGGCACAAGCCAAGGGAACGTTTTCCGTACCAGGCTTAATCCCTCGTTCCTGCTTACCGCCATAGAGAAATGGGCGTACCATTACGCCATCCTTGATGTAGAGCGCACCGATACCCTTGGGCCCATGGATCTTGTGAGAACTGGCAGAGAGAAAGTCTGCATCATATTCATAAACCTTGAAGGGGATTTTGCCGAACCCCTGCACACAGTCTACATGAATTCGGGTGTTAGGATTCTTTCGGCGAACCCCTTGGATAATCTCCTTGATGGGTAACAGTTCGCCAGTCTCGCTGTTGACCTCCATGCAGGACACTAGCGCCGTTTCCTGATTCACCGCGTTGACAAAGTCCTCCACCCGAATACAGCCCGTTGCAGGATCCGGCTGGACATAGGTCACTTGATAGCCCCGTTCCTCTAAGGCGTTGCAAGCTCCCAATACACTGCTGTGCTCAATAGCGGTGGTGACAATGTGTTTTCCTGTAGCCAGATTGGCTGCCGCGCCACCTTGAATAGCTAAATTGTTGCTTTCAGTGCCGCCAGAGGTAAACACAATACAGTTAGTCTTTGCCCCCCACATTTTAGCAATCTGGTTTCGGGCGACATTCAATGCCTGATATGCCTGAACACCTACATAGTGAAGGGAGGAAGGGTTTCCGAAATTTTTTGTCATGGCTTCCGCAGCAACCTGAGCAATGTCGGAATCGACCCGCGTGGTAGCACTATTGTCAAAATAAATCATGAGATTCCTCCTTCATGATTGGAAAAGCAGGGCCTGCCAATGATGACAGGCCCGCTCCAGCTTGTCAGAAAGCTGCGCTTATCCACTTTTACGCTCGCATGACTTCCAGCCCCAAAGCCTCGGCAGCAGCAGCAACCTGATCACCATAATCACCGTAAACCAAGGAGAAGTGATGACCGACATACTTCTGGCAATCGTGGAAGTGCTGGGTATCAGCCACCTTGTAGCGGACGGCCAGCTTGCACTCGGGGACCAGATAATTGTCGCAACCGGTGATCTCGCCCTTAACGATCATGATCTTCTTCATGTCGGGGCTGAGGTTGATGGCAGTAATAGTATCGCCGATGTCCTGAGAGAAGTCATAGCGCAGAGTGGTACCCCAGCCGTCCATGGCGAAAGAGACCAACTCCACAGGCAGGGCGGGCTTGTCATAGCCCTTCATGTAGCGGGTGGGCACGTCGTGCAGGGTGCGAACCTCGTTCTCCTCGGGGTTCCAGACCAGGGTGTTGCCCATGTAGGGAGCGGCGTTGGAGACAGCCATCAGGATGGCCTTGGAGATAACAGAGCCGACATCGCCAGCGCAGGCAGCAGGGATACCTTCCTCTGTGAGAATGGACTTAGCCAAGCAGAAAGTAAACTGCCGCTTGGCCAGCTGACGAGTAGCGCAAACCTCAAAGCAGGGAATGGTGAAGGCGTTACAGTCATGGTGGGCCATCTGTTTGCGAACGGCAACATAGAACTCCATGTCATTCTTCACGAATTCGGCAGGCATATGGACGCCCTTGGCAGACGAGATCAATTCATCAGCCATACGGGCAGCCTCGGCTTTTTCTTCTTCCGTCAGATTATCGATAACATCAAAAATCTGCTCAGCGTTGATATGAGAGAAGCGGGTACCGAATTTTTCGGAGACACCCTCCAGTGTCAGATAAGAACTCTGGCAGCCAAAAGTCAGAGGCGAATTCTTCAGGGGGAAGAAAATTTTCAGATTCTTGAGGATTTTCTTGACCCGCAGAACGTCAACAGCCTTCACGAAGTCATCCATGTAACGGCAGGGATACACATCGTCCCGCCCCATCGCCAACAGGTGGGCGCTCATGTCCACGTCATCGCAGGGAGAGAAAGAAGTTTCATGGGGTACAAATGCAATAGCTTTCTTGGTGCGGCTGGCCAGTTCCACGGTAAAATAACCGGAAATGCGCAGTCCGCAGACCAGATAGATATCGACCTTCTCATCATCAGCCAGGGCTTCTTCCCAAACGTTCTCGTGAATCACGAAGTCCTCGTTCCAGTGTAACAGGGAAGCTTCCAGAACTTCGGTCTTGGCAGGATCGACAGCTTCCTGAATACGCTCAACAAAGCGGTCATATTCCTTCTTAGCAACTTCCATATCGCACTCAGTGGTCAGTGCGTAACCCTGGCCGTAACGGCAGGGGCCCTGATAGGCATGGATGTGATACATGGTCCAGAGGATGGGCTTTACAACAATTTTCTCCTTCAGGGGGCTCTTGATTTCGGGAAGCACACTCATTTTTCATACTCCTCTTCTTTTTGTAGTTTATTTTTTCACCACGGATCTTTGCTATAGCTTTATTGTAGCTGGCACATTATAAAAACGCCATGAAGAAACAGGATAAATCAGCGTACATTTCTGTAAAAAAACAGCATTTTTTGGTGAGCATGTAGCACAATACGGACTGTGTAGTGTTTTGACATGTTACAATCGCCCAAAGGCTTTTGTTCTTTTCTTGCATTTATGTTATTTTATGCTATACTTTTTAGAGAGGTGGGAGCTTATGGAACTATATACCTTAATACCGCAAAAAGATAAACAAAATATCGACTTCCCTTGTGTTCCCTTCTGCGTGGAGCAAACAAAAGTAGTTCAATCCGATTTTCCCCATATCCATGATTTTCAGCAAATGACCGTGATTCTTCATGGACAGGGCGAGTTATCTGTCAATGGTGTCAGTCAGCGTATTCACTCTGGCAACGCCTATGTTATTGGCAGCTACATTCCCCATTACTTGAAGAATACACAGGGACTAGAGTTAGTGAACATTCTGTTCAGAACAGAGGACTTATTGCGATTTTCCGGTTCTCTGAAAAAACAAATAGGATTTCAGTCACTTTTTATGCTCCCCGCTAATGCTGAAGGCGGTTCCTTTGGCCACATCCTCACATTGAATTATCAGGATCATGAACAAATAATTCAGCTTGTACATACTATTTTAGCGGAAGTAAAAACTCGAGAACCAGGAAACGAAGTTTTGGTGCAAGCCTGCTTTATGATTCTCGTCACTATGTTTTCACGACTTTACGGTTCTACGCCTCTTTATGTGCCAAAAGAAAACGAACTAAGCCGCATTACCTCTTTTATCCGGCAGAACTACAGTCACCCCATCTGTATGTCTGATATCGCCCGCTCCGCTATGATTAGCGAGCGAAAAGCACGAGAATTGTTTACAAAAGAGTTTCATTGCTCCCCCATGCAGTATTTGATGTCCGTCCGTTTAAAGCATGCTAGCTATTTATTGCGTTT
>ERZ773173.1882-NODE-1882-length-17246-cov-6.408819_pt1 | contig 17246 bp, 19 predicted proteins | sample MGYA00580535_ERZ773173 | MGnify/ENA primary metagenome ERZ773173 (study PRJEB29015, sample SAMEA2737856) | human gut metagenome | biome: human gut; feature: human-associated habitat; material: faeces | place: China | collected 2012 ...
CGACACGACGGGCTTTTTTGGTTTTGCTTCTACCCCAACTATTGACATAGAGCCTGAATTGTACAATGTTGTTGGACATGGTTTGCTGTCTCCTTTCAGAATGTGTGTGGTAACTTCATTCTACCAGAGACCGGCAAGCCGTGTCTACCTTTTTATGCTCTTTTCAATTTGCGCAATTTATTATACCTTATCCGGTATTTGGTTTCTTCACAAAAACATTATACCAAAAAATAGAGCTACAGTCACTGCTTTTTGCAGCCTGTAGCTCTGTTTTTTTTGAGGCTATTTTGAGCCAGCCCCCGGTAGATAGTTATTGTTGCCTTTTAGGTTGCAGGCTTTTTACAGACATCCGGGATCGCATCGGACCAGGGGAGCAGATCCTCCAGAAATGCCGGATCTGTTTCGTTCATGTGCTTGGGCAGCTCCGTGAGCAGATGTCTGAGGTACTCGTATGGTTTCAGCCGGTTTGCCTTGGCTGTCTCGACCAGGCTGTAAATCACCGCGCTGGCCTGTGCGCCGTGGACAGTGTCAATCAGCCGCCAATTGTTACGGCTGACGCAGAACGGACGGATCGCACGTTCGCAGGCGAAGTTGTCTATGGGAATATTGCCGTCCTCCAGGAACAGTCTCAAATACGGCTCCTGGTTTACGCTGTAACGAAGCCCGTCCCGGGTTTTCTGAGATACAACCGTTTCGGGATCAATCATTTTTGCCCATGCGAAATAGGCATCCACCAGAGGCTTTGTCAGCTCCTGACGGCGGTTGACCCGTTCTTCCGGGCTCAACTCCTTCCATTGCTCCTCCAAAGCATAGATGGACGCAATCCGGTCCAAAGCCTGGTAGGCAACGGATTTCTTTATGCTCTGCCTGGACGGTCCGCTTTTCTTCACTGCCTTCAGAGCGTCGGAAAACGACCGTCTGGCGTGTGCCCAGCAATTTGCGTTCCGGATCGGGACATAAAGCTTGTTCGGTTTGGCCTCTCGGATCGTTGGGCGGATCGTCATGCCGTGCTTCAGCCAGTCGAACTGCTCCTGGGTAATGCATATCGCCTCCTGCGGCGTCCGCGGCCACTGAAATCTTCCACCGCTCAAACGTTTGTACAAAAGCAGATAGCCGTCACCCTCAAAAACGAGGCCCTTGATCCGGTCGGCCCTGGTGCCGCAGAACAGGAACAGCACGTTCTTCTCGGTCGGCTCCATATGGAACTGCTCCTGCACGATGGCCGCCAGACCGTCGATCCCGCAGCGGAGATCTGTTCTGCCGCAGGCAATGACGACGCGGCTAAAACCCTTTGCGTCATTCAGCATGGCTCAGCAGCTCCTTTAACTGCCGCATGAGCTTCGCCGACACCTCGTTTGTCAGAGACAGCTCCGAGCCTCCCATACGCAGGACCGCTACCGGATGAAACACAGGCGCTTTTTCCTCCGGGGCTCTGTAAACGGTAATTGCGTTGGCGCAAGAATCACTGCCTACAGCAATGCCGGTTTCTTCCATACATGCGAGGGCATGACTGTCTGGGTCTGCAAGCGGAAGCTCGACAAGAGACTGCTCTGTATGAGGAATGACAGCCGAGACACTGCTTTCCTTTTCCGCTTTCGGACGCTTGAGGCGGCCAAACACCTCACGCTCCCAGCGGTAATATGTTGACGGGCTATAACCCTCCTGCTCGCACCACTCCCGGACAGGTCGCCCGCTGGCGCGACATTCCATAATTCGCTGCCGCAATACTTCCAAACCGGCAGCATGTTTCATCTGAACCGCATTCACCGAATACCCTACCTCCTGACTGTGTTGAGAAGTGTTGGAACGTTTCGAAACTTCTCGGAACGTTCCAACACTTACTGATACTTTCCAGAACGTACCGCTACTTCCCGGGGCATTATCTCACCGTCGGTCGCCTTTTGGTAGGTACGGGTTATTTATCGTTTGCTTTTTATAGCTTACGAGCGCATATGTCAACTCGTGGTATGCTGTTATTCAGATATCATTCATGCATATGCTGACGACATAATCATTCTGTAGACTACTGCCATGAAGTTATTTTTGAATCTGCCGAGAAAAATACTCGTTTTTGAGTTTTACCACTGTTTTGCTTAAAAGCAGAATACCTATCAGGTTAGGGATAATCATGAGACCGTTGAAGGTATCTGCAATATCCCATGCGATGCCCAGTGTAGTGACAGAACCAATAAGAATGAAACCTATCCATAACACCTTTACGACAGTTTTGCATTTATCACCCAAGAGAAATACGCTGGCACGCTCGGCATATGTGTAGAAGCTTATCAAACAGGAGAAACCGAACAGTACAACAGCACCCAGGCAAATATACCTTCCAATGCTGCTTGGGAGCATTTTTTCAAACGCATGTATAGTTAGGGCCGCTCCATCATACGAGCTATCTTTCCAGAGACCGCTCAAAACGATTGCCAGACCGGATACGGTACAGACAAGGATCGTGTCCAGAAAAACTTCAATCGGCCCCCATACAGCTTGTTCAACAGGGTGTTCCACCTTTGCGCTACTATGGATCATTGCTGCAGTTCCCAGTCCGGCTTCATTGGAATAGATTCCCCGCGCAACGCCGTATCTCATGCACACAATTACAGAGCCGATCGCACCACCGGATACGGAGGAGGGGGAAAATGCCGCCTTGATGATTTCAGTAAGTGCAGCCGGCACTCTGTTGATATTGAGGACCAGGATTGCAATGCCAGCCAAAATGTATGCACCGCCCATAAACGGAGAAAGCCACTCGCATACCTTACCGATACGTTTGACACCACCAAAAACGACCGTTGTGCAAAGAAAAACAAGAACAATTCCTGTAGCGATCGGCGGTACATGGAAGCTGTCTTCTATCGCAAGAGCTATCGTGTTGGTGTCCACGACAGCCGAAATAACAAAAGCAAAGGGAATCACTAAAACAGAAAAAAGAACACCGAGCCATTTGTTGTGAAGTCCTTCGGAGAGATAATACATCGCACCACCTTGAATGGAGCCATCTTTAGAGACCGTCCTGTATTGTATTCCTAGGGCAATCTCAGCAAATTTGGTTGCCATACCAATTAAGGCAGCAATTATCATCCAAAACAGGGCTCCAGGACCGCCGGAAACGATGGCTGTTGCTACTCCGGCAATATTTCCGGAGCCAACTATTGCAGAAACAGAGGTCATTGCTGCTTGAAAGGAGCTCATATCTCCGCGTCCATCAGAGTCAGGGCGGCAATTCTTTAACCGCATTCCAATCGTTTTTTTTAAGAGGAAGCCGAAGTGTCTAAACTGTAAACCCTTCAATATAACCGAGTAATAAGCACCAGTTATCGCAATTAGAATGAGAGTTGGAACACCCCAAACTATGTTACTAATAAAGCCATTTATTTTTGTAATTACGTATTCCATTTTTTCACCTGTTTTTCTTAAGTCTTAATCTTGGTGTTAGCGCCCAACTGACATGACCATTTGGCGATTTCCGCCGGGCCCGAACATTGGTAATCATGCAGGATTAACAAATTCTCAATGTCCAGTTACTATGGAATAGTAAACTGTGCTTCAGTTTTTATCTTGCTATTTGGCTTACGGTTATACCAATCATCTATTCATCTATTGAAAAAACCTGCTGATTAAACATGTTTCGTGGAAGCTGCTGAAAAGCAGAAATGCCACCAGTTTCCATTTTGCATTTTATCACAGAAATGCAAAAAAGTACAGTATTTCATATGTTCGGAGAAGTTGCCATCAACCCAATTAAACGTAACCTCTATGACAAACCGCAGCTTAGAAATACGAAGCTCGCAGAGCGGTTGAGAGAAGTGCGGGCCTTTCAAGGCTGACGATCCGCCTTTGCCGCCAGGCACTTCGGCGATGATGACAACGCCAAATATGTTTGCCTTTCGGAAGAAAATGTGCCGGAAGCCTGAGATCAGGCAATCCGGCACAATTATAGGCGGTCATAGTTTACCATAATATATTATCGTATATCTCTTTTCAGCCAGGCATGCGGCATCGGTAACGAGTGGTGCTGTTGCTGCGTGCCACCGGTGCTAAAACCCCGAGAGGGTGGCGCTGAAACTCCGTGATGGTGGTGCTGAAACCCCGTGATTCTGTCACAGCAGCTGCACCGGCGGACGCAATGCAGCATAGCGCTCGAAGCAGCCGTGCCAGGGAATGACGAGGATCTCCTCCGTATGGCGGCGGTTGGTGACCAGGAGGCAATCTCCGGGTTTCTCGCACAGGGCGATATTGTCCTCGATGAACTGCCGGTCGGCTAGCAGATCTGTGCTAAAGTTCTCATAGTCGATCTTATCCAGGCAGATTGTTTTTACGACTTCAAATTCCATCCACTTCCCCTCGCAGCGGCCAAAGGCCAGATCGTCCGTGCGTCTCGGCTCAAATACGAACCATGCTTTTCCTTTCATCTATGTTCCATCCTGACGGCAATTATGGGATTGCCGCTGATCTTTTTCTGGTGTTTCTCCGATAAAAGTAACACATTTGCGTTCAAATGACAACATATGTATTCAGAAAAACTCTGATCTTCCAGTAGAATTTGCGTGTAAGGAGGCGCAGATAAATGCTGGATGCAGTTGCTGTCGGAAACGTGATTCAAGACCTCAGGGAGAAGAAAGGGCTGTCGCAGGATGTTGTCAGCGGCTTTGCGGGCATCGGTAGGACGCATCTCAGTGCGATAGAGCGTGGCCTTCGGAAACCGACCCTGGAAACCTTTGTGCGCGTTTGCGAAGCGCTTGGCGTCAAGCCGAGTGATCTGATGGCCTTGATCGAACAAGCGGGTGCAATAAAAGACGACCCGGACTAGACAATTCCGGGCTGAAAATGAAATGGCACAAAAATGGCAGAGATTTGGCAGAGTTTTGCCAATGACATGGCAGAAATAATGTGATATACTCCTACTGTGAACACGTGGGTCCATCCGGGCTCGCGTGTTTTCTTATGCCATTTTTGAAGAAGGAGGATCGTGCAAATGAAATACTGCCCGTTCTGCGGTGCGGATCTGCTGAGTCCGGAGGTCTCGTTCTGCGCAGAGTGTGGAAAAGCTCTGCCGGTCGGAAGCTCTCGTCAGACTGAGACAGAGACCGCCCTGGAGAGACCCTCGAGGAAAGATACTCGCCCTCGGGAAACACGCAAAAAGGCGGCTCCCGCCAGACCGAGACGGAAGCCGCGAAAGAATCCCGGATCATCGATCGAAGGAGCACCCACGGAGAAGCTCTCATCTCGGTCTGGGGAGGATGCTGCACCGGAAGGCGCCTTGCCGGACGATTACGATGGGTACTACGACGATGTCGCGCCATTGGATACCGATGTTGTCAGACCGGGTCTGGATCGGGAGATGATCAAGAAGATCGTGCTTCTGGTTGCAGGCGCCTTGCTGACCATCGCCCTCTGCGTGGTGCTGATGACCGTGTTGTAATCCGTGACCTAAAACCGTGTAATGAAACAGGAGTGATTGACTATGTACTACATTTCCAAAGGCATCCCCGAAAAGGGCGGCATCACCGCTCAGCTCCGCATTGTGACCGGCGGGCAGATCTTCACGCTGTTCGGTCTGGACGAAACTCTCTGGCTCCGAGCCAGATTTGAAGTGGTCGCAACGGCAACGCCGGAGGAGGAAGCAGTCCGCAAGATGCTCAGACTCGGTCTGATGGAGTACACCTCGATGGAGGACCCGGCCGCGCGCTACACCCTACTCAGCCGCTGCATGATCGTCCCCGCCAAACCGAGCAAGCGAAATGCCCTGCGCCGGGATGAAAAGATTCTCCTGGATTGGATGCTCGGAGCGGGCTTCCGTCTGAGTCTGGCAGAACTGGTATATCTGTTTGACAACCGAGTTCGGCCAACCAAGGACCTCCTGGGCAAGGAGAACATGCAGGCTCTCGTAGACCGCATCTATCCGGATCAGAAGATTGAAGACCATGTCCTGGAGGCAAAGATGGCTGACGCAGCGCAGCGAGATGCCGTCGTCGACGCAGTCCTGGGTCTGCTGAAAAAGAAGCGGGTGGTGCTGCTGTGAAACCGAGATCGATCCGGGAGAGCTTCCGGACCTTCCCCGCAGTCCTCCAGCACCAGATCCTGCTGCGCTGCGGCTTGACGCTGGGCGGGCTGGCGGCCTTCGGGCTGTTCTGGGCGCTATCCTCGGCGTTCTGGTTCGGTGCGCCGTTTCTAATGCTGGCATTCTGGATGGGCGTCTCTGCTGTCCAGACATTCCGGACGGTGTTTCACGGGAAATACGCCCGTGTCCATGCCGTCTGCAAGCAGGTCATCTCCACGGCAATTTTGAAACGTCCCAAGGCGCTGATCCTCTCCACAGAACAAGGAAACCTCCGGCTCCGAATCCAGCAGCGGATCCGAAAACCGGAGGTCGGTGATGTATTTACCGTCTATCTCGCGGACAGCGCGATGCTCTACGAGAGCGAGGAAGAGTATGTCGTAAGCAGTTATCTGGGAATTACGAGGGCCGTTGACAAAGCAGGTACTGCCTGAATCTCCGACTTGTCATTCCCACAGAAACAGGCCTTCCGCCCCTGCAATTCTCCCCAGAAGATCGCACATCTCGTCAGACGGATGGTAGACCGTCATATAGGTATCGCAACCGTCCAGATCAATCATGGTCTCCTGCTCCGGGAAAAGGATGCGGACAGCTTTTCCATTCGACAGGGAGGCGAGCTCCAGCGCAAGCCATTCCGGATCGGGGTTCATAGACCAGGTTTCCCCTGCGTCGAAGGATGCACGCATGTCGTAATAGCAGTTCAGCTTGAGAAGCAGCTCCGTCTGCTTTTTCCGAATCTCCCGAAGCCGTTCCGGGGCAAGGAAGAATCGCTCTACGGCAAAATACTGTCCCATAGATTCGCAGGGAACCCGCTTCGGTAGAATGTCAATAATACAGTAGGGCTCCTTCAGAAGCGCCTCAATATGTTCATTTGTTTCCATCACAGATATCTCCGTCATTTGATTGCCGCAAAAGCTGCAGCTTCTCTGAGCCAATTCAGCAGTTCATCGTCTATTTCCTCCGCACTGCCGATCATTACATGATGCGTCCACCTCTGGGGGTAAGGCTCAACCGCCGCATCGACCCTCGAGGACTCCAAGCGGGATGGCAGCATGATCGTTACAGTCAGATAATGAGGCGGACGCTCTTTTTTCTTACGCACCGGAGTGAAGGACACTGCCGCAAACAGGTATCGATTCCGAAAGGAAATTTGTGTGCGTTTGACCTCTATGAGCGTCTCCGGCAACAAGCTGAGCAGTTTTTCCTTCAGCAGCGCATAAAGCGGAAGAGCGCCGGGATCGGCATCAAAGAAGAACAACTCGTCCGGAGTCATTTCAATGTTCATCGCAATTTCCTCCTTCGCCCAATCTCGTGCCAACACAATCATTATACCAAAAAGTATCACGGTCTTCAATTTGTTTTTCCTGCACCGGCGCGATTATCTGAGACTTAAAAATGTAGGTTTGTCAAACATATTGGACGGTGAACTCGTTGGGAGAGAGCCAGTGGAGAGGTCTCATGGGGAAGTTGTTGGAGCGGCGGTTATGGACAGCGAGCTGCTTTGCAAAGTCGTCCAGAGAATAGAATGCGTGGCAGGAATAGAAGCGCTTCTGGTCCTCACGGTGGCTGCGCTCCACCTTACCGTTGTGCCGCGGCGTATATGGACGAATGAGCTTATGCCGGATGCCCAGCTTAGCAGCCGTCCGCTCAAACAGTGTCGGCAGATCGCGTTTACTGTTGGAAAAACGGTTGGTAAACTCAAAACCATTGTCCGTCTGAACGCATTCCACCTTGATCCCACGGCGCGCATACCACGCGGTCAGTCTGCGCAGGAAATCTGCCGAGGAATAGGTGGACTGCTCCGGATAGGCGGCGAGGAAACGCAGGCGCGTGAACTCGTCGATGGCGGTGTACTGGAACAGCCGAAGTTCCGGATCCGCGATGCACTTGCGCGGCACGACCTTCACATCCACCTGCACGCGTTCTCCGGGATAAGTCATCTGCTCATAAGGCTTGGGTTTGTATGTGTTTTTCGGCTTTTCGGCGGGAAACAGGCCCATTTTGCGCATGACACGGAACAGGCTTTCCGGGCAGCGTGTATAGCCGCGCTGCCGCAGACGGTGCCAGAGTTCGACCATACCCAGGGTTGGATTCCGGCGGCGCATATCGCGGATGAGCTTCAGCTCGGCCTCTGTGTGCTGGTTGGGGTGGCTGTGAGGCCGTCTGGACTGGCAGGCCAGGGATGCCACACTTCCATCCCAGCGCTGCTTCCAGAAGTAGATGTACGACCGGCTCTTGTTGTACTTCCGGCTGGCGCGGCTGACGCCGTATTTCTCTGCGTACTTCATTAGGGATTGCCTGTAGGCCATGTCTTGTGTTATACTCTTGCTCATGAGGGATATGGTCTCCTTTCAGAAAGTTGCTGTGTGGTAACTCAACTTTAACACATGAGACCATATCTCTCATACCTTTTTCTTCTATTGTCCAATATGTATTGTAGTCCTACACGGCGCGATTATCTGAGACTTAAAAAACTGTTGACGGAACCGGAAACTTGTGGTCGCCTTTCTGGCACCCTACGGCATCACGGCAAACCGGGCGGTCAAGCTCTTCGAGATCTACGGCAGACAGACGCTGAACATCGTGCAGAACCATCCCTACCGGCTCTGTGAGGTGGCGGGCATCTCCTTTCACACGGCGGACAAGATCGCCATGTCGATGGGGTTATCCCGCTGCTCTCCGGAGCGTGTGGATCAGGCGCTGCTGTTCACCCTGTCTGACGCAGAGGGCAAGGGTCATCTCTGTATGGAAAAGCACCACTTCATCTCAACCTGCCTGCAAATTCTGGAGACCCCGGAGCTGACGGAGGAGATGCTCGCCAACCGCGCCGCCCGTATGCTGGCGGACGGTCGGCTCAGCTCCTACCTCGGCTTCGTCTACCGGGAGCGCACGGCATGGCTCGAACAGCACCTTGCGGAAAAAATATTTTCGCAAACTGCAATGAAGGCCGCTTTTCCCATCGTAGATGTATACAGGGAGATGGCTACCGAAGAAGCTCGATTGAAGCTCCGGCTTGCCTCGGAACAGAAAGCGGCCATCGAGACCGCGCTGACCCAGCCGCTGACCGTCATTACCGGCGGCCCGGGCACCGGCAAAACTATGATCCAGAAGGCGATCCTTGACATCTATCAAAAACACAACCCGAAAGCAAGGATCGTCTGCTGCGCCCCGACGGGACGCGCCGCCAGACGGATGGAGGAATCCACAGGACATCCTGCCTCCACCGTCCATCGGGCGATCGGGCTCTACACCGGCGACGACGGCTGCTTCGGCACGCCGACGCCGCTGAACGCAGACCTGCTTTTGGTGGACGAGATCTCCATGCTGGACATCTATGTGGCAAGCGCCCTCTTTGACGCGATCAAGCCTGGCTGTCAGATGGTTCTGATCGGCGACGCCGACCAGCTTCCCTCTGTCGGCCCCGGTGCGGTGCTGAGCGAGATGATCGCGAGCTGCTACGTCCCCGTGGTGCGGCTGGACAAGGTCTACCGCCAGCGGGAGGGCAGCCGGATCGCCATCAACGCCAAGCTCATTCGTCACGGCAATCTGGCGCTGGAGTACGGGACAGACTTCGAGTTTCTGAACTCGCCCCAGCTCCCGGATTCCGCCGAGACCATGGTGCAGCTCTATCTGCAGGAGGTACGCCGTTACGGTGTGGACAACGTGGTCCTGCTGACGCCCTTCCGCCAAAAGACGGAGACCAGCGTGAACGCCCTCAACACGAGGCTGCGAGATCTGCTGAATGGCTTCGCATCGCGCAGTCAGGTGGGTGTTGTCCGCAATGATCGCATTCATTGCCTCGCGCATCATGCGGAGGATGAAGTCACCCTCCGCAGTACGGGCGTACATTTTCTTTTCGCCCACGCTGAACGCGCCCCAGCAGCTTGACAAATAATACAGATTCAGCGCTTTGCTTTCCTCACCAAGCTGCGTCACGAAGTCATTGTAATCATAGACAATTCTGCGATCTCCATGAGGTGGAAAGATTGCCCTGATAACCGTACTGCATGATCCGTCCCAGCAGGGTTTTGATGGTGTCAGCGTCGATGGTGCTGTTGCAGTCGGATGGGTAGTTCTTCCAATAATCCTCGCCATGGCGGGAATATGTCTTGCCCAGCAGACGAGGCACACCCGGCTCAATGCAGTAGCAGGCCTGTCCATCGAAGGAGCCGATGGTGTGCAGCGTGGTCATCCAGGTTGCCTCGCCGGAGGTCCAGCCGTTCATGTAGTGAAGCTCATCATGGCCCCATGTGCCGCTGTAGTCCAGATTGGCGTCCCCGTCTCTGGGGAACCCTACGGAATAGGACTCAGCGGTTTCTCCGGCAGTCGAGGCAGCAAAGGCCGTAGTCGTGCCGATGCTCATGAGTGCGGTGAATGTCATCAGAACCGCAAGAAGTTCCGACATTCCCCGTCTGAAAATGTTCTTTTTCATGTTGGTTTCATTCCTCCTGAAATTGAATTTTGGTATGAAAAAAGCGTCGTATTTCTGCGACGCTTCGGCTTGTCAAAAAACTACCCAACCGCCCTCGTTTCTGCTATAATAGAAGAAACGGGGGTGTTTTTTATGGAAGACTGGAGAAAAGACGCACGGCGCGAGCCGATCATTGTGGACCTGGATGCACTGGTGCCGAAGGACCATCTTCTGCGGAAGATCGAGAAGATCATGGACTATGAGTGGCTATATGAACGACTTGAGCCGTACTACTGCCATGACAACGGACGCCCCGGAACCGACCCGGTCGTGCTGATCAAGATGGTGCTCCTTCAGCACCTGTTCGGTATTCCGTCTCTGCGGCAAACCTATCGGGAGATTCAGGTGAACAATGCCTATCGCTGGTTTCTGGGCTATGGGCTGCTGGATGAGATTCCACACTTTGCAACGGTGAGCTACGCCTTCTGCAAGCGTTTCCCGGATGAGCTGGCCAGTGAGATATTCGAGCACATTCTCAACAAAGCGTTGAACAACAGAATGCTGGACCCCAGCACGATTTTTATTGACGGCACCCATATTAAGGCCAGCGCCAACAAGAAAAAGTTCCGGAAAGAACAGGTCGCAAAGGCGGCAAAGGTCTACTCCGGGCAGCTGCGCAAGGAGGTCAACGAGGAAAGAGAAAAGCTGGGCAAAAAGCCCATTGAAGATGAGGACGACGAGAATCATCCCAAGGGCGGCTGAGGAGAAACAGTAGAGAAAACCGTTTCCACCACAGACCCGGACAGCGGAATATTCGCAAAAGGCGAGCATGAACGGCAATTTGCCTACGAAGCGCATACGGCTTGTGACAAAAGAGGTTTCATCCTGGGCGTAGAGGTAACCGCCGGAAACGTCCACGACAGTGTGGCATGGGACAAGGTGTATGACGAAGTAACAAACAGATTCGACGTTCAGTTTGTGGCCATGGACGCGGGATATAAGACCCCTTGGATCGCGAAGAAGACTTTAGACGATGGAAAGATTCCGGTTCTCCCGTATACGAGACACAAAGGCAGCAAAGAAGGATACCGCCCCTGGGACTACCAATATGACCCTGTAAAGGATGTGTTTCTCTGTCCCCGCGGTCAGGAGCTTCGCCATACCACAACAGACCGGGATGGGAAAAGGATCTACCGCAGCACCCCCCAAAACTGCGTCAACTGCCCATTCAAAGCCTGCTGTAAGGCGAACGAGAAAGGGCAGAAGGTATTCACAACCCACATCTGGCAGGAATACCTGGACATTGTGGAGAGTATCCGAAAGACCGACTTGGGCAAACAGATTTATGCACAGCGAAAAGAGACCATTGAACGGGTCTTTGCGGATGCAAAAGAGAAACACGCCATGCGTTATACACACCACCGAGGCTTGGCCGCCGTCACCAGATGGGTCAGGCTTAAATATGCTGCCATGAATCTGAAAAAGCTGGCAAATTGGAGTTGGAGGGGCTCCATTTTCCGGCTGATACGCACTTATTTTTCCCCAAATTGCAACAGAACCCCCGCTTTCGCCGCATGAAAGCAGGAGTTCTTTGACAGGCTGAAGCGTCGTATTTCTACGACGCTTCTCAAAGTGATATAAAGTTTTATGCGTACCCGATGTAGATCAGATACTTGTCTGTGCCGATGCATTCGTACCAGATCCAGACATCTGTGATGCTCTTGTCCTCGGCATATCGCTTCAAACGCGAGTTAATGTCTCGCTCCAGATAGATGCAGCCCTGCTCTGCGGAAATCGGATTGTCCCAGCAATCGGTTGCCGAGCTATCCAAGGTCAGTCCCAAGCTCACCGCCGTGCTTTTTGCGTAGGAAATCCAGCAGTTGATATCAAATACAGGTTCAGTCTCCGGAGTCGGTTCCGGCTCGGTTATCGCAGGAACGGGCGGTTCCTCTGTGGGGTTCTCTGTTTCCACCGGTTCCTCCGGAAGCACGGGCGGCTGCTTGGTTTCTTCCGATGCCGGTGCATTCGATTCCGTGGGTGCGCTTACCGGCTCAGAAGAAATAGCAGGGCCGCTTTCGTGCTTGTCCTCATTTGATGTGCAAGCTGCTGGATCGGCGGCTTCTGTCGCTGCTTTGGTGGGAGCGCTTGAATCTGTGGATACCGGCTCAAAGGAAACAGGCGTTTCTTCTTGTGGCGTTGGAGCTTTCGATGTGTTTCCTGCCGTTTGCCCTTGCAGGGGCTCGGCGGCGCATCCGGAAAGCAATACAGCAAGCAGGAGCGCGCACAACATGAGATTCTTTTTCATGGGATGACCTCCAATGACTGTTTTTTCTCATATTGTATGAATGCGCTTGGTTTTCTTCAATTGTGCCGCCTGTATATTTTCCTTTTGAGCTGGTATTGCCGGTAAATGAGGGGGAGAGTGTGAGAGGGGGAACGGCGCTGAAGCAGCGTCAAAAGGGTAGACTGCCCCCTTGGCGAAGAACCTATCTTGCGTCATTCCGACTTTTCTGCCTTTCCTGATACCGGTGATAATATTCCAGCGCTTTCATAATATAATCACCGGTTTTTTCGTAAGGAACGCTGGCAGGGATAAACCTTCGGGCTTCGGCATATTTGATGTTGATTTTCTCCCTCTGATTCGGCTTTTCCTCGCTCATGATCGACTCGATGACCTCGTTATTCAGCTTTCCGTCCTGAGAGAACCGCTTCAACTTAATGGCCTGGGCAAGGGATGGCGTGGCATCTGCGTAAGAGATTTGCTCCAGCAGCGCACCTTGTTCCTCTTTTTGCAGGTACGAAAGCTCCACCGCCGGTCTGAACGCAATGCGCCCCTCGTCAACCAAGTCAAGCAGTTCCGGAATGAGTTCGGTGAGGCGGATATAGCGGAAGATCGTATTTTTGCTTTCTCCCACTTCCGCAGCCATTTCGTCTGAGGATTTTGTTCCAAAAGAATTGTTCCCCAATGGGGAATAATTATCTTGAGCTGGTCTGCCTGCTTGTCTCTTCATGGCCTCCAAACGCATCTTGTACGAAAAAGCTTTTTCACTTGGCAGTATCACAGAACGCTGCAGGTTCGATTCCACCATTAGAATGATGGCCTCATCACGGGTCATCTCCCGTACCTCAGCCTTCACGGTAGCGAATCCGGCAAGCTCACAGGCTTTCTTTCTGCGATGCCCCGATACGATCTCGTACCGCCCATCCTCCTTCGGTCGGAGGGTGACAGGGGTGATGATCCCGCGCTCCTTGATGCTCTGAACAAGCTGATCCATATCCTCGTCCAGCTTCACCTTGAAGGGGTGGTCGGGGAAATCGTCGATCTCCGAGAGAGGAATATCATAAATATGGGGGAGCTTGGTTTCCATTCGCTCCGTGTCATTCATGAATAACTCATCGTACCCGGTCAGACCCAGATCGATTTTTGGCACGTTCTTCAATCAAAGTCACCTCCTTCGTCAACGCCGCATACGCCGCTGCAACTCTGCCGCTTCTGTCATGAGAGAATATACTTTCACCATAAAGACTGCACTCCGCAGTTCTTACCGAGAAGGGGATTTCGGAACGAAACACGCGAATGTTTTCTCCGACTGTGGAACGGAGCGATGAAATGATCGTTTTTGCATTGTTGGTGCGGTTATCTACCATCGTCAGCAAAATACCGTCAATCTTTAGTCTGGGATTGATCTGCCGTTTGATCTTCGAGATCGAACGCAGAAGCAAGTTAAGTCCTTTGGTTGACAGGAAGTTCGGCTGAGATGGGATAATCACACTGTCTGCGGCAACGAGTGCATTGATCGTCATCATTCCCAGAGATGGCATACAGTCAATGAGAATGTAGTCGTAATTCTGTTTCATACCTTCGATGGCGTTCTTCAGAACATACTCACGGCTCATGACATTGAACAGACCTGTTTCCATACCGGAGAGCTCAATGTTCGAGGGAAGCAAATCCACACCTTCCTGGTGCCGGATAATTGCACCCTCCGCAAGCGGCTCATCATCAATGACCGACTGCATAAGGGACGACAGCGATACATCCAGCTCGTCGGGGTTCTTTATGCCGAGGCTCACGGTTAAGCTGCCCTGCGGATCAGCATCCACCAGCAGGACCCGTTTCCCGGAGCTTGCAAGTCCCACACCGAGATTGACTGCGGTCGTCGTCTTGCCGACGCCGCCCTTCTGATTCGTGATGGCGATCACCTTACAGTTTTCCATGGGGTTTTCCTCCTTTCTCGATATTTGAATCATTTCTGATCCACGAAAGCCTCAAAACATCGTTTGGGGCTTTCGTCGCTGCATTTCATTTTTCCTCGAACCCAAAATGCAGAAAAGGAAATCAACAGGCGTTCGGTTGCTGACCGAACTCATAGGAATCTCACCTCTGCCGGGTACTCCGCCAGCCCCATAGGGAAGTATCATTGTCCCTGATTCGTTTCATCGCCTTATCCGTAGCAAGCGGATATTTCAGAATGGTTCGGAATCGCTACCAACCTTGCTTTCCGTGATAACCCTTGTGGGCAGGAAGTTCGTGGCGCACCTTCATCCGGCTGGGGCTTTCGCCCCCGATCAGGAATGTACCTGTTGAATGTGTATTCTGTTTTCAAGGTTCACGAGGGCGATTGTTTTGTCCCTCACTTGGTAGGCAACGAAAACGGGCAAAAATTAACCCCCTTCAAAAAATTTTTCGATTTTTTTGAAAAATGCAGATTTGCGAGTTCGCACTTGATTCTGCGATAATAAAAAAGCACCCTTGACGGGTGCGGAATACCTATAAGAGATGTCGATAGGTTGTCTGTCTCTCTGGAACAAATTCCAAAGTATCAAATTGATACTTTGGAATGCTCTACTTGATTCTTTGGGACACTTTTCGCCTTCGTAGCCAACAGGCTGATGGCTAAAACAAAAAAAGGACGAGCCATCCGATATGGATAACTCGTCCTTACCTCATTTTGATTGTAGGCTGTCTAAGTACTTCCAGCGTCGATAGTTTTGCAGACTGCTGATGTGCCACTCACTCTTTCGGGGTATCGTCCTGAATGCGTTTGAACAGAAAAAATCAATCAGGTATATCTTGGGGATCATATTCATCGCCCTGATGGAAAAATACTTCACCTTGCCTTTGTTGCACCAGCGGTTAATTACCGGAATAGCATACCCGGTGATCTCACTGACCTTTTTAACTTCAAGAACATCTGGGTATTCTTTGAGGAGGAACCGATAATACTCATGCAAATCTTCGCCGTCGATTTTAATTTCCGACGAATAATGTTGCCGAACCGTTCTTCCGCTTTCTTTGTACCATCCCTCCGGTACAGCGTAGAACTCAGGATGATTTTCCCGATCTTCTATGAAAGCCATCAGATCTTCTTTCCTGATTTTGTAGCACCGGGTTTTCTTCCCCGAATAAATGCACGGCAGCTTTCCGCTTTTCAGATAATAGAGCGCTGTTCGTTTGCTGCAATGGCAAAGCAAGCGCACCTGTTCCTTAGCAAGAATATCCGGCACTTTCGACCAATCAATGTCATTGATTTTCATAACATACACCTCTGTCATTTGTTCGGCGGAAGACACCTGTGTATGCTATGCTGTTCTAACATCGTTCTAACATTTCTAACGCGAATTCTAACAAAACTGCCAAAATCGGCTCATTTTTGGCTTTCATTCGAACCCCTTGAAAAATCAAGCTTTTTTCAAGGGAGAATGCCAAAACACCTTGATACAGCTATGGTTTTGGGCGGACAAAACATCCTGAAAGCGATACGAAAAAACCACAAAAGTCATAATGGTTGAAAAGACTCGAAATTTTTGGAAGCTCCGGCCGTTTCGTCCGCTGAAAATGTCCGCCGCACAGGGCTTTGCGCGGGTTCGGATTTCACAATTTCATATCGTTCTTGCGTGTTTTTCTTGCATTCTTCCGGAGCAGGGATTACACTTGAGGTATACGGAGAGTTGTCCGAGAGGTCGAAGGTGCGACACTCGAAATGTCGTGTTCCCAAAAGGAACCTAGGGTTCGAATCCCTAACTCTCCGCCAAAAACCCAGTCATATCAAGGCTTTTGCCCATATGACTGGGCTTTTCTTTTCTCTCAAGGTCACATCGGCGTACATGATTTTCGGCAAGAGCTCAGGTGTGCCAGCCGGTTTGCCTTGTGTCCGGCAGGGTCAGGATATTGTCCATCACATTTGCCGAGGTGATCTTGGACTTGTAATCCAAATGGCTGTAAATATTCGCCGTCGTGCCAATATCGCTGTGACCCAGCCACTCCTGGATTTGCTTCAGAGGCACATCGTTCGCCAAAAGCAGTGAGGCACAGCTGTGTCTAAGGTCGTGAAAGCGAATGTGCCGCAGACCGTTCTGCTCCAGCAGCTTGCTGAAATTGGCGGTAACGCTTCTGGGGTTGAAGATATTGCCCATGGCATCCACAAAAACATAACCGTCATACTTTTTGCTGTAGCAATTTCCGCATACCCGCCGATTTTCCTTTTGCTGCTCCCTCAGCGCCAGCAGCTTTTCCCGGATATTGCTGACCAGCGGCAGGGAGCGCAGGCTGGATTTCGTCTTGGCGCGGTCTGCGCAGACGATTTCACTTTTGCCGTCTATCTTTGCGTTGGTTACGATGTGCTTAATGGTGATGGTGTCCCGCTCAAAGTCGATGGCGTCCCATTTCAGCCCCAGTGCCTCGCTGCGGCGCAGGCCGTAAAAGGCGGTCATCTGAATCAGCAGGGAGTACGGATGATCCTTGGATGCTTCCAGCAGCCTCTCCAGCTC
>ERZ773173.1889-NODE-1889-length-17215-cov-4.988811_pt1 | contig 17215 bp, 9 predicted proteins | sample MGYA00580535_ERZ773173 | MGnify/ENA primary metagenome ERZ773173 (study PRJEB29015, sample SAMEA2737856) | human gut metagenome | biome: human gut; feature: human-associated habitat; material: faeces | place: China | collected 2012 ...
ATACATTTATCTTTACCCCTTTCGGAGTCCAAGAATATGTCCGCACCTCCCTCTCCCCTCAAAGTTCAATTAGTTCCAAAAAATCAATAAACACAAAAAAATCCCATTTTGATGTTAAATCAAAGTGGGATTTTTATTTACATATTATTCCAAAATATACACTACACAACTTCTTCTGCCAAAGTCGTTAGCATTTGATCCGTAGCATAAATCAATTTTGTTGCCCTTAATTGCACCGCCTGTATCTTCGGCACTTGCAACGCCGTATGACCATGAGCCGTCGGCTGATGTTACATACACTTTTGAGCCAAGCGGAACTACGCTCGGGTCAACTGCAACTATACCATATCCAAGCGGATTGCCCATTGCCGAAACTGTATAACCGCCGTTTTCTGACGGAGAAGTTGAATAAGCAGTAGCAGTCATTGTGATTTTCTTCTTATATTTATATCCGTTTACAGTACCGCCGTTATCGCTTACTGTCGACTTTGTCGCAAAGGTGTCCTTAACGGTTGTATTCTTAGGTGCAGGTGTAGGTTCCATTGTACCTTTTGCAATAACCTTGTTACGCATTTCAGTTGTAACTTGTTCGTCTATCACCTCTCTTGTCGCCTCTTGACCATCTTGGTATGTAACCTTGTAAGTGATTGTTTTCACACCGTCTTGTCCTTCGTCAACGACTTTTTCCTGTCCCTTGATCAAAGTCGCATCATCAACATATTCAACACCTTTAGGAATTACTTCCGTTTCGGTTTCGTCTGTATGGCTCACCGATACAAGCTGGATTGTGTCACTGCTTGCAACAGTGTCGCCGTTGGCTGAAATTTGGTCATATTCACCCGGAATATATCCTGCCTCAACAAGTGCGTCCTTAACGTCCGCCTTTGTTACTGTTACAACTTCTTCCGATTCACCGACTTTAATTGTAACACGCTTACCACGCTTGATAACAATATTTTCATTATCCTCAACAGGCTTTTCTGTTGAAACATTAATCTTATCGGTATCCGAAACATTCACGCCATGTTCTTCAAGAGCACCCTCAACGCTTTCACTTCTTGTCTTTACAGTTTTTGTTTCATTTGTTCCCGCAAATTCGTTTATTTCCGTAATTGTGATTTCCTTCGCCGATGCGCTGTATACAGTACCGAATATTACCGTCATCATTGCCACAAGCGTAATAATTGCAATCGTACATCTTCTGTGCTTTGCTTTCAATTTTGCTTTTTTCTTTTCTTCGCGTTTTTCACGCAAATTCATTATCATTTCTTGTTTTGTCATCTCTTGTGTAGTCATAAAAGTTAAACCCCTTTCATTACTTGTCCCATAGTATACTACAAAATTGTTACATTGTCAAGCTTTTTATTACATTTTTATTACAAAATAATTTCAAATATTGCAATATGAATAAATATATTACTCGACTTTTCCCATATATTACTATTTATATGCACGATATTTACATATTATTACATTTATTTTTGATTAATGTTACAAAAATAAAGCAGGTATATACTTTTTCATAGTCGGAAATAATGGAAATAAAACAAATTGAAATGATTGGAGATTAGTAATGAAAGAATTGACAAAGAAAGTAGTTATTTTAAATAATTTTTCATCACCGTATGTGAGCCAAGCAATAATAATTCTCAAAGACTATAATCCAAAACTTGAAAGCAGAGCAATAGCGGACGCGGAAACAATAGTCAGTCGCTACATCGAACGAATACAAAAAAACGGACAACCAACAAAGGCTGTCCGCTCGAAATCTAAAATATTAAAAATATTGATTTGCTTAATTTTGATTGCGTCAATATGTTTTGCAATCAAATATCTTTCTTAAATTATTTGAAATTGCTGTCCATATAGTCAATGTATTCAGTATATTTTTGAGCTGTTGATGTCATCGAAGAATATGAGAAATCATAATATACCGCAATTCCGTTTTTCAATACGCATTTTCTGTGGTAAACAGTATCATCTGTTGTCACAGTAACTGCATACCAATCGTCACCGGCACGAGAATATGAAACTTCGCCGCCCGTTTGACGTGCATAGTCACGCATAAGGTCAGACGGGGCACCGCTCTTTCCCTCTTGCGAAACAGTCATAGTTGCACCGCCAAGCGCATCAGTTAAGTTAAGTTTTTGATTGCCTGCTGTCGGATTTGAATTAAAAGTAGACGGATAAACGCACGTCACACCGCTTATTGTCATTTTTGAATAACCGTTTTTGCTTGCTGAATTTGACGGCGATGATGTTGATGATACGTTGTTTGCTGTATCTGTTGGTGTATTCGTTGCACTTGCAGGCGAATTTGTTGAAGTAGGAGCAGTGCCTAATCCGTTATCGTTCGGAGCCATCATATTATAGCCGATAATCACGCTTACTATTGCGATAAGCAGTGCTACGATTATGAAAATCATAACACTCCCCTTACTTTTTCTACGTTTTTTATTACGGGCTTGTTTTGCCTCTTTTTCCTGTAAACGACGTTTACGATTAAGACGTTCAGCCTTCAGTTCCTCGATTTCTTTGCGTTTTGTAGTTTGGCTGTTCTGGTTGTTTTTTCTTACTGATTGACCACATCTGTCACAAAAACGTGTTCCCTCTTTCAGTTGTCTGCCACAATTTTTGCAGTACATAAAACCCCTCCGAAATTACTTTTTTGCTATCTAAACTATTATACTATATATTGTATATAAATGCAAGTAATTTTCGTAATTTTGTTACATATAGATTACACATTAAACGCAAAATACGAAATATTTTTGAAATATTTGTTATTTAAACGCAAAATTCCATATTTTTATTATAAGAAATTATCATAGCATTTACATTTATCGACAAATTCTTCCCTCTATGATATAATAACATTCTGAAATGGTTGCAAACCATGCTGACACCACCTTGAAGGGGGTGTGCATATGAGTGAAGCTATTGTTTATTTAACTTTGGTTTTACTGCTTTGTATAGTGATAATAAAAAAATAGTTACCTATCGTCCAAATAGGTAACTATTTCGTAGAAAATATTTCTTTCTACTAAATTATTAACATGCAGCATGGTTTGTTTACCATTTCTTTTATTATATTATCACACACAGCTACATTTGTCAAGCAAAAAGAACGGCCATACGACCGTTCTTTTATTACTTTATAAATTATTCAGTTACAGATGTTGTTGCAGGGGCTTTTACCAATACATTATCAATCTGCATTCCTGCATAGTATCTCTTTGTATTAAATTGCATACCTGCAAGACCTGCATTACTTACTTTACCGGCAAATTCGCCTGTCGTAGCTGTATCATTTGTATATGTTACACCGTCTACAACCGCATCACCACCGGCTTTTGGTGCTATTGTAACCTTTACACCTGTTTCAACCTTTTCGATTGTATAGTGATATAATACACCCTTTTCAAGTGTAACATCAGTTGTTCCGTTTACTGTCCATGTTGTAGTATTAGCAGTTTTCAACTGTAATACAAGCGCATACTTGTCTGAATCTTTCGCTTTCACAGCAAATCCTGATAATTGATTAGTTCCACCTGTTAAAGCCAAATCAAACTCAGCAATATAATCTTTATCCGCATCAACTTGAACTGCACTGCTTGTTATAGAAGTACCGTTTTCACCTGTTTTGACAGCTGAAATTTGAGTATACTTATCGTCATCACCGGCAATAGATACAGTATATCTACCTGTATTGCCCGATTTCCAATCACTTTCTGTTGCATTGTTATAATCATTCTGATAATAGATACCATTATACTTAAATACAGCAATAAGTGTTGTATTAGCAGTTAAATCAAATGAATATTGAGCATCTGTGCTTACATATGTTCCTGCTGTTGCATTTTCTGTTGATGTTGCCCAACCTGCAAATTCATAAAGAGCTGCAGGAGTAGCTGTTGCAACAATCTTCTTACCCTTATTCAACTGAGTATCTGTACTTGCAACACCGTTTACAGTATATGCAACTGTACCTTGGTCAGCATTTTGAGAAGTAATACTTAGGTTAAGTTTTTCAGCAGCAATAACTTTCAAATCAGCAGTTGCTGAAACTGTTGTTCCGTTTACTGTAGCTTTAACTTTGTAATCACCTGCTGTTGCTTCTTCTGCAACATTAACTTTACCGTTTGCAACTGTAATATTTTCTGCAGCTGCATCCTCTCCGTTTACTACAGCCCAATCAACAGCTGCTGTCATAACTCTGCCATCCTGGTCTTTTACAGTAGCTGTATAAGTAGCCTCTTCACCTTGAGCAAGAGTTGTACCTGTTGCAGGGTTAGCAATTTCAACTGTTTTTGCAGCATTAGCTGTCAAAGCAACATTTTCTGCTACAACTGAATCTGCAACTGTAAGTGTACCGTCTTTCTTGATTGCGTAATCATTGCTTTCAACAGTGTATGTATAAGTACCTGCTGATAAAGCTGTTGATGCTACACCTTGATCGTCAGTTGTTATAGTTGCAACAGTTGTATCACCATTCTTAACTACAATCTTTGCACCTGCAACTTTTGTATCTGCATTTGCAGCGGCTGCCACATTAAATGTAACTACTTTACCTTTTGTAATCTTCAAAACAGGAGCTTTATCAGCTGATGCTTTACCATACAAATCTGCACCGCCTGCATTGTCTGTAAACATTAGAGTAATTTTACCGTTCTTACCTTGTGCAGCGGCAGTAACGTCAGTTGTCAAAGCATTTTCGCCTACTACTGTATTAAATGAAGTAATAAGAGTTCTTGCATCAGCAAATCTGTCAGCAGCAGTACCTGTCATTGTTGTCAAGTCAATATTACCGTTTGTCAAAGCGAAAATTTTAGATGTTCTTGATCGATTACCGCCTTGTTTTACATTGTAAATCAATTCAGCTTTTGCAACACCTTCGCCTTCAGCCAATGTTGGCAATGTAAACTGTGCAAATGCTGTTCCTGCCCATGATGTATCAGTATCATTATTGAAATGCTCTAATCCCGTTTCAGTATTTACTGTTGTACCTTTGTTACTGCCCCATCCTGAAGTTGCAGTATTTTCAAGAGTTGCAATAGCCACTGTCGGATCTGCTGCATATGCAACTGTTACTGTTACAGGGTATGCAGGCATTGTGAACTTGCCTTCTGCTACAGCTACTGTTGTTTCGGCATCGTCTGTCTTTGTTACTGTAATTGTCGGATCAGCAGCAAGGTAACCCAAAGCAGGTGTTGCAGCTGTTATTGTAAGTTCTGTACCTTCAGCAACGCTTTTCAAATCTGTTGCGCCTGTTACTGTAGCAATACCGCCTGTTACTGTAGTAGTTACAGCACTCTTAACTTTAGCAGTTGTTGTTACTGTGAATACACCTGCTAGATTGCCGCTAACTGTAATTTCTTGAGGAGTTACTGTTAAATCTTTGTAATCATCTTTAGCTACAGCTGATACTGTATATGTACCGGCTTTAACACCTGTAAATGTTACAGCTGTATCTTCGATTGTACCTGTAATTGTATTTTCAGCTTCTGCTTTATCTGTAAGAGTTACAGATTTAACACCTGCGTCTACAGTACCTGATACTGCATAAGTAGGAACAGCTGTTGCTGTTGGAGCCGGTGTATCTGTCGGAGCAACTGTTTCTGCCGGAGCTTCTGTCGGCTCAGCTGTCGGAGCAGCTGTTTCTGCCGGAGCTTCTGTAGGTTCAGCTGTCGGAGCCGGCTTAGCTGTTGCTTGAGCTGCACCGTTCTTTACTGTATAAGCATTAGCAAGCGGTGTCATAGTCTTTAGACTATCCCAAACCATTATCTTATCATTCGTTGTGAATGCATCTAAATCTGTTGCAGGAACTGTTGTAGCCTTGTTTGCTTCTAATTTAAGATTTACAACTTTCTTAACTGAATCCAATGTATTATCAGTTCTGTATGATGCTTGAACAAGAACTGCATCTGTATCCTTATCTGATGTCAATGTAACTGTGTTAGCAGTTTCATCAACGCTCATTGTAACCTTTGCAGGTATCGGAGCAGGTGTCGGAGCTGCTTGTGTTGTTGGAAGAAGTTTTCTTGGTTGATCAGCTGTTCCTGAATATGTTAGCATATTATCAATTCTTGCAACTGAACCTGTGTAAGAACCACCTTTTTCAGATGTTACTGCTAACAATGGAAGTTCTGTAACTGATGTTGCTGTATTGCCTGTTCCAACGTGGTCGCAATCAACTTGTGGTTTTTCTGTGAAATCTTCATCAGCTTTTGCAACCCAAATTCTAAATTTATCGCTTGAAACTATAATTGCAACTTTGTACCATTGATAAGCCTCAACTTGTTGACCGATTGTTATAACATTGCTACCGCTACCGATTGTGTAGCTTGAGGCTGTGTCATCAGTTGTAAGTACACCCATAACATTGTTGTATGCACCGTTCTTGTCAGTACCAGCTTGGCTGTTATCCTTTAGAATATAAAGTCTACCGGCACCGCCTGCCTTGTTTGAGCCAAGATTAACAGCGAATGTCATTACAGATGATTTTCCGTCTGCTAATGCCAAAGTATTTGCAGCAGAAACTACAGGACCTCTACCGGCACCTGAATAAGGACCACCTGCAAGTGTAAGAACTTTATCGCCAGCTGCCCAATCTTCTACTGAAACAGTTGTTGCTGTATCGCCGCCTGTTCTATTACCCATAGCAATAGATAGACCGTCTACATCTGTAATTGTTGTAGCAGTTTCGCCCATCGCTGTTGATGCAAGTGCTTTGCTGAAAGTATTATTAACTACCGGTGTAACTCCATCTGGAGCTGAAAGGCCAGGAGCCTGTGTCTTAACGTCCGGAACCGGCATAACTGTTGGAACTACAACAGTTGCATCACCTCTAAGACCATCTGTTGTAAGTGTTTCCGGAGCACCTTGGTAAATATGTAAGTTGTCAAGTGCAACTATACCACTACCACCATCACCTCTGTTTGAGCAAACATATATTGAATTAATTTCATTTGTTGAGTTTGTATATTCTACACCGTCAACAAGTTTATTACCTGACTTATCGATTACTGTTACAGTAGTCTTATCATTATTAACTGCAGCTTGTACTCTTACCCATTTAGTATCTGCAACCTCGACTGCACTTTCAGGATAAGCTACTAATTCTGATGTTGAATCATCATTAATTACCCATTTATCTGTAAGATATGGTCTAAGGTCAGTTTTCATAGCAGCGTTAGCTACTGACGCACCTGAACCTGAATTATACTTTGTACCTTGTTGTGCATTTACTGTATCTATAATACCTGCACCATCTCTTGTATCCTTAGTGTTTGTATCATTTGTAAATGCAAGTTGGTTTGAGTGCATGATTCTGCTCATACCATTACCACGAGTCATCATTGTATCATATTCAATAGTATATTGACCTGAAATAGTTTGACCCAAAGAATATGTCGACTTACGGTTACCGCCGCCGCTACCTTGGAATTTTAAATATTGGTCAGTTTCACCGTCATCAATGGTAACTGTCGGAACAATGTCACCTTTATCTGCTCCATCCGGAGCAACCCAACCATCTGCTGTTGAGCCATCAAGAGTGACTAAATCTGTTGCCGCGCTTGCTGTTACTGTCAAGCCTGCGAAAGCAGATGCTGACATAGCAGCGGCGCAAAGTAATGAAATTAGTTTTTTACTTTTCATTTCTTCTCTCCCTTTCTTTCCTTAACTTGTTTCCAAGTATTGTTTAATTTAGCAGGTACAGGATGTTGATTTAAGTAAATCTGCACAATCCTAACCCATCTATATGGTATATATTGTATCATATTTTTTTTGTATGTGCAATATTATTAAGAAACTTTGAATGAAAATATTGCACAAAAAAGCACATCATTTTTTATTCAAAATGCAAAAATCAAGTTGTACATTTTTTATTTTTGTAGATTATTTTTACCAAAAAAAGACCGCTTTCGCGGTCTTTTAAGCGTTATTATTTTGTAACAGTGAAATTGCTGATAGCAATTATTCTTGTTTCCGGTGAACTCTTATCCGCTGAAAATTCTATGCTTGCAATATCTCCTGCATTATCTGTAAGAGTTGTTGTTGCAGATTTTGTACCGTCTGTTACTGTTACAACCTTAGTTTCAGGGTCAATCGTTACAGTTACTGTTGTATATTCTGTCTTTTTATCAGGCAATGTAGCAGCTTCTAATCCTGCTGTTGCAGCTGTACCGGCATACAATGTACCCCATGAATAACACATTGAGAATATTGTTGTACCTGAAGAATTCTTGAAGTTAAGAGTCTTTAGCTGTCCTGCTCCCCATTTATTTTTCGAGTCAGGTGCCCATGTATGATCAAATTTAACTGTTGTTGCTTTATCAAGAGTTATTCTTGATCCGAATGTATATGTCTGAGTTTGACCTAAACCAGGGAATACTATAGCAGTCTTTCCGCCAAGAGTCATAAATTTACCTGTATAGTTAGTTGAACCCTCTGCCATATCTTCGTAATATTCATAACCGAATACTGTCAATATTGCTGTCTTTGTTACGCCGTTTAGCGTACCCTTAATTGTAACGTTCTTTGTCAATGAATCGCCCATTGAGAAACCGTCACCGATTGTAACAGTACCGTCTGTGGCTATTGTCACACCCGCCTCATCGCAAGACCATGTAACATCTGTATTTTTAACAGCATCCATAGGTGTTCCTGCCTCATCTTTGGCATTTTTAATCGAAACAGTCGATGTTGAACCCGATGTTGACTTAACACTTGCAGGTGATAGTGAAAGTTCAAAATCTGTAATATCCGCAACTGTTGGTGCGTCTACAAAATTAGCTACAATTCTTGAGTCACCGCGAAGTCTGAATGTATATTCATCATCCATTGAAAGTGTTGTTCCGCTTTCAGTCTTCCAACCACGGAATACATATCCTTCATTTGCTGTTGCCTTTAATGTTACAACATTGTTTAGAGGAAGTGTTTTCATCGTATACTCGCTGTCCGGAATCGGTGTTGCAGTTGGTGTTGGAGCCGGAGGAGGCACTATACTGCTTATTGTCAACGGAGTCATTTTTTGAAGTGAATCCCAAAGCATTACCTTACTTCCTGTTGTAACTGTGTAATCTTGTATACCTGCCTCTTCAAATGTTACAGGAGTTGTTGTAACCTTTTTAATTGTTCCGTTTTCTGCATATTGTGTCTCAACAAGAACTGCTGTCAATGCCTTTGTTGCAGTTACAACAGCTTTATCGGCAGTAACAGTCAATGTAACGTCACCGTCTGCCAAAGTATTTACTGTTGCCGTTTCATTATCTTTAGCCTCTGCAGTTGCTGTCGGAGCTGCTGTTGCAGTTGCCTCTGTAGGTTCTGTTGTTGCTGTAGGTTCTGTTGTTGCTGTAGGTTCTGTTGTCACTGTAGGTTCTGTTGTCACTGTAGGTTCTGTTGTCGCTGTAGGTTCAGGTGTTACATATGAAAGTGTAACGCTGCCCTTTGCTGTATCATTACTTCTTATGCCGATTGTATAGCTTGGAAGTTTTTGATCTTTTAATTTTGCAACTGAAAGGTTTGCTACTTTATTATCAAATGCAACCTTACTTCCGCCGAATAGAAATTGAGTAATCTTTGTCGGCGTAACTGTCAATTCTGTTGTTTGATAATTGTTAAGTGCAATTTCAACAGGTGTTCCGCCACCTACCGATACAGTTGCTGTACCTAAATCCATATCAAGAATATATTGTACGTTTGTAAGTGCAGTTGCCGATATTGTGCCAACTGTCTTATCTCCGGCAGTTATCACACCGCCTGAACCGATTGTGAACAAGCTAATACCTTCTGTACCGCCCAAATGTTTATCGTTATGACCCGTTACAAGATTGAATGTCATACCGCCGCCCGATACATACTGAACATCAGCTGAAACAAGGTATCTGCCTGTTGTACCGATTTCAGTTGAAAGGTCTTTTGAATAGTAGAACGAACCTTGGTTGGCACTGCCGTTTTTAGCACCGTCTGATGTGATTTCAACATATTTTGTTTTAGTTTTATCACTTGTTTCGTTAAGATATGCTGTTATTCCGGCACTGCCGATTTGTGTCCAATCATTAAATTCTTTCAATGATGATGTTTTACCGTCATATGTTGCACCGTAAAATCCGAATTGTTCATTTCCGTCTTTATCTTCATTCAACAGATACTGTTCTTCTACATCTGTCGGAATATATTCAGCCGAGTATTGTACATTTTCCGGGTCAACGGTAAGACCTGCGTCACCGCCGTTGTCCTTAGCTTTCCATACTGTTGCTGTGTATGTATCGCCTTCTTCAAGTTTTACGTCTGTCGTAAAGTGTGTAATTTCCTGTGTACCGTTGCCTGTTGAGTTATCAACCTGGTCTATAGCATAAATCTTACCCTTTTCCTCACCGTTCTCGTCTTTTACCGTAATAACGATAATACCGTAAGCGCCAAAGTCTATTTTTGCGTCTTGTACAAGTACCTTAGCATAATTCGCCTCACCGGCTTCGTTGAATTTAATATCTTTAATTACAACAGGATATTCGTTATCTGTCGGAACAACGTATTGCGGCCAAGCAGAGTTAGGCGCACTGCCAAGACTTGTGATTTCTGTTGAAACAAGGTTTGGTGTTTCGTCTGTAAAGTTATTTACAACAGGTGCCAAAGCAGCCTTTTGCGTTTCGTCTGTTACAGCCTTTGCAGCTTTAACGAATTCATATGCAAGATTTTCAGCACCTGCATCGTTAGGGTGAGTTTGGTCTGTTCCGCCGCCCTTAGCTGTTTGGAAATAGAACTTAATAGCACCCGAATCACCGCCGTTATCAGTTGTAATCTTATTATAGAAATCCAAACTGTATGAATTCAAATCAACATATGCAATATCTGTTGCACCTGCTGTCACCTTATCTGCAACATACTTTGCACCGGCTGTCGCAAAACCGTCCAATGTGTGCTGATATGCACCGTCTGTGAATGTGTTAATTCTTTCGATCGGGCTGACTATAACAAGCGTTGCACCTACGCTGTGACAAGCATTGTAATACTTATCAAGGTTTGATACATAACCTGTAGGTCCGTCACTCTTATGGTTGTGACCGTATTCAACGTATAGGTAGTCGCCTGCTTTGATACGATCCTTTACCATATTAAAGTGGTAGTTATCGGCAGCATTAAGACCGCCTTCACCTTCGTTTACCATTGCATAATTTCTCGGCAAATATTTTGTCAAGCCTGTACCTACACCTGTGTAGTTTTGAAGTCTGAAGAATGGCAATGAACAGTTACCGTCTGTAACTGTTGAGTCACCAAGCACCCAAAATACAGGGTATTCTTGTACTTTTTGAATTTCGATAGATGCGATTGCAGAGTTTTTACCCGCTACGCACACATTTACCATTCCGTCTGCTATAGTGCCCTTAGGCTCAGACTTTTCGTAGTAAATCGGAGTAGGTCTTACAGAAAACTCGACTGTCTTTGTCTGACCCGCCTCAACCTTTGTATCTGTGAATATAGGGTGCTTTCTTTCTGTGTAAAGTGAAATTTCAGCATCCTTTGTTGTATCAAGAGTTGTTACTGTTGCACGAACTCTGTAATATGCCTCATCATCTGCTTTTAGTGCAAAACGTGTAGGATAATATACGTCACCGGCATTTCCGAAGCTGTCCTCTCCCACTGAACCGATTGCGTCATTAAGACCTGTACCGCCACCGGCTTTAAGCTTTATAGCCTGTCCTTTTTGGTTACCGAAGCCGTCCAAACGGTTTCCAAGCTTGTATGAGTCCACGTCAATACCGAGAAAACCATACTCCTTATTAGTAACATAATTTGTGTCCGGTGTTACAAGTGTATAACCGTCTTCCGCATCTGTTCCTGCCGCACCGAAGTCGAATTTCCACTCTTGCTCAACGGTATCACCGTCAAAAATAGGTGTTGTTTCCGCACTTGCTGTCATAGGCAATACGATACTTCCCGCAATCATTGCCGTTGACAATGCCGCACAAAGCAATTTTTTAACATTGTTTTTCATAAAACCTTCTCCTTTTTTATAAATTTCCTCTCTCAAATTTGCCGTTATAAATTATATTATCATATTCTCTCAAAAAAGAAAAGCAGATTAATAAAAAAAGTAGTTTTTTTATTAAATCTGCTCTGTTTTTTTACTTTTTCTTTCTAAGCATTGCACCCTCGCAAACAGGCTGTGCCGTTTTAAATTTAACTATCTGCTCTGCGTGATTTGCAACTTCGATTTCATTACCGTTTTCGTCGCACATACTGTCAACCGTCTGTACAAAAAACGGTTTCATAGGCTGAATTATCTCTATTTCGTCACCCTTAAAGAAACGGTTTCTCTGTGTAATCGTTGCAATGCCGTTTTCCGCGTCATACGACTTGACTATACCGATAAGGTCGTAATCTCTGATATACGAACTTGACGTGTAAACCTGTGAATTTTCATCCGGCTTGCCGAAATAAAAACCTGTTGTATACGGTCTGTGACTGACCTTGCAAAGTTCTTCGTATTCCGCTTCATTAAACACATAATTTTCGGGATCGGCACAATATCTGTCAATCTCACGTCTGTACGCCCCGACAACCGTTGCAACATAATAAGAAGTTTTTACTCTGCCCTCGATTTTAAGGCTCGCAATACCGCTTTGCACAAGCTCAGGTATATGACGGATTGTACACAAGTCCTTTGAATTAAATATAAACGTACCTCTTTCGTTTTCAAACACGTCCATATATTCACCCGGTCTTGTTTCCTCGACAAGTTTGTAATTCCATCTGCACGGATGTGCGCAAGCACCCATGTTTGAGTCACGTCCCGTCATATAGTTTGACAAAAGACATCTGCCAGAATACGATATACACATAGCACCGTGTATAAATGCTTCAAGCTCCAAATCTTCAGGAATTTTCTTTTGAAATTCCGCAATTTCTTTAAACGACATTTCTCTTGCAAGCACGACACGCGTTGCACCCATCTTGTACCACTTTATTGCCGAGCGATAATTAATGTTATTCGCCTGTGTACTTACATGAATAGGTATTTCCGGTGCAAGTTCCTGCATCATATCAAACAACCCCAAATCCGCCACAAGCACTGCGTCAAAGCCGTAATTCTTTATATCTTTGACAAACTCCTCAAATTCTTCAATATCATCATTATGCGGAAGAATATTTGCGGTAAGGTACACTTTTTTGCCTCTGTCGTGAGCGTACTTTATACCCTCCTGCATATCTTCCTTTGAAAAATTTTCCGCCGCTACACGCAGCGAAAACATTTCACCGCCGATATACACCGCGTCCGCACCGTAATCTATCGCTGTTTTCAATTTCTCCAAGCTGCCGCCGGGAGCTAAAAGTTCTGGTTTCTTCATAATATATTCCTACCCTTTATTATTTCTTTACCGATATTGTAACACCGTCACCGAGCGGTAAAAGCGATGTTTCAAGCTCCTTATGCTCCATAAGCATATCAATATATTTTCTAAGACGTTTTACAATCGTGATTTTTCTTCTCACAACGTGGTTATCGTCCGCTGTCATTCCCTTGTAAAGCACATTGTCGGAAATAAGCACACCACCTTTTTTCAGCAATCGCACGCACTCGTCAAGCATATAAATATAATGTGCTTTCGGACCGTCAAGGAATATCATATCAAAAACTTCATCATCGTCAATATACGAAAGATAATCCTTTGCATCTGCCTCAATAACCGATATTTTTTCCGCATATCCCGAAGTTTTAATATTCTCCCTTGCAATACGCACCATATCTTCGTTACATTCAAGTGTTGCTATTTCGCAGTCATCATCTGTAGCCTGTGCCATTAATATAGAAGAATACCCAATCGCACAACCTACTTCAAGTATTTTTTTCGGTTTAACCGTTCTGCACATCACCGACAAAAACCTTGCCGTTTCAGGCTCTACTATCGGAACACTGTTTTCTTCCGCATATTTTTCAAGCGAGTGCATAAATTCATCATTATGCACTGTTTTCGCACGCAAATATTCCGTTATATACGGCGGAACAATCGCGTCTTTATCATATTCTATCATTTATCAAACCTCTTTATTGTTTTAAACTGTCTTGATTTTCAATCGCACTGTCATCGACTGAAATATTTTGCTCAGTACTCTGCATTGCCGCAAGATGTTCTTCATATGTCTTTGAGAAGATATGTGAGCCATCCTTGCCAAGTACAAAGTAATACGCATCGGTTGCCTCCGGATAAAGCGCCGCCTCTATACATTCTGTTCCCGGATTGCATATAGGGCCTATCGGAAATCCCGCATACATATATGTGTTATACGGTGAATCTATCTGCGTGTCGGCAATCGAAAGTACAGGCTTTCTTTCACCTAAAATATACTGTACCGTCGCACACGACTGGAACTTCATACCCGAGTTTCTTCTATTATAAAATACTCCCGCAACTTTTGCTCTTTCCGTTCCGCTGTCCGTTTCACGTTCAACGATTGACGCCATAGTTATAACTTCATCAACCGTCAATCCAAGCTCTGTCGCACGTTCATAATACTCCGGTTTAAACTGATTGTCAAATGCCGCAAGCATTAGGTCGATAATATCGTGTGCCGACATTCCGTTCGGAATTTCATACGTTGCAGGGAACAAATATCCCTCCATACGTCCGTCACGTTCAGGCAAGTTTTTCAAGAACGCATAATCATAATCGTCGGGATTTAAAGCCGCATAAAAATCCTGCCAGCTTACAATACCTGCTTCATCAAGTTTCTGTGCAATCTGCTTGATTTCATAGCCCTCCGGTATTGTAATTTTCGCAGCCTCACGGCTCGGCGTTATTATAAGATTAAGTATGTCACTGTAACTCATTCCGTCATCAATCGTTGCCGCACCCGGCTGAAAATTACCGTCATATCCGCCGAGCTTTGACTGCACCTTAAACAAAAGCGGATACTTTATTATGCCGTTGTCCTTTAACAGTTTTGCAACAGATGACGTACCGTCACCTTCTGCAACCTCTATTCTCTTACTTCCTTCTTCTATTGAAACACCAAGGCTGTCGCTTAATAGTATGCCCGTTCCCGCAAGACCCAAAACAACTATAACAGCTATGATTATCACAGGTACTTTCCATTTGCCGTAACCTGTTTCATGCACCTTTACTGCCATAAAAGTGTCCTCCTTATTAATACATATTACTGCTATTCTATAACAAAATACACTTTTCGTCAAGTTTTGCGTTTTTTTTGTCAATTTATACGATAACTTTTCTTTAATTTTTACATATTCATAATTGAAAATTTTGAGAAAGTATTATATAATATTAATATGAGATTATTTTTAAGGAGGAGTTATCAATGGGATACAAGGAAACCTACAACCGTTGGCTTACAAGCGACGTGGTTGATGATGACACAAAAGCAGAGCTTAAATCTATTGAAAACAACGAAAAAGAAATAGAAGAAAGATTTTATCGTGAACTTGAATTCGGTACAGCCGGTATGAGAGGTATTATCGGAGCGGGTACGAACAGAATCAATATATATAACGTAAGACGTGCAAGTCAGGGTGTTGCGAAATACGTTCTTTCAAACGGTGAGGACGCCGCAAAAGCAGGTGTTCTTATCGGTTACGATACACGTAATTTTTCACGCACATTTGCTGAAGAAACAGCTAAGGTTCTTACTTGTGCAGGTGTAAAGACTTATCTTTTTCCTATCGTTCATTCAGTTCCGGAAGTTTCATTCGGTATTCGCGAACTTGGCTGCAGTGCCGGCGTTATGATTACCGCCAGCCACAACCCTAAAGAATACAACGGTTACAAGGTATACGGCCCTGACGGCGGACAACTTCCTCCGGACGCGGCTGATGTTGTTGTTGCCGCAATCGACAGCTACGATATATTTGACGATGTTAAATTTATTTCGCTTGACGAAGCAAAAGAAAAAGGCTTGCTTGAAATCGTAAGCAGTGACCTTGACGAAAAATTCCTTGACGTTGTTCAAACACAACAGCAAAATCCCGAGGCAGTAGCAGAAGTTGCAGATACATTCAAGCTTATCTACACACCTTTCCACGGCACAGGCTCAAGACCTATCAAGGCAATACTTAACCGTATGGGCTTTAAAAATGTGCTTGTCGTTAAGGAACAGGATACAGAGGACGGTAATTTCCCGACTGTTAAGTCACCTAATCCGGAGGACAAGGAAGGTTTTGAAATCGCTATAAAAATGGCAAAGGAAAATGACGTTGACGTTATCATCGGTACAGACCCCGACTGTGACAGAGTCGGTATAGTTGTTCGTGACGCCGACGGCATATACAGAACACTTACAGGCAACCAAACAGGTGCTTTGCTTGTTGAGTACATACTTTCATCAAAGAAAGCCAAAGGCACTCTGCCTGAAAACGGCGTTGTTATCAAGACAATCGTTACAACAGAGCTTGCCGCCGCAATCGCTCATTCATACGGTATCGAAATTATGAACGTGCTTACAGGCTTTAAGTACATAGGCGAAAAAATGACAGAGTTCGCAAAGACAGGCGACCATACATATCTTATCGGCTTTGAAGAAAGCTACGGTTATCTTGTAGGTACTCACGCACGCGACAAAGACGGCGTTGTTGCGACAATGCTTATTGCAGAAATGGCTGCTTACTACAAAACAAAGGGTAAGTCACTTTACGAAGCACTTATGGATATATACAAGAAGTACGGATATTATTCAGAAAAGACAGTTTCATTTGTAATGCCGGGTAAAGACGGTATGGAAAAGATGTCACAGTTACTTACAGACCTACGTCAAACACCGCCGACAAAAGTTGCAGGTATGGACGTTGTACTTTACACCGACTATCAGTCACAAACAATTAAAGATACAAAGGGCAATGTTTCACCTCTTAAAGGTTTGCCGAAGTCAAATGTATTGAAGTACAACCTTTCAGACGAAAAGACTTACTTTATCGTAAGACCTTCGGGAACAGAACCGAAAATCAAGTTGTATCTCGGCACATTTGCAGAAAGCTTTGAAACAGCCGAAAAGACTATCGAAAAAGTTCTTGAAGATTGCAAAAAACAACTTGGACTATAAACCAAAATGCCTTTCTCAAAGAGAAAGGCATTTCAGATTGTAGACAAAACCGTTATGGTTTTGTCTACTTTGTTCTTGGGTGTTTGAGGTGCAACCTCAATTTATAATCATTTCTGGCGACCTGTGCGGCAGAAATGGCTTAAAATCTAAAGTTTCGACT
>ERZ773173.1897-NODE-1897-length-17128-cov-9.770749_pt1 | contig 17128 bp, 19 predicted proteins | sample MGYA00580535_ERZ773173 | MGnify/ENA primary metagenome ERZ773173 (study PRJEB29015, sample SAMEA2737856) | human gut metagenome | biome: human gut; feature: human-associated habitat; material: faeces | place: China | collected 2012 ...
CTCGCAAATGCCCATTTTACTAGGCTTTGCGAGCTTTTGAAAATTATTCAAACTCGCTCCCTGAAACCTTTCCCTAAACAATTTTGTATATGTCATTTAGCACAGATTATCAGGATTATTTAGATTATCCATTAAATATGGACTATCAAAATTTTTGTTGTCACCGTGTTGTCAAAATAATGAATATATTATAAATTGCTTTGTTCTAAAATTCAAGTGCCGACTAGTCACTCCTTCGTATTCCTTAAAATATTGTAGTACAAATATTCGAGTGTATTTTCACGCTTGTCCTTTTTCAATTCGCATTCCCATACTACAAGAACATTCCAGCCAAGTGCCGATAAGCTCTCATATGTAGTTTTATCACGGGTGATATTGTTGCTGATTTTACTTTCCCAATATTCTGTATTTGACTTAGGCATTACGAAATATCTGCAATTTTGATGTCCATGCCAAAAGCATCCATTTACAAAAACAACCGTTTTGTATTTTGGAAACACTATATCAGGCTTGCCGGGAAGTGTTTTTACATTTTTTCTATACCGAAGCCCTTTTGAAAAAAGATATTTGCGTACCATTTCTTCGGGTTTCGTCCCTGTGCTTCTGATTCTAGACATATTGTAGCTTCGAACTTCTTTTGAATGATTGTCCATAAAACACCAGCTTACCAGTTCAGCAATACTTATTTGAAATCGGAATGCAGAATTTGCCTTCCTACAGAGAAAATTTCTCTGATGGTAGAATGATTGTAATTGCAGGTATCGTACCTTTTTATTAACTCAATCATATTGCTAACATTCATAGCACTTCCCTTTATGCCTGTTTCGTCAATAATCGCCTGCAGCTGTTTGTTTATATTCGTACCGAAGCCGCCTGCGATATATGAAAAGAAAGCAAGAGGATATGTACCGTCGTAATAATTGCTCAAATTTCCGATATAGTTATGCACCATACGATTATGGTGGTCATTGTTAATTGTATATTTGCTGTATGCCTTATTATCAATAATGGCGGAATACCCGTCAACATCTGATAAAACCAGTACATCGGGTGTCAGACCAATAGGACCAACATGTTTTGCCGAAAAGCCAAATACATCCTGAAATATATTTACAGTAGCCTTTTCAAACTCTGTTGCTTCGTCTCTGCCTTTAAATGCCATTTCAAAGTATTCCGTCATAAATGCACCGATAGAACCCTTTGGATAGAATTTCAGCAGTGTTTCCTCTACAAATTTCTCGTCAATCCCTGTCGTTTCAACAATTTTATCAATAAGCTTTGCATTGATTGAGGATATAGGCTGACGCAAAGACTCTGTAATAAATGCGTTTTTAACTTTTTGCTCTGCAATTATTTTAGCTGTTATAGTTGTTGAAGCTGTTAAGTTTCGTGTATCTTTTCTATGCTTTGGATCTATGCCGTATCTTCTTTGAAAATACTCGTGCTGTAGCGGTCTGTCTATAAAGGCAGGAGGATTGGCAAGTATATCAGCAACTTCCGATTGTTTGTCAGGTAGAATAGCAATTCTGCTGTCTTCACGCTTTGCAAGCTGAGTATATTCAAGCCAGTTAAAAAGCGTATTTGCCAAATCCATTAAATGGGCATAAGGTGCATTTTCTCTGCCTCCGCCTTTCGAAGGAGCATATTTTACGGCAAAGTCGGGTTCAAGACAGGTATCACCTCTATCACGAAATTCAAGTATTCGGGATACTACATGCTCAAAACATTTTTCGCTTTCATTTTCGGCTTCAACCACTACTATTTTCGCAAGTTCTTCCTCCGACAAACTTCCAATTCTACTGTCAGAAAGCAGACGCAGCATAAATATAAACGGGTGTATTTTAAAGCGTGCCGCTACATCAATATTTCTGCCTACCGAAAAAGATGACGGAAACTGATATTTTAATACCTGATTTTTCAATACATCAACAGGATTATCGCCATTCATAATTGCTTCGCCGGCAAGTGTAAGCTTGATTTTTCCTGTTGATTCCTGTGTGAAAATCAATCCAAGACTCATAACCCACGCTTTGTATGTTCTTGCACCGCCACCGGTTTGATCACGCCTTTCGCCTTTGCGTTTCAAACCTGCTTCTTCAAGCATTTCTTCAAAAGAAAGATGAGAATCACGCTGACCCTGCCACTCTTGATCTAACGAAACTTCGGCAAAAGCAGAAAGAACTTCAGGTATAGAGTTCAATTTTCTTTTCGGTCTGGTAACCCACCAATAATTAAGCATTTTTATCACTCCTTAATGTTGCACGGAACAGAAGGATAGTCAATTCCAGCAAAAGTTTTCAGTATAGCTTCAAAAATAATTTTAGCTCCCTGAACAGGAACAGCCATACCAATTTGTTTGCGTACACTTTCTTTTGAACCCATGAACTCATAGCTGTCAGGAAAGGTCTGCAATCTTGCACGCTCACGGTTTGTCAATGCTCTTGGCTCTGCATAATGATAAATATGAGTACCGCCTCCGCCTGAGCCTGTAACGGTATATGCAGGCTTGTCAGGGTCAAGTCTTTTATAAATCTGACTGATTTTTGCACCTTTAACATTCAATTTTAATTCATCGGGCAAGTCAGCATTAAAGGCATTTTCACCCGGTTTAATATATTTAAGGCGCTCTGTAACCACAGCAGACTGGCGGGTTAATTCATTGTTTTTTGCATCCGCAGGAATAGGCGGATTTTCCAACGCGTTTCTACTGGTATTAACCACATCTTTATACATCTCTGGACTCGGCGGACAAAACTCATACGGCAAATCGTTTCTGATACCAATGATAATAATTCTGTGCCTTGACTGCGGAATACCGTATTCTTCAAATTTGTACAAATGCGGATATATTTTATAGCCGCAGTCGGCAAGTTCTCCGAGTATTATTTGGAGAGCGCTGCCTTCATTTGCACTTGCCAAACCGCCTACATTTTCAGCCAAAAACCACTGCGGTTTATATATTCTTAAAGTTTCAGCACCATACTTGTAAAGTGGTCCGAATGTACCGTTAAAGCCTTTTTGTTCTCCGACAACAGAGAAGTCGTTGCATGGGAAACCGAATGCAAGGGCATCGATTGCTCCAAGTGTTTTCAAATCAAGTTTTCTCACATCTCCGCAAATAACGCTGTCAGGAGATTTTGGGCATATATTATGAATATATGTGTTGCAAGTATCTTGGTCGTAATCATTTGCCCAAGCGTGTACTATTGAATAATTTTTATTTCCTATATCGGCTAATGAAGCACCACAGGCAATACCGCCGGGTCCGCAAAACAATTCGCCAAGTCTATACTGTGCCATTATCTGTACCTCTCTTTATATTCTATCGCCGTTATCAAGGACAAAATTATGCTCAAATCTAACACCAACGGCGTCAGCTATGTTTTCAAGATCGTTAATCGTAAAACTTTCTCTTTTGATTTTACCGCTTAGTGACTGAGGTGAAATGTTAAGTCTCCTTGCAAGTTCAGCTAAACTAATGCCTGAACGGACACACAACACCTTTATCTGTTCTGAAACTGTCATAGCTACACCTCCGTTGATAAAATTATAAATGTTTTTATTTAGCTTGTCAATATATTCATTTAGCTTCTTGAAAAGTTACAAAAAAATCAGCGGCAGAGATTTATCTCTGCCGCCGTTCTTACATTATGCGTAAATAACCTCGTGATTTACAATTTCCATAGCTCTATTTCGAATATTGTTTATCTGACCAACCCATTCCATTTGATTTTCCGCCTTTAGCTGCTCAATCACACCTTCACGCTCCGCCATTTGCTCTACCAGCCGAAGAAACATATCTTCAGCCTGTTTGTCAATATCCGCAAGATAACTGTCCAGCTTGCCGCTTGTGAGCAGGTTGATATAAAGCACTTTGCGGTGCTGTTTGAGATAGCGCAAATGCCGCTGTCCCCACACGCCAATGGGCTGGTTTTCTTTTTCGGCGGGTAAGGACAGACGGGGGAGACAATAATCTCCCTGCCGTACATAAGTGACGCCCATTTCTTCAAAAATTGTCTTTGCCATTTCGTTTACCTCCTGAAAAATGATTTATCTTGAGCGTGTGTAATCACGCTTTTGACCTTTGAGATTTCTCGCCTGTTCAAGCAGGCTGTCTATCTGTTTGTGCCCGAACACTCTGCGAAGCAACGAATAATTTTTGTTTTCAGCCCTCAGCCTTGTGTTTTCTTCGGTAAGTTTACCGTTGATTTTTGAGAGCTTTTCGTTCTCCCGATACAGATTCCTGTTCGTCACATTCAGCCTGTTATAGCTGTCTATCGCCTTGAAGTACCGTGCGAATAAGGTTTTGATCAGCGATTTCAATTTAGCTATAAGCGGCTCAACAAACTTTGTCTTATAGCTTCTTGCCGACATCATTGCAGACGGCTCAGGAAGCTGATATTCAGGTTCGTTCATGATACTTTCATCAAGCTTCTGCAACGCTCTTCCGCCGTTATCAAAATTTTCGATACGGTCAGCCATCACACGAAACTCATCTTTTTTCTCGGCAAGCTTATCTTCAAGAGCGTTGATTTCTTTCTCTCGTTCCTGCTTTTTGTAGTCAAGAACAGAGAGGTGTTTCTCGTGTGTGCCTTTCTGCTCCCACTCGATTCCGTACCTTTTCATTACAGCGGCAAGCTGTTCTTTTTCGGAAAATACCCATTGATTCCATTCAGTATCACCACGAGTTCCACCTTTAAATCCTTGTGCGGCAAGCGCCTGTTTGAGTGAAACTCTTGTATCAAGTCCTCTCTTGCTGCCGATGGTAAAAGGGACGAAATCAATGTGCAAATGCGGTGTGACTTCGTCCATATGAAGATGAGCCGAAAACACTTTTAACTGCGGATTTCTCTCCTGAAACCCTTTATAATACTCGTCCAATACCTGTTTAGCGAGCAGTCCGTTTTCACTTTCTGCGCTCATATCTTCTTTGTTGCCTATCTGCAAAATGATTTCGTGAAACGGCTTTTCCTGCTTGGAATTACGGATTTTTTCATAATAGTTTTCTATTTTTCTATCGGCTCTTGTCTGCCTTGCATTGTACCTTTCAAGCGCTTCATCAAACAATTCGTGATAGACCTTTTTAATATTCTCGCTGCAATAATCTATATTGAGGTGGGTGCGCCCGCCGTCCACATTCTCCGCTTTGAATTTGCGGCTGTTATGGTTGACTGAGCCTTTCCCAACCATTGCGCTTATCGTTCTTTGCATTTTATCACTCCCTTTCTTTTCGGCAGGTGGTTCTGTTACTCTTGCCAAGAGTAACGCAAAAGCACTTTTGACAGGCAAGCCTATCAAAAATGCAGACCTGAAAGGAATAGCAAGTATTCCTTTGCAGGTTTTGCGCTCTTCGAGGAACAAGGGCTGTCCTTTGAAAAGGACACCCTTGCAACCCCGTCCAAACTTTATCACTTCCCGAAAAAGGAACATTGCAAGGTTGCAGATGTGCCTGCCTTTGCAATGTTGCAACCTTGACGGCTGCTCACTCTGTTTCTTCGGAAAGTTGCCAATACCACTGACTGCCTTCCTTAACCGATTGAACATTCAGCGCTTTCTTCGCCTCGTCCAGCACACGCTTGGAGATACCCACCGCCTGTGCTTTCTTCAGCAATGCCTGCTGAGGATATTTGCCCTTTGAAAGATATTCAAGGATAAGATTTTCCGCCTGCTCGGATTTCTTTTCTTTTGGAATACCGCTTAATAGATCGTCAACTGAAATGTCATAATGCCCGAGCCAACGAAATCCGTTTTCCTTGTCCAGCTCAAAAGCAATCGGTTCGCCCTCAGGAGCAAGAGAAGATTTATCTTGTACCACCACTCGTATCTGCGGATTGTCTTTGATTCTTCCGACAATCAGAACGCTTCTTGCCGAAGCCTGAAAATCAATGGAGCCGAGCCCACGGTAAGACGACTTGTTTCCACTGCCCTTGTTCATATGACCGACCAACAGAATGGCACAGTCGTATTTTTCTGCGATTCTCCCCAGCTGCGCCATTACATTGCGAACTTCGTTGGCGTTGTTCATATTAATATTTGCTCCCACATACGCCTGAATTGGATCAAGGATTACCACCCTTGCGCCGACCTCTATAATTGCCCTTTCAATGCGCTCGTCCAGCATACTGAGTGCGGCTTCCGATTCGTCTATTACTTTAATTTGCGTACAGTCCGCCTCAGCGGATTCCAGCCTCGGCTTGATGGTATCTTCCAGTCCGTCTTCGGCGGTTTGATAGATCACTCTGACCGGCTCACGCTCAGTATCATCGTATGGCAGGGCCTCTCCTTTTGAGAGAAGCGCCGCCAGTCTTAAAGATAAAGTTGTTTTGCCCTCACCGGGATCTCCCTGAATGATGGTGATTTTTCCGTATGGGATATACGGATACCAGAGCCAGTTCACTTGTTTGCTTTGAACTTCGTCCATACTGATGATTTTCAGTTCAGCCATTTATGCCACCGCCTTTCGAAAAAAACATTGATATTTCTGACATTATTGGATATACTATAAGTGTTACATTTAGATGATGACTGCCTTTCGTCTGCGCCAACAGATGATTTACGGGCGGTCATTTCTTTTTCATCATTCATTTGCATTCTCTCCTTTCAATCCGATTAGTGTTACCGACACAAGCTCGATAATGTCGAGCAGTTCGTCCGATACTTCATCGGCTTTATTGATTCGTTTTAACTCTGACAGTATTTCTGCTATTTCCAGCTTCAAAGCCTTATACACTCTCGGATTACCCTGAACAACTACATCTCTGTTCATACACTTTCGATAGCAGTATTCCTGCTTAGGCAATCCTGATAAAGCGACTGCTTTGTTAATGAGTTCATTTTCTTCGGGGGAAACTCTGAACCCCACAGTAATATTTCTAAATCTGTTATGCTTATCTACATTTTTGGCTGACATATTAAACCGCATCCTTTCTAAATTCATTGAGTTTGTCTGCCATATCGTCCTGTGTTGACGGAAATAGATGTGCATATCCAAGCGTAATGTCAATGCTTTCGTGTCCCACTCTGTCGGCTATTGCAACAGGAGAGTAACCCATTTCAATTAAAAGCGATATATGGCTGTGCCTCAAATCGTGTATTCTTATGCGTTTCACGCCTGCCGCTTCAGATCCTCTGTCCATCTCGTGATGAAGATAGCTTTTTGTAACCTCAAACAATCGGTCACTTTTTTCAATACCGTATAACTGCCCGATATATTCTTTTATTTCCTCTGCAAGAAAGTCGGGCATTTTAATAACACGGTTGCTTTTCTTTGTTTTCGGATCGGTAATAATATCCCTTCCTCCAATTCTTTGATATGATTTTGTAATGGAAACCGTCTTCTTTTCAAAATCAAAATCATCAGGGGTTAAGGCTAATAATTCGCCCTCACGAACGCCGCACCAATACAGCATTTCAAATGCATAAAAGGAGACGGGCTTATCCATTACCGAAAAGGAAAATTTTTGATATTCTTCTCTTGTCCAAAACAGCATTTCACGGGCTTTTGCCTTTCCCATATTTCCTGCCTTTGCCGCAGGATTTTCACGCAGACCGTAATACCTGACAGCGTGGTTAAAAATTGCACTTAGCTGATTATGCAGTGTTTTCAGATACACAGGTGAGTATGGATGACCGCTTTTGCTTTTGATATTCAGCATTTCATTCTGCCAAGCGATAATATCTTTTGGCTGAATTTCGTTAATTTTACGCTTAGCAAAATAAGGTAAAATCTTTGTTCGTAAGATATGCTCTTTGGTATGCCAAGTGTTTTCTTTCACCCTGTTCTTCATATCAACCGTGTAGGTGTCAACAAAGCTCTCAAAGCTCATATCCAAATCCGCAGTTACCTTGTTAAGTTGCTCACGCTCCCAAGCCTGCGCTTCTTTTTTGGTGGCAAAACCCCGTTTTGTTGTCTGTTTGCGGTTGCCCTGCCAATCGGTATAACGATAGTATACTTTCCAAGTGTTAGTTTTTTGTTCTTTGTAAACTGCCATTGCTCAATTCCTCTCTTTCTTGTTTGTGCCGTAACAGGCTCTTTCCAAAAAATACTGTTTATTTACACGCCCTGAAATCGTAATAAAACCTTGTGATTTCAGTTCGGTATTTAACTTTTGTACGATTTTATAGGCGTAAGATTTTGATACACCCAATTCTTCTGCGACTTCTTCCACTCGCATAAATGTGTTGCTTGTCATAAAAGCTCACCTCCTTGTATAATTGCAGTAACTTATTTAGTGTCGGAATACTTTCTTGCCGCCTTCCGATTTGCCCGGGCGGACACACCATTACTGTGATGTGCGACAGCTATTCAATTCGCCTGCGCTAAAACTTATTTGTTTAAGTTTGCATTCTTATTATACTAACTATATTCCGTTAAGTCAAGAGGCTTTTGGGAAAATATTAAACTTTTTTGTTATATTTTATCTTGACAATACCTAAACACATCTGCTATACTAATTGCAGTACATAAGCAAGGAGTGAAAATAATGGCTATCGGTGAAAGAATCCGCTTTATCCGCAATCTTAGAGGTATGACGCAAAAATATCTTGGAATACAGGTTGGTTTTCCTGAAAAAACCGCTGACATTCGTATGGCTCAGTATGAGTCAGGCTCAAGAACCCCAAAGGCTGATTTAGTGAACGAACTGGCAAAGGTATTTGAGATATCTCCAAAAGCTTTAACCGTTCCTGATATTGAAAGCTATGACGGAATAATGCATACTCTTTTTACTTTGGAAGACTTATACGGTATTCGTATTGATAAACTTGACGGTGAACTCTGTATCCGCCTTGACAAAGGAATGGGTGTAAATTACATTACTATGTTTGAGATGTTCTCCGCTTGGCAGGAACAAGCTGAAAAGCTCAAAAGCGGGGAAATCACCAAAGAAGAATATGACCATTGGCGCTATAACTATCCTGCAAGCAACGCAAAATAATTTACATACAAACGCAAAAAGAGCTATCAGACTTCAAAAATCTGATAGCTCTTTATTTATGAATAATCTAAAAGTGTTGTCAAAATGTTGTCACGAGGACATTTTGCCTTTCAAAAACCCAGTGTTTATGCGGGTTTGCGGCGTTTTGACTACTATTCCCACTCAATCGTTCCGGGCGGCTTACTGGTAATGTCATACATTACCCTGTTCACATGGCTCACCTCGTTAATAATTCTGCTGGTCACCTTCTGTAATACTTCATAAGGGATCTGTGCGCTCTCTGCGGTCATGAAGTCGATGGTCTTCACGGCTCTCAGTGCGATGGCGTAATCATAGGTTCTCTCATCCCCCATAACGCCTACGGATCTCATATTGGTCAGGGCTGCGAAGTACTGGTTGATCTCGCGGTCCAGACCTGCGTTGGCGATCTCCTCGCGGTAGATGGCATCTGCATCCTGTACGATCTTGACCTTCTCAGCGGTCACTTCGCCGATGATACGGATACCCAGTCCGGGGCCGGGGAACGGCTGACGGAATACCAGGTGCTCCGGGATACCAAGCTCCAGTCCTACCTTACGGACCTCATCCTTGAACAGGTTGCGCAGAGGCTCGATGATCTCCTTGAAATCTACATAGTCGGGCAGGCCGCCTACGTTGTGGTGGGACTTGATCACTGCGGATTCACCGCCCAGTCCGCTCTCTACCACATCGGGATAGATGGTTCCCTGTACCAGGAAATCTACGGCACCGATCTTCTTCGCCTCTTCCTCGAATACACGGATGAACTCTTCGCCGATGATCTTTCTCTTATGCTCCGGCTCGGATACACCTGCCAGCTTGCTGTAGAAACGCTCCTGCGCATTCACACGGATAAAGTGCAGGTCATAATTACCGTTGGGACCGAAGACTACTTCTACCTCGTCGCCCTCGTTCTTACGGAGCAGGCCGTGATCTACAAAGACACAGGTCAACTGCTCGCCGACTGCCTTGGATAACAGTACTGCTGCCACGGAGGAATCCACACCGCCGGACAATGCACAGAGGACTTTACCATTACCAACCTTCTCGCGGATCGCCTTGATGGACTCTTCCACGAAGGAATCCATCTTCCAGTCACCGCAGCATCCACAGATGTTGCGTACGAAATTATACAGCATCTTGGAGCCTTCCACGGTGTGAAGTACTTCCGGATGGAACTGGATTGCATACAGTCCGCGCTCTACACACTCTGCTGCTGCCACGGGGCAGTTGGCGGTGGTAGCTACGGCACGGAAGCCGGGTGCCAGTTTCGAAATATAGTCGAAATGGCTCATCCAGCAGATCGTATTCTCGGATACATCGGAAAACAGCTTGGAACTGCGGTCTACCTTCACCTCAGTCTTGCCATATTCCCGAACGGCTGCACGTTCTACCTTACCACCCAACACATGGGTCATCAGCTGTGCGCCGTAACAGAGTCCCAGCACGGGAACTCCTAAGTGAAACAGATCCTCGGAGCAGGTAGCTGCACCGGGTTCATAGCAGCTTGCGGGGCCGCCGGTCAGGATGATTCCCTTAGGATTCATCGCTTTTATCTTATTCAAGTCTGTCTTGTAAGAGTAGATCTCGCAATATACATTGCATTCTCTGACTCTTCTGGCGACCAGCTGATTGTACTGTCCGCCAAAATCAATGACAACTACCAGTTCTTTTTCCATGGTTGTCCTCCAGTATATTTTTCTGTCCTCTATTATAGGGTATGGTGCAGGGGAAGTCAAACCCTACTGCACCAGTTCTTCCAATTTTCCGAAGGTATAACCCATTTCTTCCCATTTTGTGAGCAGTTCATCCAGAATCTCCCCATTGGTCTTCGAGGTATTATGTAACAGCACCACCGCTCCGGGGTGGATCCTGCCTGTCAGCTTGGAAAAAGCTTCCTCGTGGCTGGGCTGGGCATCCACATTCCAGTCCACATAAGCAAGACTCCAGAAAAAGGTGGAATACCCCAGATCTTTTGCCATCTGCAGATTGGTCTCACTGTATTTTCCCTGAGGAGGGCGGTAATACATGGCCATTTCCGTGCCGGTGGTCTCCTGAAAAAGAGTTCTCACGTCATCCATCTCTTTCTGAAAAACTGCCGGATCTGAAATCTTTGACATATCATAATGATGGTAGGTATGATTTCCTACAGTATGCCCCTCCTCCACCATGCGTTTCACCATCTCCGGTGCTGACTCCAGAAAATGTCCCACCACGAAAAAAGTAGCCGGTGCGTCATGTTTTTTCAATGCATCCAATATTTGGCTTGTATTACCATTTTCATATCCGCAATCAAACGTGAGATATATCTTTTTCTCCCCGGCATCTCCTACATAATAGGCATTATATTCCTTTAATTTGTCCGAGGAAGCCGTACCGCTGGGCTGCATTCCTTCCGAGCCGAATCCCAGTCCCCAGTTCTCCGCGGAGAGCAGTGCCTGAGTATTCTCCAATGCACTCCCCGCCGTCTCCCGGATGCTCATCTCCCGCTGAAGATGCAGTCCGAAAGCAATGGCCCCAATGCTTCTTCCGAGGAAAAACATTGCCAGCAAAAAAACACACAGCATCAACCCGTTCTTACAATGCTTCTTCACCATTGCCGCTCCATCTTTTCCGAATTCCCATACTTTTGTGAAAATAGACTGTTCCCACATCGTACGATCCCCTGCCGGTATTTCTACCTTCTTTTTCCTGATATTCACAATATTCTATGTGATACAGCTTTTCCCTTATGCCACGGATCAGTTCTGCGGAAATGCACGGAGAGATCACCTGTTGTATATATTATAAAAATGAATTCTTCGGAGCACCGCCCATGGACTGCAAAGAAATGATCCTGTCAGAGGACACTTATGACATTATCACAGACTTTTCCGCATCGGAATTTCTGGGAGATGACAATAATTGTTATGAACGCATCGGAGAAGATTTTTTGATTTTGTATCTGGGCAATCTGGGAATCCGCAATCCGAAAATTGATTTTTTCCCCTATCACAATATGCCGAAGCTTTATGGGCTCATGCAGCTATCTCCCTCCGGTGAGACGCCACCCGGTGTCGCTCCCTTTGATCCGGCAGACCTGATCGCCAGTGGGATCACCCAGGTACAGCGTCCGCCCCTAAGTCTCACGGGGCAGGGTGTGATCCTGTGTTTTATCGATACCGGGATTGATTACCAAAATCCTGTGTTTCTGGACGAGAACGGCAATAGCCGCATCCTGGCGATCTGGGATCAGACGGTTCAGACCGGAGCGCCCCCTGATGGGTTAAAATATGGTTCTGAATACCGCAGAGAGGATATTAACCTGGCGTTGCGTTCCGAGGATCCTTATTCCATCGTTCCCTCCAGGGACGAAAACGGACACGGCAGTATCCTCGCCGGAGTCGCAGCCGGCAGTGTCGTCAGACAAGGCAATCCTTATATCGGTGCTGCACCGGGTGCCGACATCGTCGTGGTGAAGCTCAAGGAATGTAAGCAATATCTGCGCAGCTTTTATCTGGTGCCCGAGGGTGTTCCCGCCTATCAGGAAAATGATATTATGCTGGGCATCAAATACGCGGAATCCTTCGTTCGGCTCTTCGAGCGTCCGGTAGTCATCTGTCTGGGGTTGGGAACCAACCAGGGAGATCATGCGGGCAATTCCTCCCTGTCACGGTATCTCTCTTCCCTCGCTGTCCGCAGAAGCCGTGCCGCCATTGTCTGTGGTGGAAATGAAGGGAACGCCTCCCACCATTACCATGGAAGATTAAGCACTCAGACATCGGAGGAATCTTCCCGTGATGTGGAGATCCGGGTCAGTGAAGGCTGTATCGGATTCTGGCTGGAGCTTTGGGGTGCTCTGCCGGATGCTTTTAATCTGAACATCCGCACTCCCGGTGGGGAAAATATTCCCGAACTGCGCCTTGGGTTGCAGCAAAGCGTGACCTATTCCTTTATCTACGAAAAAAGCAGAGTCACTATCGACTCTGCTCTTGTGGAAGAAAATTCCGGCGAAGAACTGATCCTTGTACGCATCCAGGATCCTACCCCCGGTATCTGGACCTTTCGTGTCTCTGCTTCCGGTAGTTTATATAACGGTAATTTTCACATGTGGCTGCCTATCACAGAATTTCTGTCTACTCCGGTATATTTTCTCAATCCGGATCCCGACATGACTCTGACCGAGCCATCGATGGCTCCGGAGGTTCTGAGCGTTTCTACTTACAACGCAGAAAACAACAGTTTTTACGCAGAATCCGGCAGAGGCTTTGGGCGCACCGGGCAGATCCGGCCGGACTTATCCGCTCCCGGAGTCAATATCTCTACCATTGACGGACGCCGTACGGGAAGCAGCATGGCTGCCGCTATCACTGCCGGAGCTGTGGCACAATTTTTCCAATGGTCAGTCATTGAAGGCAATAACCGGCTGGCGGAAAGCCGGGAGATCCGCAGTTATTTCATACGCGGTGCCGTGCGTACACAGGGTCTGAACTACCCCAACCGGGAATGGGGCTACGGCAGGCTGAATTTAGAGGAGACCTTCAATGCCCTGCTCCGGGTATGACTATATGATCTCCTGCAGGGCATAGACCGGCTGCACACTGCAGACACCGTTAATCTTACGCACGCCGCGCTCCAGTTTTTCCAGTTCCTTTTCCGAGGTCACATCCGCTTTTACGAGGAAATCATATTCCCCCTCTACCTGATAGCAGGATGTGACTTCCGGTTGCTGTCGCATTCTTTCCATAAATCCCGCATGATATTTTTTATGCTGTACCGTTACCTCTAAAAATACCTCCATAAGCCACCTCTCTTCTCAAATCTTTTACTTGATCACCGAATAAAAAACGCTTGATGATGTATCTTCGTCAAATACAGCCTCCTGTGCAGGCACAAATCCGTGTTTGACTCATTGTATACATAAAAAGAGGAAAGACACCGTACACACGATATCTTTCCTCTTTGAAAGTGATTGCATCATACCATATTCTTTCTATACTTACAAGTCGTCTGATAAATCTTATCAGAATTTTAATATTTCGGACAATACTTTCTGCCGATTTGTACGCTATAAGCCTATTTTACATCCGCTTTGGAAAAAATCCTGGCATACCCATAGGACAGCGGACGGTCCGTCATGTCCGCAAACCGCAGAGGGAAATTCTCCTTTTCCTCCATGCGGTTCGGGCAGTCTCTCCTGCCGCATCCCAGACAGATTCCGGCACATTTGGTAAAAGGATCCTTCGTCAGCTCCGCATAAAATACCACACTTTTCTTCGGGATCATACAATACGCTGCATTACAGGTAACCGGCAATGCAAGCTCCTGCAGAAGCATGGGAAGGTTCGCCAGCCGCAGCAGACTGCTTATTTTTTGTTCTGAAGTCTCAGAAATCTCCCCACCTAAAAAATGCAGTCTGGCAACATGCAGATTCCGATGCACAACCAGCCACTCTGTATAAGCCCGGTAGCTTTCTAATAATAATTCACTGGACAGTACTTCGATCATATAACTCTCTGTCAGAAATCCGTTCTGCAAATACTTTTCCTGCAGTGCATCGATCCCTTTTCCCAGAGTAATACCTACAGCCAAAAAAGACTGATCCCTCCCGGGAAAAGTCTCTTGGATTTCTCTGTCCTGCCATCCCGCTTCTGTCTCCAGGCAGGGGATCATCTCACCTGCCAGTCGCTTCAGATTGGGATATTCTTCCGGATCATAATGATATTTTTCCATCACACTGTGCAGAAATTGTTCGTTCCTGCACAGTGCTGTAATTTCTGAAAAAAAAGTCTGCATGTCCACCTGTTCTCCCGGAATACCGGTGATCTCATGACGCAGGCATATTTTGCCTGCATCCGGTTAATTGTTTTTAATGCGCAGGCATCTGATGGCATTGAGCACAGCCAGTACCATAACTCCTACGTCTGCGAAGATAGCAACCCACATGTTGGCGATACCCAGCGCACCCAGGATCAGGCAGATGGCCTTAACTGCCAGCGCAAATACGATGTTCTCGTAAACGATGCGCAGACATTTCCGGGAAATCCGCATAGCCAGAGCGATCTTGGCAGGATTGTCATCCATCAGAACCACATCCGCTGCCTCAATGGCCGCATCTGAGCCAAGGGCTCCCATGGCGATACCGATATCCGCACGGGAAAGTACCGGTGCATCGTTGATACCGTCACCCACGAATGCCAGTTTTTCCTTCTCGCTCTTGTCCTGCAACAGCTTCTCCACGCAGCTTACCTTGTCTGCGGGAAGCAGTTCACTGTGTACCTCATCCAATTTTAACTCACCGGCCACATGTTCTGCAACTGTTTTGCTGTCACCGGTCAGCATAACGCATTTCTTCACACCGGAATTCTTCAGAGATGCAATGGCTTCCTTCGCACCATCCTTGATCACATCAGAGATCAGGATGTATCCGGCATATTTACCGTCTACCGCCACATGAACCACTGTACCCACACCGGTATTTTCCGTATAAACCAGGTTCAGACTCTTCATCAGCTTTGCATTGCCGGCTGCCACCTGTCTGCCGTTCACCTTGGCAGTTACACCATGTCCGCTGATTTCCTCCACATCACTGACGTTAGAGGCATCCAGTTCTTTTCCATAAGCGTTCTTCAGGCTCTTGCTGATGGGATGGTTGGAATAGCTCTCCGCATATGCAGCATACTCAAGCAGTTCATCCTCTGTGAAATCCCTGCCGGGGTAAATACCCGTCACATCGAATACACCCTTGGTCAGGGTACCGGTCTTGTCAAATACCACATATTTGGTCTCAGACAGCGCTTCCAGATAATTGGACCCCTTCACCAGAATACCACAGGCACTTGCTGCTCCGATTCCTCCGAAGAAAGAAAGGGGAATGGAAATGACCAGTGCACAAGGGCAGCTGATTACCAGGAAAGTCAGGGCACGAATGATCCACGTGCTCCAGGCTGCCGGATTGCCCATGATCAGGTTGATCACAGGAGGCAGGATGGCCAGTGCCAGAGCACTGTAGCAGACTGCCGGGGTATAATATCTTGCGAACTTCGTAATAAAGTTCTCAGACTTGGACTTCTTCATACTGGAATTCTCTACCAGATCCAGAATCTTGGATACGGTGGATTCTCCAAATTCCTTGGTGGTACGGATCTTAAGTAATCCGGTCAGGTTCACACAGCCGCTGATCACATCCTGATCCACTGTGATCTCTCTGGGGACGCTTTCACCGGTCAGGGCACTGGTATTCAGTGTGGATGTACCTTCCACTACCACACCATCGATAGGAACCTTTTCACCGGGACGTACCACAATCACGGTTCCGATCTCTACATCATCGGGATCTACCTGCTCTAAGCTGCCGTCCTCTGCCTCAATGTTGGCATAATCCGGTCGGATATCCATCAGGGCGCTGATGTTCTGACGGCTCTTGCCCACAGCTACCACCTGGAACAGTTCACCGATCTGGTAGAACAGCATAACGGCCACGCCTTCGGAATACTCTCCCAGTCCCATGGCACCTACGGTAGCTACCGCCATCAGGAAATTCTCATCAAACACTTCACCGTGCATAATGCCCAGAACGGCTTTTCTGAGAATATCATAGCCGATCACCGCATAGGGAATCAGGTACAGCAGTCCCAGCCAGATCCCTTCCAGAGGTACAAAATGCAAAATAATTAACAGTACTGCCGCCACAATGATGCGGACCAGTACTTTTTTCTGTTTCTTAGTCATAGCTTCCTCTTTTCCGAGAGCATCCTATAAATAGATCTCGCAGTCATCCTCTACTCTCTTGCAGGCTTTTACCACGTTCTCCATAACGGCCTTCTCATCGCTGCCATCGGCAAATTCCACCTTCATCTTCTGGGTCATGAAGCTGACGGTTGCATCGGTAACACCCTCTACCTTCTTCGCTGCATCCTCCATCTTCAGAGCACAAGCTGCACAGTCTACTTCGATCTTGTAAGTTTTCTTCATGGTAATATCCTCCTCTTTCTCCATTCGCATTTTTTGTTTAGTTGCTAATGATTTGCATTTAGTTTTAATATTCATTCATATGAACCACTGTTCATATGTTTATATTACCATATGCCTGGAAAAAGTCAATACTGTTTTTAAATGTTTTGTAAATTGAGAGTTAGTAAAATAATCCCGTAGCCCTTGGCAGGGTATAAGAAACGCGGCACGCTCGTACTTTA
>ERZ773173.1898-NODE-1898-length-17123-cov-2.713265_pt1 | contig 17123 bp, 8 predicted proteins | sample MGYA00580535_ERZ773173 | MGnify/ENA primary metagenome ERZ773173 (study PRJEB29015, sample SAMEA2737856) | human gut metagenome | biome: human gut; feature: human-associated habitat; material: faeces | place: China | collected 2012 ...
GCCGAAGCCGCCGGTAAGGCCGGACTGAGCGTTTTGCTTTTCGAAAAACAGAATTTAGGCGGAGTCTGTCTGAATGAAGGATGCATCCCTACCAAGACTTTGCTTTATTCGGCAAAGACGTACGACGGAGTTAGGCATGCCTCTAAATATGCGGTGAATGTGCCGGAAGTCTCTTTCGATCTGGCAAAGATAATTGCCCGTAAAAGTAAGGTAGTACGTAAATTGGTATTGGGTGTAAAAGGCAAGCTTACTTCCAACAACGTAACGGTTGTGAACGGTGAAGCGTATATCATCGATAAGAATACCGTCCGTTGCGGTGAAGACAGTTACGAATGTGAGAATCTGATTATTTGTACGGGTTCGGAAACATTTATCCCGCCGTTTGCAGGCATCGATACCGTGGATTACTGGACACATCGGGATGCGCTCGACAATAAAGAGTTGCCGGCCTCATTAGCCATTGTGGGCGGAGGTGTCATCGGAATGGAATTTGCTTCTTTTTTCAGTAGTCTCGGTGTACAGGTGACGGTTGTCGAGATGCTCGACGAAATATTGAATGGAATGGACAAAGAGCTCTCTGCCCTGCTTCGTGCCGAATATGCCAAACGGGGGGTAAAATTCCTGCTTAGTACGAAAGTCACCTCTTTGTCACCGAATGACGGTGGCGTGGCTGTGGCTTATGAAAATGCCGAAGGTACGGGAAGCGTGGTTGCAGGGAAGATCCTGATGAGTGTCGGCCGCCGGCCTGTAACCAAAGGCTTCGGATTGGAAAATCTGGGACTGGTACTGACAGAACGCGGTAATGTCGCTGTCAATAATAAGATGCAGGCTTCCGTGCCGGGAGTATATGTCTGTGGCGATCTTACGGGATTCTCTCTACTGGCCCATACGGCTGTTCGCGAAGCGGAAGTCGCCGTACATGCCATTCTCGATAAAGAAGATACGATGAGTTATCGTGCCATCCCCGGTGTAGTGTATACCAATCCGGAGATTGCAGGGGTAGGCCAGACCGAAGAGAGCCTGTTGGCCAAAGGAATTCCTTTTCATGTCATTAAATTACCGATGGCCTATTCCGGTCGCTTCGTAGCCGAGAACGAGGGGGTGAACGGTATGTGTAAAGTCTTTATCGGTGAAGATAAGACGATCTTAGGGGCTCATATCCTTGGCAATCCGGCTTCCGAGATCATTACCCTTGCCGGCATGGCTGTAGAAATGAAACTGACCGTTGCGGAGTGGAAGAAAATCGTATTCCCCCCCCCCACGGTAGCCGAAATATTCAGAGAAGCCCTTTGATCAAGATTCCAAATTTATGCAAAGATTACTCCTATTCCTTATACTATCCTCCTGCCTTCCCGTTTTATGGGGGCAGGAGGTGCTTTCTTCGCGTATCAACGCCTTATTGCGAACTTTACCCGAAGGTTCCGAAGTCGGCATATCCGTGTATGACCTTACTGCAAGGAAATCCCTCTATACCCATCGGGATACGAAACTTTCGCGGCCTGCATCGACCATGAAGCTGCTGACTGCCATTACGGCTCTTTCACGCCCCGATGCCGATGAGCCGTTCCGTACTGAAGTGTGGTATAAAGGAACGATTGAGCATGACACGCTTCGCGGAGATTTATATGTGATAGGAGGGTTCGATCCCGAATTTGACGAACATAGCATGGATTCATTGGTGGATAATGTCATCACTTTCCCTTTTTCCGTTATTAGTGGTAAAATCTACGGGGATATCTCCATGAAAGATTCTCTTTATTGGGGTGCCGGCTGGGCATGGGATGATACGCCGGAAGCTTATCAGCCTTATCTCTCTCCTTTGATGTACCACAAAGGGATGGTTACGGTTACAGTTGCTCCCGGTGCTGCTCCCGGTGATACTGCAAAGGTATCCTGTTATCCTGTATCCTCTTATTATTCTCTTCACAACACAGCACAGACGCGTACTCCTTCTGCCGGAAAGTTTGCCGTGACCCGGGGATGGCTTCAGAATAAGAACAACATCACGGTCACGGGTAATGTAGAAGGAAAACGCAGTGTCGATATCAATGTTTTTTCTTCACAGGATTTCTTTATGCATGCTTTTTTAGAGAAACTTCGTGATCGCGGTATCGATGTGTCTCGTGAATATGATTTTTCGGTCTTTGTTCCCGATAGTTTGTCGGCTTGCATGGTTCGTTGGGAGCGTCCGGTGCAGGATGTCTTGAATCAGGTCATGAAAGAGAGTGATAACTTGAGTGCGGAGGCTTTGTTTTGTCGTTTGGGGGCACAGGCTACCGGTAAAAGATATGTGTCCGCCAAAGAAGGGATTGCCGAAATAAATAGAATGATAAAACAGTTGGGACACAACCCCGACCGTTACAAAATAGCCGATGGTTGCGGTCTTTCCAACTATGACTACCTCTCCCCTGCCCTTTTAGTCGATTTCTTGAAATTCGCATATTCCCGCACGGAAGTATTCCGGAAACTCTATAAAGCACTTCCTGTTGCCGGTGTAGACGGGACATTGAAGTACCGGATGAAGCAGAGTAAAGCGTATAAGAATGTCCATGCCAAAACCGGTTCCTATACCGCTATCAATGCGTTAGCCGGTTATCTGAAAGCTGTCAACGGGCATGAAATAGCTTTTGCCATCATGAATCAGAATGTTCGCTCGGCCGCAAAAGCCAGAGAATTTCAGGACAAGGTGTGTGAAGTGCTTTGTGAATAGCTAAGGTTAGTGAACTCAATGAATTGACATGTGATGGTATTTCTCATAGGGAGTATCCTTGGAAAATACCTCTGGCAAAGCTGAAGCCATATACTGTAATTTTTCTTCAGTCGTTTTGAAGATTTGTTTGGAGTTATCACAATAGTGTTGTATGAGCTGTTCCGCATCTTTAAATCCTCGTAAGTCCTCCTCATCAAGACATGAAATTTCGTTATAGTCATCATCCATGGAAAAATGTGGATTTTGTGGAGAGAACATGTAAATTTTTCCTTTTATCTCGCCACACTGTTTGACATATGCAGCATATTGGTCTTCTGTAAGTTCCAAGAAATCATTTTCATTGGGTATATATCCGATTTTGAAAATAAATTGAAGTGAGGGCCCAATCGGCCCGAATAGGAGATCGAAAAAGTCCATTTTTTATAAGTTATGGTTAATAAATATCGTAAATATAGTGGTTTTATTTATCATAACTTATAAAAATCTCTCAATTATCCGGTAGATGATTCGAATAGCCTGAATGAATGTTGTGATTTCTGATATGTAATTATAGAGAAAATAGGGGGATAAAGATATGATTTGACAGTTGAAAATAGATGACTCTTTTGCTGCTGGTCAAATTGTTGAATACCAACAAGTTATATGTTTCCTTTTTTTCTCGGTGAGAATCGAAGCGTTTGTCGTAGAGAAACGCACCGATTCTCTACGGGCAACGGAGCGTTTCTCACCGAGAAACGAGTTGAATATTCTTAAAAGACAACAACTCTCATAAATACGAAAGCAGGAATAGCTAGTTGCTGATTCCATATTAATTATCTGTATTTGTTGTGGTGTAAGCAGCAGGCATTCTCAAAAAGCTTGTTCAATAGTGGAAACCAATAACTCCACTTCATCTTTTATAGCTATTGTAAATTACGGCTTTGAAAACGTATCGGTAGAAAACAGTTTTATCGTTCTGTCAAAAACATCGCAGCACATCCATTTGGGGACACTATGTTTGTCATATTTTCTTTTTGTTTGTATCATGTAGTTGCTATTTCAGAATAGTATGTACTTTTAATATACAAGAGTATATACCATTATCATGCAATAGTGTATATTTTTGCAGTGTAAAAGTATATACTCTTATAAGTGCTCATTATCAGTTGTTTATGCCCGAATCTTGGATAAAAACAACCCTGTTGTCTGATTCCGGCAAGTAACTGCTTTGCACTTTCACCATCGGTTTATCCGCCTTGTGCGGGAGTATGATTTCCGCTTTCATCAACTTCCCGTATTTCCATTCCATATTTACCCGATAACCGTTTCTTGCCATTAAACCTTCGATTTTTCCTTCCGGCCATTCAGTAGGCAGAGCCGGTAAGAGGTGGATAAAGCCTTCCTGCGATTGTAGGAGCATTTCGGCAAAGAGCCCGGAAGTTGCCATTGTGGCATCGACCTGCATGTTTCCCGATTGGTTCGACATCATGTTTTCATAACCGCTTTCTTTAATCATTTGGTTGAAAGTGCCGATGGCTTGATCACCTTCATAAAGTCTTGTCCAAAGAGCGGTACGCCATGCCATAGACCAATTACCGCCGGTATGGGGCCATCTTTCGCCAAACTTTCCTTTTCCTCTCATCTCTAATGATTTTTTGACGGCCAGTGCCAGTGCAGGGGTCTGACTGTATGAAATCATATTTCCCGGATACAGGGCATAGAGGTGGGCGATATGCCGATGATGATCGCGTGGGTTGTCTACATCGTCTATCCATTCCTGTAGTTGTCCGTAGCGACCGATTTTCAAAGGTAATAGCTTGTTTCTGGCAATAGTCACTTTCTCACGAAATGCGGAATCGATTCCTAAACATTCCGATGCCTTTATCACATGAGTATACAAATCATAGACCATTTCGATATCTTGATAGGCCGGTAGGGTGAAGATGCGTCCTGCGGTTTGTTCACCGTTTGCGGTAGAATAATCTACCGGAGAACCGTTTTTCATCTCAATGCCGTGTTCGGCCGACACGGAGGGGGCGATAATGAAATGCTTCTGGTATTCTACCATATTTTCCAACCAGAACTCGGCGGCTTCTTTCATGATAGGATATCCTTTGGTTTCAAGATAAGATTTGTCTCCGCCGAAAGCATAATGTTCCCACAGATGCCTGCAATGCCAGGCGGCTCCTGACGGATAAAGTCCCCATAGGATATCGTCACCGGGAACGGTATGTCCCCAGATGTTTCCGGTGGAGTGGCTGACCCAGCCTTTGGTTCCGTAATACTCTCCGGCTGTTTTTCGTCCGGGTTCTACCAAACCTTCGATCCATTCCAGATAAGCCTCTTCGCACTCCGGAAGTTGGGTAGGTCCGCAACCCCAGTACATCTCCTGAAGATTGATATTGCTTTGGAAGTTACCATTCCAGGGTGCTTTTTCAAAAGTATTCCATACACCTTGCAGATTGGAGGGTAATGTTCCCGGGCGGGAGGCGCTTATCAGCAGGTACCGGCTGAGGTTGAACCACAATACTTTGAGGGAAGCGTCGTCGGTAAATCCTTGCTGTAATTGCTTTACGCGTATATCGGTTGGTAATTTTTCGGAAGCGGTGTCACCGGAAAGGGTGAATTTAACACGGTTGTACAATGTCTGATAATCGGATATATGGGTGTGTTTGACTGTTTCGTAACCTTTAGTGATAGCACTTTTTATTATTTTCTCGGTTGTTTGACGAGGCTTTTCTCCTTTATAAAGCGGATATACGGGGGAATATTCGGTATCGACCGTATAAAAGACGGTAGCTTCGTCGGCTCCTTCGACTGTAATTTGCTGGTGTCCCACTTTGATACTTCCGCCTTGGTGAAGTACTTTCATACGGATGGTATAGCCCAGTCCGTTTCCTTGGATGATTCCGTTGAAAATGAGTTCATCCTTGCCTTCTGTTACTTTTTCGGGTTGATAAACAAGTGAATGGGAAAGGGAAAAGCTGATCTTCCCTTTTTGGTCGGCTGTGAAATGGAGTGCCATCAGTTTGTCGGGATAACTGCAAAAGTATTCGCGGTTGAACCGGACATCTCCTTGGGTATATTCGACGAACCCTCGGGAAGTAGACAGATCAATACCACGCAGATAATTCTGTACCGGCTGGTTTTTCTTTCCAAAGTCCACAAACAGGTTACCGACCATTGAAAAATAACCGTAGTTTGTATAGTCACCCACCATATAGAGACGGGAGAGAGAATCGGCTTCTGCAAAACGACGATCTGTGATGGACCGGCGGATAGCGGCAATCTTGTCTTTGCCTCCTTTGACAACTCCGTAATTGAAGTCGGGAACAGAGTGAGGGCCTCCCGTCCAGAATGTCTTTTCGGCTATGTCAAAGCGTTCTTTTTCTACGTCACCGTAAAAGGAAGCTCCCATATAGCCGTTGCCGATATGTAAAGCTTGTTCCGACCAGTTTCGGGCGGGATAAGTGAACCATAACGTTTCATTGGGGGATAAACGTTCTTTGATAGAGCCGGTTGCAAAAATAGGCAAACTGGCTGTTAGCAGGACGAATAGAAGGAGCTTGTGTTTCATTGTATCTCTATTTATTGAAAACTTTTTCGAAGAAAACCCGGGTTAGAATAAAAACGGATTCCAACCCGGGTATATTATGAATCGTATAAAAAAACGAAGTGTTTTTTTATTTCTTGATAATTCTAAAGCTTGCTGTTTCCGAGTCGCATTGCACTTTTACCACGTAATAACCGGTAGACAAGTTGTTGAGGTGGATGAAGCGTGTGCCGTCGGACAGGTTTTCTTGTTTTAATATCTGTCCCATCGTTCCGTAAACGGTAACTGTCAGATTGGTTTCGTCATTGCCATTGAGGTTGACGAACAGCTCGTCTTCAACCAGTGTAGGATATACGGATATATTGCCACTGGATTGGGTAGTGCTGATTCCTGTTCCTTGATAAGTAGAATCATAGAATTCACGAATTAATCCGTAAGCTTCTTCTTCCATGCCGGCATCTTGGCCTAATGCCCAGATTCCGATACCTTTGAAACCGCCTTTGATGGTATAATCGTATTTCAGGCGAAGGCTCTGGAGGTCTTCCGTATAGGCCGTCATATTGGCACCGTCTTCATCGGTGTACTTGTAAACATTACCTTTGGCTGCATCGTCCCAAGTGATGTTATTGTCTTTAGAATATTTGGGCACATCACCTAAAGTGGCTGTACCGACTTTGGAACCGTTCTTATAAAGATTGCCGTAATAAGGCCATGCGATGACGATATCGGATGCCGGGATATTGATATCCAGCCAGAATTGTTTGATTCTTCTTTGCGCATCGTTCAACGGGCAGGTAAAAGTTTGCCCGATGTTGTACATCATGATGGTCAGATAGTCGGCACTTTGGAGCATGCCTTTGAAGTCCCATTCGTTACTTTCATTGCCCGGGTAGGTAGCTACGGAGAGCTCGAAATCCGGATTGATCTTATCCAATTCCTCTTTGATGTATTTGATCAGTTCATTGTATTTAGCACCGTGATTGGGCACAGAGTTATAAAACTCTTCAATATCCATGTTGATACCGTCCAGATTGTATTTGTCTGTAAACTTGGCGATGGCGGCAGCAGCCGTACGCATTTTCTGGGAATCTCCGAATAGATCTACATAGAAGGCGGTGTTTCCTCCGTCGCGCACATTACCGGTGATGGCGGCAAGTACTTTCACACCGTTTTTGTGTGCGTCATTGATAAAATCGATCCACGGCCATTTCAAGTCGATACCTTTATCCTCGAAAGTCGGAGTATAGTTGCCTTTGTCGATTTCAAAACCGATGGGAGCCACATGAGTAAGTCCTTTCCAGTCTACCTTGTCGATGGTGGTAACACTGAACCAGGGGAACCAGCCGAAAACGATTTTATTATTGTAATCTTTACATTTTTGCGTATAGGCAGCCTCATCCAGTTCATTGATCTGACGGATGGTCATATCACCATTGGGATTCGGGTTTTCGGGAGTGATGCTGTTACCGTTGCTGAAATACAGTTTGGTGATTTGGCCGTCCAGTTTACCACCATCGGTTGCAGTCGGTTTTAATCGAATGGCAACGATAAAGAAGTTATTACCAACGAGAAGCGCTTGTTTTCCGGCATTTACTTCGTCACGCAGTTCTAACTTACCGTTTCCCGGACGGAGTGCTTGATAGTTCATCGTGAACGATTCGTCTGTGATTTGGGCTTTGTCACCGGCATAATATACGTTAATGCTGGCAATATCGGTAAGTTTGGTAGTACCGTCCAAAGAAATGTCCAGTCCGCTAAGTGAAAGTTCACCGGCACCGACTGTATTGATTTTTAAAGTAAGCAATTCGATATTTTCCTCTTTAGCATAAGCATTACCGGTTTTTTGAGAAACCATGGCACTTTCGATTGTCATTTCTCCTACTTCTTCGAATATTTTCAGGTCGATGTCCTTAATTTCCGCTTCCGTTGTTTTGAAAGTGGCCGGATAAGCACCTTGCAGATCGGGAACAGTCGTTTCGGAAACATTCTGGAAATCGTAGTAAGCTACTAAATTAGCTTTTTCCGGGTGAGAATCGAGCACTTTATAACTTTTCCATTTAGAGATCGTTTCCAGATCCAAGGCTTTATTCCATATTCTGACCTCGTCATAACAGGCAAGAGAAGCACCGCCCAATACGAAAGAAGCATCGATATCACCGGTGGTCGGTTTAAAGAATGCATTGGAGAAAGCCTGGCGGATGCCGTCGATATAGAGAATGATGACTCCCTCATCGGTACTTGTTTTGGTTCCGTCGTAGACTAAGGCGATGTGATGCCAGCCGCTTTTCGGATAACATCCGGCAGAAGTTTGTGCATAAGCACCGTCTGCTCCGTTGGCTTGCATTACATAGATCTGCCCGCTTTTCTCTACCTGTACTTTGATACGGTTACGTTCGTCGGGTTGTTCTTTCTTGAAAATAATGAAACGGTCGTCCAGATCATCCAGGGTTATATTTACCCATGATTCGATGGTATAGGCACCTGCTTTGTTGAGTTGTGTTATATCTCCGCAATCCAGATAAGCATCACCGGAATTAACGTTCAGTTTAAAACCTTTGTTTCCCGTTGTTTGTGCGGCTGCACTGAGAAAGCCTAACAAGGCAAATAGACATAAAAATAGATTCTTTTTCATTGTTCTTTTATTATTAAGTTACACAAAGTTTATTCTTGAGGTTTGTTGGGGTCATAAATCTCGAATACGCCCGATTCGATGGTGGGGCTGTCTACTACCAGATCGTCGGTGGCGATGGCTTTCACTACCAAGCGGTATTTTCCACCGGCTACGATGGGGTCACCGTCGAAATCGGTAGTGATGCTCTCGTCGAAGCGGAACGAACACTGGTTCTTAAATTCTTTCTGGTCGGGATCTTTCTGGAGACGGCTTATCTGAAAAGCCTTGTCGGTGTGCTCCATCGCGTCTTCGGCATAGAGCGTACTTTTCTCTTTGATTATCCAGAAGTTGATATTCTGTACGCGGGTGGTATCGCCTTTGAAGAAATAGGTGACTTTGATGTCAGATAGTTTGCTTTCTTTACCAACCTCCCAGGTGCGTACGTTCCATACGTAGAGATAGCTGTCCTTTTTCGAAAAGTCATCCTCGTCTTTATCGCAGGCTACAAAAGAAAAAGTGATCAGAAAGAGTATTAATTTTACGGTTGCTTTCATCTTGCTATTATTTTTGAGTGGTTTCATATCCCGGGTTCTGCTCTAAATTTGAATTTTTGATAATTTCTGTTTGAGGAATGGGGCAAAGGTTGTGCGCTTCGCTCACATATTCGCCACCTTTGGAGTTGATCTCCTTACTGACTCTTTTTACGGTCTCTACGAGTATTCCCCATCGTACAAGGTCGAACCGGCGGTGTCCTTCATAGCAGAGTTCGCGGGCGCGCTCATCTTGGATAAGGGATTGGAACTGCTTGTAATTCAGATCCTCCACTTCGTCTATACCGGCTCGTAGACGGATCTCATTTACGGCATCGTAGGCCTCTTCGGTAGGGGCGCCTTTCCATTCGTTCAGTGCTTCAGCATACATCAAGAGAACATCGGCATAACGAAATACGGGGAAATTTAAACCGTCATGGTCGAGCATCTGCTTGCCGGTTCTGTCCCAATATTTGATAACAGCGATGCGGCTGTCCTTGAAAGGTTGCCCGCGCCACGTTTTGGCCAGATTGTGTTCGAGACGTAAATCCCATTCGTCGTATTTATTATAGAAGGATGTTGGGGCGGAGCTGCCTCCCAGTCCGTTGAATTTGTCCCATTCCTCTTTGCTCGGGCCCAAATACCACAACATGCGGGCTGAGAAGTCGGTATAATCGGCATTGAATTGTATGGAGAAAATGTGTTCCTGTTCATTTTCAAAAGCCTGGGAGAAGATGTCGCTGTAATTGTCGAATAATTTGTATTTATTCAATCCCATGACTTCTTCGCATGCACCTGCCGCTTTTTCCCACTGTTTTTGTAATAGATACATTTTCGCTAATAAGGTATAGGAGGCACCTTTACTGATTCTGGCTACAACGGTGGGGTTCTTTTCCAATAGTGGAGACACCTCTTCGAGTTCGTCAATGATGAACTTGGCCAGTTCATCCTTTGTAGCCCTTTTTACGTTCTTCACCTGATCCAATGAGGTGATTTCATCTTGTAGCAACGGCACGCCTCCCCAGTATGTCAATGCGTGATAGTAATAGAAAGCGCGCAGGCAACGGGCTTCTGATAACAGAAGAATACGTTTGTTTTCATCGAACGTTGATTCTTTTATGCGGCTTATGGCTGTGTTACAGGCACCGATAGCCTGATAAGTGGTAAGCCACCAGTCACTCCATCTGTTTTCGCCCGAAGTCCATTGATAATTGGCGGAACCGCCCGCACTACCGGATATATCGGTGCCTTCGAAAGCGAAACACCATCTGTCCTGGCTATAATAGCCGGTTCCGTAAAGGAAGCTGTAACATCCGGCTACGGCAGCTTCGGCTCCGTCTACCGTTTCAAATAGTTTATCGACACTCAGTTGTGATATCGGTGTTTTGTTCAGCATATCCAGACACGAACTTAACGTCACTGTCAGGGTGCATAATACCATTATTTTTAATCTTTTCATGATTCTTTTCATTATAGTGTAATCTTAAAACCAAAAGTATACGTTCTTGCCGATGGGTATGCGGTGAAGTCCATACCCCGGAGTACATTTGCCGAATAAACTTTATATCCACCTTCCTTTCCCGTATTTACTTCCGGGTCGTATCCTTTATAAGAGGTAAATGTGAACAAGTTAGTTCCGGTAACGTAGCATTGCATATCCTGAATTATTTTATTTTTCTTCCAGCTCTTCACCGGGAAATTGTAATACAGGCTGATGCTCTTAATCTTCAGATGTGAACCGTCATGAATCATATAAGTGGAGGGCTGGTATTCGTCATTGGAATAGAGCTTGGGATAAGCCGCACGCGGATTGTCGAGCGACCAGAAATCCTTTATCCGCTTATATTGGTTTACGAACCGGGGATCGACTGTGGCATACAGGAAGTCACCGCCGGCCAATATATCGTTGCCATAGGTTCCTTGCAGGAATATGCTTAAGGTGAAATTCTTGTAGGTGAAAGTATTGTTGATACCTCCGAAAAAGTCGGGGTTCGGGTCACCGATGGTGGTCTGGTCTTCAATCGATACGACACCGTCGCCATTGATATCCCGGTATATTTTCTGTCCGAGAGAGGCTGTCGGTTCATTTCCGGCATCGATCTGTTCGCGAGAATGGTAGATACCGTCCATGATATAGCCATAGAATACACCGACAGGTTGACCTACTTTCAGCCAGGAATAAGGATGGGTTCCCAAGCCCGGGCGGAAGGTGTATTCGAAGTCTTTATCCGGTCCCATGGCAAGCACTTCATTCTTATTGGTCGAGATGTTGAATTCGGTAGACCATGTGAAATCTTTCGTCATGATATTGGTAGTACGGATCATTAATTCCACACCGCGGTTTGAAATCTTTCCTACGTTCATAAAGCCGTTCTTGAAGCCCGAAACATAAGGGAATTCCACATCCAGCAAGAGATCTTTGGTTCTTTTGGAATAGAAATCGAGTTCTACGTTCAGGCGTGAATTGAAGAAAGAGGCCTCGATACCGAAATCGACTTGGGCGGTTGTTTCCCATTTCAGTTTGTCGTTACCCAAACGGTCGGGGACGTAGCCGATTTGCGGAATTTCTCCTAACATGACATTCTGTTGTCTCATCAGAGGCAAGGTCTGATACAGGGCAATATCCTGGTTTCCGGAGAGACCGTAACTCAGTCTTACTTTTAAGTTGTTCAGTTTAGTGAAACGTTTCATGAATTTCTCTTCCGAGATTCTCCAGCCTAAGGCTGCCGAAGGGAAGAATGCGAATTGGTTGTCCTTGCCCAGACGTGACGAACCGTCATATCTGCCTGTAAGGGTAATCAGATAGCGGTCGCGGATGGAATAGTTGATTCGTCCTAAATAAGAGATGATGGCCCATTCGGAAGCCGAGCTTCCTATCTGACGGGTTTTGGTTTCGGCATCGGAGAGATTATTCCAGTCGAGCAGGTCGTTGGTGAAGTTCTTTCCGAAGAGATCCAATCCTTCGTTGCGTCCGAATTGGAGCGTATATCCTCCCAAAACAGTGAGGTGATGGCCTTCCACTATCTCTTTCATATAGTTGGCTGTGTTTTCCCACAAGATGGAATATCCTTCCGACTGGTTGATCCGTGCTTCGCCTTTGGTTTTATTCTGCATCATGGTAGGTAGAGATCCGGGCTTATATTCACTCGTCTTGGCGGTACTGGCATTCAGACCTAAGGAGGTTTTGAACTTTAATCCCTTAATAGGCTCCCAGTCTCCGAAAACACCGAGGTATACGGTAGTCGACTTTTCTTCTTTTTTGCGGAGATTGAGTTGGGCAACTACGTTATCGATTTTATTGCTCACTACACGTGAAGGGCTGTCGGCGGCATATGAACCGTCTTCGTTATAGATAGGCATGGTCGGCGGAGTTGCCAAAGCGGAACTTTGGTAGTCGAAACCTCCCAGGCTTACCAGATTGGGCTTTCGGGCAGAATGCGAGAACTGGAAATTGGCACCGATATTTACTTTGTTACCGATCTTCCTGTCCAAATTAAGACGGGTCTGATAGCGTCTGATTCCCGATTTTTTGATTACACCTTCCTGATCGAACATGCTTAATGACAGATAATAGCGGGTGTCTTTGTTACCTCCCGAAGCGGCTACCTGATAATTCTGCATCAATGCTGTCTGGAGAATTTCGTCTTGCCAGTCGGTTCCTTTTTCATAGATGCTGGGGTTTTCGATAGACGGTTCCTGGCCGGCGGCGACATCCTGTTGGTTTAACATCTCGGCATATTCGCGGGCATTGAGCATTTCCAGGCGTTTGGCAACCTGCTGAACGCCTACATAGGCATTGACTGTGACGCTGTTGCCTCCTTCTGTTCCTCTTTTCGTAGTGATGATAACTACCCCGTTGGCACCTCTGGCACCATAAATGGAGGTGGCGGCAGCATCTTTCAGGATTTCTATCGATTCTATATCGTTCGGGTCGATCAGGTTCAGATCGCCTGCACCGATAAATCCGTCTACCACATACAACGGCTGGTTACTTGCCGAGATGGAGTTACCGCCACGGATAAGGATGTTAGTTGCCGCACCCGGTTCGCCGGAAGTATTGGTAACGTGTACACCCGATACTTTACCGGTAAGTGCCTGATCGAGACGTACGGTCGGGATATTGTTTATATCTTTCCCTCCCAAGCGGGCAACAGCACCTGTCAGGTCTTTTTTTCTCATGACTCCATAGCCGATTGCCACTACTTCATTGAGCATCTGGCTGTCTTCTTCCATCAGAACGTTGATAACCGCTTTGTCCTTCGTTCTTACTTCTTTCTGCTTATAACCGATGTAAGAGAACTGGAGTACGGAGTTTTTGTCTTTTAACTGGATGGAATAGTTACCGTCCATATCGGTGGTCGCACCTTCATTACCGTTTTTAACCCGGATGGTGACACCGACAAGCGGTTCGTCCATGGCATCTGTAATTTTTCCTTTGATGATGACGGGCTTACTTGCAACGGCTTGTTGCAGAGTAATGATGACTGATTTGGACTGTATGCTAAAACTCAGTCCTCTCGGTGCAAGAACCGTTTTGAGAATCTCCGTCAGGCTTCGATCCTGTACAGATACGGTAATGTCCTTCCGATTGTCCACCACTCCTTCGCGATACGAAAAATAGTAATCCGTTTTGTGTTGGATTTCTTCGAAGAACTGCTTGAGTGTGACATTGCTAAGCGAAAGAGAGAGCTTCGGCTCCGGTGCATTCTGAAGATTCTGGGCATTCAGAATGCCCATGAATCCGTTCATTAGTAATAAAAAGAATATGATACGAAATTTTTCTGTGATCATGGCTGTTTTAAAGTATTTCATTCTTTAAGGTGTTTTTTACTTATTGGTTTGAAGTTTTCTTTTTCTTTTTTTCCTTGTCCGTTCTATAAGTAGTACACATATTTATTCTTTTTGTAACATTTGTTTTTTTATGTTTTATAGCAGGTTATTTCTTTTCTCCCTCGGCAGCCCTTTTTTTCAAGGCATCGATGGTTATATCGATCAGCCGGCCTGCTTGTTCTTGCCCTTTGTAGGCGGCTACACGAAGCATTGAAGCATTTTTGGGGATAGAAAGAGTGTCTGTATACATATTGGAATAGATATCGGGGATGGTATTGTCGAATGTATAGAACAGGCTTAATCCTTCTATTTCTGTCTTCATTGCTATTTTCAGTTGGCGCTCTTTATCCCAATGGGGATAAATGATAGGATCGTAGATGCTGCGGGCATAATTGACGCCGGATCGGTCGAAACGTTCGAACTGTTGCTCCACCCTGTTTACAAAGAACTTCCAGTTGCGCAACCGGGCATCGGTCCACAGGGTTTCCGATATCGCCAGGGCACGGGGCCAGATCATATATTCCACTTGCCGGTAGTGGGGGACGGATTCCGTCCAGAGATTTCCTTGCCCGCCCATGATCAGGGAAGCGTCCACACTATCGGGAATGAGTTGATATTTGTAACAGTCCTGTAGGCGCAGCATGGAATAGGTGTTTGGTTCGACTGTCGGATCTCCCTGATAAAAGTCCAGATAGCAATGGTCGGTTGGGGTCATGATGACGGAATGTCCTTGCTTGGCAGCTTCTATACCTCCTTTCATACCTCTCCACGACATGACGATAGTTTCCGGTGCCAAGCCGCCTTCTAATATTTCATCCCATCCGATAACCTGTTTCCCTCTTTTTTGAACCATCGCGGCCACACGTTTCACAAAGTAGCTTTGCAGTTCTTCCAGGTTTTTAAGATGTTCTTTCTGCATACGCATTTTGCATTTGGAACACTTCTCCCAAAATCCTTTATAGCATTCGTCACCGCCGATATGGATATAAGGAGAAGGGAAGAGGCGGGCGACTTCGGCGAATACGCTGTCCAGCACTTCAAATGTCTGTTCATTGCCGGCACACAGGGAGTTTTCTATTTTGGTATAGAAAGTGTTGCCTACATTGACGTGGAACGGTCCTCCCGTACAGGATATTTCCGGATAGGCCGACAGGGCTGCCATGCTGTGTCCGGGAATATCTATTTCGGGCACGATGGTTACATAGCGCTGTTGTGCATATTCTACAATTTCCCGGATATCTTCTGTTGTGTAATATCCTCCGTAACTCAGGGAGTCGGTCGGCAGTTGCGGTTCCCGCTCCCACCAATTACCTACGCGGGGCGCTCTCCATGCACCGATGGCAGTGAGTCTGGGCAGTGATTTTACTTCTAATCTCCATCCTTGATCATCGGTCAGATGCCAATGGAATACATTGTATTTGTATTCGGCCATCTGGTCGATGAATTTCTTTACTTCCTGCTTGGTGAAGAAATGCCGGCTGACGTCGAGCATCAGTCCCCGCCATGCAAATTGGGGTTTATCAGTGACTTCTATGCAGTTAATACTCCAGGTGGCGTCTGCCTGTACCGTTTTCGACTTTATTTCCGGCGGGAGTAACTGAAGTACGGATTGTATACCGTTGAATATTCCGTGATGCTTGTATGCGCTCAAAATCAGTTGATCTGACGATATCGAGAGCTGATATCCCTCCTCACCCAGTTCTTTGTGTTCGCCTAACTGGAAAATAATCGTACCGGAGTTGTTTACCGGCAGGGAAAAGCCTGTGGCGTCACTGATTTCTTCATTGAAGTAGTTTGCTAAGGCCGTCATTTCCGGATCGGACTTGTCTATGCCGATGCTGCTTTGCCCGGTTATGTAGAAGGTACCCGGTTTCAGTTCGTACGTACTCGGCAGAGGAATAATCCCAATGGATTCGTTGGATATGCTATTCTCCGGTTGGGTACAACTGACTGCACATCCGAACAGAAGGAGAAGAGCGAAATGATTGATGATCTTCATTTACTTGTTTTTTTAGATATGTATTTGGCTTTGCCTGTTGTCATATATTCCCATACACCTGTTACCCATGAGTCTACCCGGGCTTTTTCTACGGGGGTACTTGCAGCCGCTTGTGCTTTATGTACCAATTTTTCCAGTTCTTCCATCACTTTGTCCGTACCGAGGTATTCCCAGGCGATGGACTCCGTCTGGTGAAATTGTGCGTCTTTGGTCTGGATATCCGACGGATAGTTTTTCGAATCGCTATAAACGCTTTCTATCTTGTCATAGAAATCCGACATCGGTTTGGCTGCTTTGCCGAAATAAGAGGTAAAGAACTCGTCGATCAGTTCGTCCGGGTCTAATGATGGATTATCATATAGTTTCATGGTGATGTAGAAATCCAGTTGTTCGCCGATACCGCACAGGAAGATTCCCCGTACCTTATCTTTTGCATACATTTTTATTTGTCCGGCTACTTCATGGATACTGAACCCCGGGAATACATGGAAGTTTTGTACCAGACCGCGTTCGGTTGGAAAGCACAAGTAATTCCACAGGTAGACAGGGCGGCCGCTCTTTTTACTCTCTTCTATCCATTTCTTGTAATAATCTACTTCATTCTCTTTCATTTTCGGTGCCCAGTAATTTCTTGGATGCAGACAGGGAGCTACCGATATATTGTCTTCCAGTGTCATGTCTTCCGGCATATAGGCATACACATGATAAGCTAAAGCCGATATTTTTTTGTTTGGATGTGTTTTCTTAACCTCTTTGGCCACGTTGTTAATAAAAGTCCAGAGATAATGAGTGGCGGTACCGCAGTTGAAATGCTCTCCACGGATGTTGTCTTTATCGATTGCCAACTGCCGGGTGCACTCTTCGCATTGGCACCAGTTTGCGTTATCCAACGGAACGATTGCAAAATAATC
>ERZ773173.1908-NODE-1908-length-17061-cov-2.637540_pt1 | contig 17061 bp, 10 predicted proteins | sample MGYA00580535_ERZ773173 | MGnify/ENA primary metagenome ERZ773173 (study PRJEB29015, sample SAMEA2737856) | human gut metagenome | biome: human gut; feature: human-associated habitat; material: faeces | place: China | collected 2012 ...
CTCCTTTTTTTATGTCTATACCTCTCGTAACTTTCCCTGTTTTTGCTAACTTTGCATGATTTTAAAAACAAAAGAATGATAGTTTGTATTGCCGAAAAGCCCTCTGTGGCACGTGATATTGCTGATATTTTAGGAGCCAGAACCCGGAAAGAAGGGTATATCGAAGGAAACGGATACCAAGTGACTTGGACGTTCGGCCATCTTTGCACTTTGAAAGAACCGCATGAATATACCCCCGGATGGAAATCATGGAGCTTGGGTAGTCTCCCTATGATTCCTCCGCGTTTTGGCATAAAACTGATAGAGAATCCTACTTATGAGAAGCAGTTCCATATCATCGAAGGATTGATGCAACAGGCTGATGAGATCATAAATTGTGGTGATGCCGGGCAGGAAGGGGAATTGATTCAACGCTGGGTGATGCAAAAGGCCGGAGCACGTTGTCCGGTGAAACGTCTCTGGATCTCTTCATTGACAGAAGAAGCTATTAAAGAGGGTTTTGCGAAGTTGAAAGATCAATCGGACTTCCAGTCGTTGTACGAAGCCGGGCTTTCCAGGGCAATGGGAGATTGGTTGTTGGGGATGAATGCTACCCGTTTGTATACTATTAAGTACGGGCAGAACAAGCAAGTTCTTTCTATCGGCCGTGTACAGACTCCTACGCTGGCATTGATCGTCAACCGGCAGTTGGAGATTGAAAACTTCAAGCCGGAGCCTTATTGGGAATTGAAAACGGTCTATCGTGAAACTACATTCTCGGCGACGAAAGGAAAATTCACTTCCAAAGAGGAGGGACTGGAGTTTCTGGAAACGGTAAAACAATCGGATTTTGTGGTGACGGATGTTTCGGCAAAGAAAGGGGTGGAGTATGCACCCCGTCTGTTCGACCTTACTTCACTACAGGTGGAATGCAATAAAAAGTTTGCTTATTCCGCTGATGAGACTCTGAAACTGATCCAGTCGCTTTATGAAAAGAAAGTGGCTACTTATCCGCGTGTCGATACCACTTTCCTTAGTGATGATATTTATCCCAAATGTCCTGCTATATTAAAAGGATTGCGTGATTATGAAATCCATACGGCATCGCTTGAGGGTACGAAGCTGCCTAAGTCTAAAAAGGTGTTCGACAGTTCGAAAGTGACCGATCACCACGCTATTATTCCGACCGGAGTATATCCACAGAATCTGACGGATATGGAACACCGGGTGTTCGATTTGATTGCCCGCCGTTTTATTGCGGTATTCTATCCCGATTGCAAGGTGTCTACTACCACCGTATTGGGAGAAGTGGATAAGATCGAGTTTAAGGTGACCGGTAAACAGATTCTTGAACCGGGTTGGCGGGTTGTTTTTGCCAAAGAACAGGTTGAGGAGAAAGAGGGGGATGAAGAGCGGGTATTGCCGGTTTTCGTGAAGGGAGAGAGCGGGCCGCATGTGCCGGATTTGAATGAGAAGTGGACACAACCTCCGAAACCCTATACGGAAGCTACCCTGCTTCGTGCCATGGAGACTGCCGGTAAATTGGTGGATAACGACGAATTGCGCGATGCTTTGAAAGAAAATGGTATTGGCCGTCCGTCAACACGCGCTGCCATTATCGAGACCCTGTTCAAGCGAAACTATATCCGTAAGGAGAAAAAGAACCTGATAGCTACCCCTACGGGTGTGGAACTGATACAACTTATCCATGAGGAACTCCTGAAATCTGCCGAATTGACCGGTATATGGGAGAAGAAACTTCGTGAGATTGAAAAAAGAACTTATGATGCCCGGCAGTTTCTGGAAGAATTGAAACAGATGGTTTCGGAGATTGTGACAAGTGTATTGTCTGATAATACCAACCGTCGCATTACCATACAGGAAACTGCGGCACAAATAGCAGAAGAAAAGCCGAAGAAAGAGCCCAAAAAACGTACCCGCAAACCGGCTGCTCCAAAAGAAAAGAAGCAGGAAGAGAAGAGTGCGGAAAAGGCAGTTGAAGGATCCGGAAAGGAGGGAGTGCCAGTTACCGGTGAGACGGATCTCTTGGTCGGTCAGCCTTGCCCGGTGTGCGGTAAAGGCACTATTATCAAGGGGAAGGCGGCTTATGGTTGTTCTGAATGGAAGAATGGGTGTACTTTTAGAAGGGCATTCGATTGAGATAGCTTTACAATTACTTGGGAGTTTTGCACGTTTCATGGATGTGAGACGTGCGTCTCGCAACTGTGTGACGATCGTTTCATAATTGTGAAACATGCGTCTCTTAATTGTGAAACGCTTTGAAGAAAGGAGCGAATACGGAAAACATCCGGCAGGTATACCGAATGATCACATCGTTATAGCAAAAGATGATAACCGTTTACAATAAACCTCTCTTTTTTCTGTTTATATACTAAGATTATGTGCCGCAAACTTATCTATATACTTCTACTTTTCCTGCTGGCTTCCTGTGGTGCAGGACGCAGTTTGAAGAGAGCCGAGCAAAGTTATGCCCGCGGCGAATACTTTGATGCAGCCAAATATTATCGGAAAGCCTATGCGGCCACTCCCCCGAAGCAACGGAAACAGCGTGGAGAGATCGCTTATAAGATGGCCGGCTGTTATCGTCTCATCAATTATAATGTGCGTGCCAAAGGGGCTTACATGAATGCCATCCGTTATCACTATCCGGATTCGGTAACCCATTTCTATCTGGCAGAGAGTTTGCGGAAGAATGGCGAGTATAAACCGGCTATTGCCTCCTATAAAACCTATCTCCAATATCGTCCTAATGATACATTGGCGTTGAATGGCTTGCAATCCTGCACTTTGGCACAGGAATGGAAGGAGCACCCTACACGACATATAGTGAAACGGGAAGCCGTTTTCTTCTCCCGGCGCAGCGATTATTCCCCGATGTATGCCGGAGACGATACGGATATCATCTATTTTACTTCCACCCGGAATGAGGCAAAAGGGAATGATCTGAACGGTATCACCGGTATGAAAAGTGCCGATATATTCTCTTCCAAACGTGATGAGAAGAAAAACTGGCAAAAGCCCGAACCGTTGGAGTCGGAAGTGAACAGCGAGTTTGAAGATGGTGCCTGTTCTTTCTCGGCGGATGGTAAAACCATGTATTTTACCCGTTGCCGGACATCGCCCGAGGCACCTGTGTATGCCGAGATATTTGCTTCCGCACGTACCGGAGCCAATTGGGGGACACCGACTAAATGTGCCATTCTGAATGATTCTCTTTCTTCAGTGGCTCATCCTGCCATGTCTCCGGCGGGAGATTTTCTTTATTTTGTATCCGATATGCCCGGCGGATTCGGCGGACTTGATTTGTGGCGCATCAATGTAGTGAAGGACGGTTTCGGATATGTGGATAATCTGGGGCCTGATATCAATACGGCCGGTGACGAGATGTTTCCTACGTTCGGCCCTAAGGGGGAGTTATACTTTTCTTCGAACGGGCATCCCGGTATGGGAGGGCTCGATATATTCTGTGCAGTGCTCGACTCTGTATCCGGGCGGTGGAAAGTGGAAAATATGCGTCCGCCTATTAATTCTGCCGGAGATGATTTCGGTATGACTTATGAGCCGGGGCGGCAGCGTGGTTTTTTCTCTTCCAACCGGGGAGATGCGCGCGGATGGGATCATATTTATAGCTTTGAATTGCCGGAAGTGAATCATACTCTTACCGGCTGGGTATATGATAAAGAAGGCGATGCCCTGCCGGAAGCTATGGTAACCATAGTCGGTGACGACGGTACTTATCTGAAAATAGATGTGAAGAGAGACGGGTCATTCGTTCAACGTCTCAATTCCGGACAGCATTATGTAATGTTGGCCTCTTGCCGTGGTTATCTGAACGGGAAACAGGAACTTGTAACGGATACGGCCCAAGTTGACCGCAGTTATGAGGTTGAATTCCCATTGGCCTCCATTACCCGTCCGGTGCTAATCGAGAATATTTTCTATGAATTCGACCGGGCAGACCTTACCCCTGCATCGACTACTGCGCTTGACGAACTGATCGCTTTGTTGAACGATAACCCGAATGTAACCATCGAGCTTGCTGCTCATTGTGACTATAAAGGAAATGACGCTTACAATGAGCGTCTTTCGCAGAGACGTGCGGAATCGGTTGTTCGCTATTTGATTAAAGGAGGTATTTCCGAAGATCGCCTTACGGCAAAAGGATACGGAGAGAGCAAACCGAAAGTTGTGAATAAGTCGGTGCTGAAGACAGCTCCTTTCTTGAAAGAGGGGAATGTGCTGACAGAGGAATTCATTAAGACACTTACTCCGGAGCAGCAGGAAATATGTAATGCGATTAACCGCCGTACCGAGTTCCAAGTATTGCGTACCACCTACGGATTGTATAAATAAAACTATCTTTTCGAAAACTTGTTCTTCCTTCCATTTGTTCTTATTAAAGATAACGTTAATTCGATATAAGGAATCATGCTGCATCGTTTCTCCTCCTTTCCGGAAAGAGGGAAAGCCATGCGGGATAAGAGTTATGTCGGACTCAGGTTAAAGATTTAATAAAGATAGTAAAGTGATGAAGAAATCAAAAAAAGGAATGGCGGCCTTGATGGCGCTTGCTGCTGCATTTTTAATGTTTGCACAGAAGTCCGAAGCATGTACACGTGCGGTGTATCTTGGACCGGATAATATGGTGATAACCGGGCGTACAATGGATTGGAAAGAAGATATCATGTCCAATCTTTATTTGTTTCCACGTGGTGTAAAGCGGGTCAGTTATGATAAGGGAGAGGTGGTGAACTGGACTTCCAAATATGGAAGTATTGTTGCTTCTGCCTATGATCTCGGTATTTGTGACGGAATGAATGAGAAAGGACTCGTAGCAAGTCTGCTTTTCTTGCCGGAATCAATTTATACGCGTCCGAATGATACACGTCCGGTGATGGGAATCGGGATCTGGACTCAATATGTGCTTGATAATTTTGCTACAGTGAGTGAGGCTGTGGCAGAATTGAAAAAAGAAACTTTCCGTATCGATGCACCTCATCTGCCCAATGGAGCGGCTTCAACGTTGCACATGGCAATTACCGATGAAACGGGTAATACGGCTGTTTTAGAGTATATCGACGGAAATCTGATTATTCACGAAGGTAAACAATATCAAGTGATGACTAATTCACCACGTTATGATCTTCAGTTGGCTGTGAATGATTATTGGAAGGAAGTGGGTGGTCTGCAAATGTTGCCCGGTACCAATCGTTCGAGCGACCGTTTTGTGCGTGCTTCATTTTATGTACATGCCATACCGCAGACTGCCGATCCGAAAATAGCAGTCCCCAGTGTACTGAGCATAATGCGGAATGTATCTGTGCCATTCGGTATTTCTACTCCGGATAAGCCACATATCTCGTCTACCCGTTGGCGTTCTGTTTCCGACCAAAAGGATCGGGTCTATTACTTTGAGTCGACATTGACTCCCAATCTTTTTTGGATTGATTTAAAGAAGGTAGACTTTAGTCCGAAAGTTGGTGTGAAGAAGTTAACACTGACTAATGGCGAAATTTATGCCGGTGAAGCGAATAAGGATTTTAAGGAAAGCAAAGGCTTTAATTTCCTGTTCAGACTTCCGTAGACAGGGAGTAGTTGATAGTTAGTAGTTGGTAGTTAGTAGTAAGTAGTAAGTAGTTAGTAGTAGGCTGCGCTATATGCCGCATGGAACTTCTAACTCCTTACTCCTAACTACCAACTCCTCACTATTTTCCGTATTCCTTATAAAATTCTACTACCGCTTCGATTCCTTTTCGGAAGATATCCAATGAGAAATTTTCATTGGGAGAATGGATGGCATCTGATTCCAAACCAAATCCCATTAATACGGTTTTGATTCCCAATACCTGTTCAAAAGTAGAGATGATAGGAATGCTTCCTCCACGGCGTACTGCTAACGGTTTCTTGCCGAATGCAACTTCGAATCCCTTTTCAGCAGCTTGGTAAGCCGGAAGGGAAATCGGACATACATACCCTTGTCCGCCATGCATCGGAGTCACTTTAACTTGTACTGTTTCCGGGGCAATGGAACGGATGTAATCTGCAAACAGTTCTGATATTTTATGATGATCCTGGTGGGGAACTAACCGGCAGGATACTTTGGCAAATGCTTTCGAAGGAAGAACTGTTTTGGAGCCTTCACCCGTATATCCTCCCCATATACCGCAAACATCGAATGACGGACGGCAGCTATTACGTTCGAGGGTGCTGTATCCTTTTTCACCGAATAATTCTTTCACCCCGATAGCAGCTTTATATTTCTCTTCATTGAATGGGATGTGTGCAATCATTTCCCGTTCTGCTTGAGGTACTTCCTCCACATCGTCATAGAAACCGGGGGCAGTGATACGACCGTCGGCATCTATCACTTTGCTTATCATGCTACAGAGCACATTGACAGGATTGGCTACCGCACCACCAAAATGTCCGGAATGAAGGTCGCGGTTTGGTCCGGTCACCTCTATTTCCCAATAAGCCAGTCCACGTAGGCCGGTGGTTAATGAGGGCAGGTCGGCGCCCAGCATACTGGTATCCGATACCAATATGATATCTGCTTTCAGTAGTTCTTTGTGCTCTTCACAGAAGGCTTCAAGACTGGGTGAACCAATTTCTTCTTCCCCTTCGAAAATGAATTTCACATTGTTTCTTAATAAGTCGTTTTTGACCAGATATTCAAAAGCTTTCACTTGAATAAATGCCTGCCCTTTGTCGTCATCCGCGCCACGTGCCCAGATATGTCCGTCGCGTATTTCAGGCTCAAACGGTTTACTTTTCCACAATTCTAAAGGTTCGGCCGGCATCACATCATAGTGGGCATATACAAGCACTGTTTTTGCATTCGGGTCTACAATTTTTTGTCCGAATACGATCGGGTTTCCTTGAGAAGGCATTACGATAGCTTCATCAGCCCCCGCCTCCAGTAACAATTGTGTCCAACGTTGTGCACATGCCAGCATATCATCATGGTGCTCCGGTAGTGCACTGATACTTGGGATACGGATGAGGCTGAACAAATCTTCCATCATCTTCGGTTCGTTTACTGCAATATAATCTTTAATATAAGCCATTTTTTAGTAGTTAGTAGTTAGTAGCTGGAATTGGTAGTTGGTGGTTAGTAGCTGGTAGTCAGTAGTTGGTCTTCAAACAACACGCTGCATAGATTCTAACTACCAGCTCCTAACTCCTAAATTTGTGTCATTCTATCCAATAAGTAATAATCGAGTATTGTCATGGCAGCCATTGCTTCCACGATAGGAACGGCACGTGGTAAAACGCAGGGATCATGCCGTCCGCGTGCTTTCAGAGTGGTGTCGATACCATCGATGTTTACGGTTTCCTGTTCCATAAGCACAGTAGCTACCGGTTTAAATGCGACACGGAAAAAAATATCTTGTCCATTACTAATACCACCCTGGATTCCTCCTGAGTGGTTAGTACGCGTTTCGATGCGTCCGTTATGATTGTAGAATACATCGTTTTGTTCCGATCCTTTTTGTTTTAAGCCTTTGAAACCGTCTCCATATTCAAACGCTTTGGCTGCATTAATACTCAGCATGGCATTACCCAATGCCGCGTGCAGCTTACCGAACACCGGCTGTCCCAGTCCGATGGGGCATCCTTTGATAACACAAGTCAGTACTCCGCCAATGGTATCGCCTTCTCCTTTTATTTTATAGATAAGATCCTGCATCTCTTTTGCTTTTTCCGGATCCGGGCAACGTACCGGATTGGTCTCAATCAAGTCCAGATCGTAATCTGTATAATTCCCTTCCAACTTGATAGGGCCTACTTGTGATGTATAAGCCGTGATATGAATTCCTAATTGGTTTAATGCTAATTTGGCCAAAGCACCGGCTACAACGCGTGAAATCGTTTCACGGGCCGATGAGCGTCCTCCGCCGCGATGATCCCGGATGCCATACTTCACCTTATAAGTATAGTCCGCATGTGACGGGCGATATACATTTTCCAGATTGTTGTAGTCGTTGGAATGCTGGTTTTCGTTCCATACGATAAAGCCGATAGGGCAACCGGTCGATTTTCCTTCAAAGATGCCCGATAGGAATTCCACCTTGTCCGCTTCTTTACGCGAGGTAGTGATAGCCGATTGTCCGGGACGACGACGGTCGAGTTCTTTCTGTACGAACTCTTCATCGATCCTGATACCTGCCGGAAAACCGTCTATAACTCCACCGATACCTTTTCCATGTGACTCTCCAAAACTGGTTAGCCTGAATATATTTCCAAATGAATTAAACATGATGTTGTGTGATTTAAGAAATTGTATATTGCAAATATAACAATTTATCCGACACTAAAGTTATTACCTTTGCTTTTATTTATCGCTGTTCCGATATTGTTGCGGACTCATACCTGTCAGGCGTTTGAAATATTTTCCAAAGAAAGATACGTTCGGGAAATTCAGAGATTCTGCAATTTCGTGTATCGGTATGTTAGTCGATTTCAATTGTGCTTTGGCATCTACTATGACAACTTCCGAGATAATATCCATAACAGTCTTGCCTGTAACATGTTTTACAGTGTTACTCAAGTGAGTAGGCGTTATATTCATTTGTTTTGCGTAATATGTAATATTTCGTTCTTGAGTATAATGCTGGATAACCAGATGACCAAATGTTTTACATATTTCCTCACTTCTGCTTGAACCTGTTTCGCTTCGGATGGGTTGTTCATGATACATATCACTCAACCTATATAGAATGGAAAGAAGCATGCATTTTAAAATTTCAGGATTGTAAGGAGACCGTTTTTTATAATATACTTTCATCATGAGCCCAAAAAACTCTTCGTAGATAGAGGCAAACTCTTCAGGCAGTGACAAAACCGGATGGCTCTTTGTAATATAAATTAGGTCGATAATAGACTTGTTTTTGTTTAACCCATTGATAAATTCAGAAGAAAATACCATGAAATAAAGTTTTAGATCTCCTTCTATTTTGTTTATCTGGATGATACTTCCTGGTGAAAGGGTTACGAAATCATTCTTCTTTATGGTATACTCGGACAAATTAATACTTGCCTCAATGCTACCATTCATGCACAATACAAATATTTCAGCCTTAAGTCTACACGGATATCGTGTGTATAAGTTCAATATATTAAGATCAATATCGGCATTACTACCTATAACAAAATCTTCTGTTATGTCTATTTTAGGTAATTCTTGTTCCATAATCTTTTGGTTTATTGATGCACAAATATAGGTATATTTTTATAAATAGACTACATTACTTGAGTTATAGAACATAAAAGAAGAAAGATATATTTCCATATACTAATGATTTATAGTTTAAAAAAGAAGGGATACTTTAGTAATAGGATATAAATTAGTAGAAATAGACCTTGTTTAAAAATGGAAACTGTTGTTACTTTGCAGCGTTTTTAATCAATAATGAAAGAATATGAATAAAAGAAGATTACTTTTTGTTGTTGTTTCTGTCTTTCTTTGTGCATTCCAGAGCATTTATGCCGGGAATAAAGACTTGACAAACTGGATAGATGGCGGTAAGGACTATGGAAATAAGTATGCTTATGACACAGGATGGTATGATGCTACTGCTTCAGAATATACGATTTCTACTCCGGCAGAAATGGGGGCTTTTGCGGTAGCAAGTGCAACTGATGCATTCGAAGGTAAAACAGTGAAATTAGCAGCAGACCTTGACATGTCGAAATATGGATGGGTGTCTCTCGGTGCAGCAGGCTTTAAAGGTACATTTGATGGTATGGGACATACCATTACTGCTATGTCGTATAAAGATGAAAGCCAGGCTAAGGCTTGGGGGTTATTTCATACGATCGATGGAGGTACTGTTAAAAATATCGTAATAACCGGAAGTACTTTTGCTAATGAAAAATCGGGTACCAGCTGCCCTTCTGTAGGAGGTATTGCTTCTATCTTAAAAGGGAGTGGTGTAATATCTAATTGCGGATTTTCGGGGACTGTGCATCTTCCGTTTGATAAAGGAGCTGATAATTTGGCTAAGCAAAATGGTTTGGTAGGCGGACTTGTCGGTGTTATCGAATCGGGTACGGTTGTCAATAGCTATGTGATAAATAATGAACCTACTCTTCCTGCTTCCAATGATACCATTTATGGAAATATTGCGGGAAAATCTAATGGAACGATTTCCAATTGTTATTATTTGGAAAATGAAATTTATTTGGGAGCAGTAAATTCAAATCAGGAACAAGGAATTCAAGAGCAAGTGCAGGCAAAAGCGGTTGCAAGCTTTGCTTCTGGTGAAGTGGCTTATTTACTGAATGCAGTTGATGGCAATGCAGGAACTTGGGGACAAGGTGAGAGTATGCCAGTATTTGCTGGAGAAAATATTTCTGCTGTTTACAAAATAGGTTATCCGGAAAAACAGGAATATGGAGTTGTGAATGGTCCGGAGTACGCTTCTGCAGGCGAAACTGTGACTTTGACATCTACAGTGGAAGACGGTTATCTTATTAAAGATTTGGCTGTAACTGGTACAAAATTAGTGAATTATTCTACTTTTGTAATGCCTGCCAGCGACGTGAATGTTACATATTCAGTTGAAGCATTCTCTTCCAGTAGTATTGTAGCTTTCCCGGCTGAAGATATAAAAGGTGCTTCGTTCGTTGCAAAATGGAACAAGGTGGATGGAGCGACCGGTTATAAGATCACAGTGAAAAAAGAAGGTGTTGTCTTGGATGCTTACAATGCACTTGCTGTAGGAGATGTTACTTCTGTTATTGTAGAAGGGTTGAGACAAAATACGACTTATACTTATACTGTACAATCTGTAAAAGGTGAAACAACTTCTTTGGCTTCAAATGAAATAGTTGTGACTACGGGTGAAGTGTCTGCAAAAGTGGTTTCGGTAGATGGACGGGAAGTTTTGGTTGCTTGGGAAGTTGTTGAAGGTGCTGATCATTATGGCGCTACCATTACCGGTAAGTCGGGTCTGGTTAGCAGTGTGGAAACAACTGATTGTGAATACTTGTTTAGAGGATTGGATATTTCTGTAACTTATACTCTTGTTGTTGTCGCTTACAATCAGGAAGGTGATGCTATAACTACTTCTTTGCCGGTTGCGGTAACTACTGGAGTAGATTATGGAACTCAGTTAACAAATAGTACTTTTGAAGCTTGGGAAAAAGAAGGGGATGAAGCCGAACCTGTAGGATGGAACTCATTTATGAGTGGTGGTGGTAGTTTGGCTGGATTTACGAAGAATGTGCATATGGAGAAATCTGAGATTGTGCGTCCGGGAAGTAATGGCAGTCAGAGCGTTCGTATTTGGACGAAAGCCGTATTCGGAGTTCCTGCTAATGGTAATTTGACTTGCGGTAAAATCAATTCCGGTAGTATGGTAGCAACTGATCAGGCCAATCATAACAGAACTATAATGGAGGAACCGGAGTTTAATCAACCATTGAATGGTGCTCGCCCAGATTCGTTAACTGTATGGGTGAATTTCTCTTATAGCGGCAGTACTGCATGGACGGCTCGTGTGGCAGCTACGATACACGATGCGTATAATTATGCTGATCCGTCTGCAACATTAGATTCTTTGCACGCTGTGGCAAAAGCGGAGATGAATTATCCGGCTGTGTCTCCGAGTGGTGGCTGGCAACGTCTTTCTATTCCTTTTGATTATGAATTGAAAAATTTTGATGCTTTCTATGAGAAGATGAATAATAGTCAATATTGGAAAGACTCATTGAAAGTAGATAAGTTTGAAAGACCGACTTCTGCTGATTATATGTTGGTTACATTTGCCACAAATTCAACTCCGGGTAAAGGAACAGATGGAGATCAGGTATTGATTGATGATATGTTGCTTATCTATAAACCGGTCTTGAAATTAACGAAGAGTGTTTATCAACCGGGAGAAAAGATAACTGTTGATTATACTTTGGTGGGTACAATGTCTCCTTCCAATATAGATAAGAAGGCTAATGTCGTTTCATTGGAATTGTCTGATGCAACAGGAAGCTTTGCAAATCCGAAAGTTCTGACTGAAATTGTAACAGATAAGAGCGGGCAACTTATTGCTGATATAGAAGAGGATTTGATGGCTGGCAATTATAAAGTTCGTGTGGTTACTACCAACTATCCGATGGTATCTGAAGAGTTTTGTGTTGCTACCGGAGTACCTGCAGTGAATGTGGCAGCTGCTACTGATATTGAAGGAAGTGCATTTGTTGCTAACTGGGAAGTACCTTCCGTAGAACCGACAAAATATTTGTTAACTGTTAAGCAGGGCGATATTATTGTTGGGGAATACAATGATAAAGAAGTAGGAAATGTGACAAGCTACAATGTAGAAGGTTTGACGGAAAATACCACTTATACTTATGTAGTGAAGGCTGTTTATGATAAGGTAACATCAGGTGCTTCACAAGCTATTGAGGTGGTTACTGTTCCTGTTATAAAAGGAGCGGTTGCTACGGACATTGAAGAAAATGCATTTGTTGCTAATTGGGAAGCTCCTGTTTCAATACAACCTACTAACTATTTACTGACAGTGAAAGAAGGGGATGCTGTGGTAGAAGCTTATGTGGAGAAAGAGGTTGGAACTGTTCTAAATTGTAAGGTAGAAGGTCTTAAAAAGAATACAGTTTATACATATACCGTAAAAGCCGTTTATGGTAAGAATGTAGCGAAAGCTTCCGAACCGATTGAAGTGAGAACTTTAGTCGCTACAACGAAAGCATTAGCCGCAACAGATATTGAGGAAAATGCCTTTGTTGCTAATTGGGAAGTTCCCGTTTCTATGGAACCGACAAACTATCTTTTGACGGTGAAAGAGGGTGATGAAGTCGTAGAGGGATATAAAGATTTAAATGTTGCTGCTGTAACAAGCTATAAGGTAGAAGGCTTGAAAGTAAATACGGCTTATACTTATACTGTGAAAGCTGTTTACGGTGAACTTATATCTAAGGTTTCTAATGAGATAACTGTTACTACATTGGTACCTGCAGTGAAAGCATTGGATGCAACTGAAATCGAAGAGAATGCATTTGTTGCTAACTGGACAGCTCCTGATTCTATGGAACCAACCCAATATCTTCTTACAGTGAAAGAAGGTGATGCCGCAGTAGAAGGATACAATGACTTGGAAGTTGGAACTGTAGTAACTTATAAAGTAGAAAACTTGAAAGTAAATACGGCTTATACTTATACAGTAAAAGCTGTTTATGGTGAACAGGTTTCGAAAGAATCTAATAGAGTTGAAGTTACCACTTTGGTGCCTGCTGTAAAAGCATTGGCTGCAACAGAAATAAATATTACAACTTTTGTAGCTAATTGGGAAACTCCTGCTTCTATGGAGCCTACCAACTACTTGCTCACAGTGAAAGAAGACGATGCTATCGTAGAAGGATATAATGATTTAGAGGTTGGAATAGTAACAAGTTATAAAGTTGAAGGTCTGAAATCGAATACAGCTTATACGTATACGGTCAAGGCAGTTTATAATGATAAACTTTCGTTAGCTTCCGAAGCAATAGAAGTGACTACTCTAAAAGCTGTAGGTATTGGAAATATGACGGCAAACAATGCGATTTCCGTTTATCCGAATCCGGCAGTTGAATCTCTTTATATTGATGGAGTAACCGAGAATAGCGAATATGTAATTTATGATATATCCGGTAAAGCTATTGATGAAGGAACTCTTTTAATTAATAAAGTAGATGTTAGTAGTCTTAAGACGGGTATGTATTTTATTGAAACAGAATCAGGTAAAACTAAATTTATTAAAAAATAAAGTAGAAAACTGATTTAGAATCTATATTATAAAAGAAAAATTCCCTCAAGTGCATTTCATTTTTGCACTTGAGGGATATTTTTTGTTGTAATGTATTGAAACCATTCGTTCCATATGGATGAAACTATTCGTTTCTACTATACGGAACCATTAGTTTCATCGTATTGCAACTAATAGTTTCATTACTGCAGAACTGATATGAAAGTTATTGGTAATATTAAATATATGTTTTTAAATCAGATAATATTCTGATAAAGATTGTAGCTGCGAATAGATATATCTCGATAGGGATAATTTGACCACTAATAACAACACTTATGGGAAATGCAAGGAGAGACAAGCAAGTGAGGCTTAGCCATATTTTTATCCATTTGGCAGTACTGTTTCTTTTGAAGACGAATGCCAACATTAAATTAGTAGGTAATGCCCATAAAATGTTGCAATTACTGTTTACTAATTCTATTTCTGAAGTAATGATGAGGCTGATCAAGAGACATCCGAATATTCCACTGAGAAAAAATAACAATCTGTCAAACCATATATATTGTTTTCCTTTTTTTAATTGTAAATAAGAAAGGATGCATGCAATCAATAGCAGTAGAGAAAAAAAACTTTGTGTAATGGCAGTATTGGGTGCTTGTTTGAATACGGTAGGAGAACAAATCTTGTGCGAAGCCATGAGTATTGGTTCATTATTCTGACGTACTTCTTTCAAGAGCTCTATTAGACCGCCAGGATTGAAGGCTGCTTGGTATAAACTTATTGGATCGTCTGCTTTAGGACCGATCACAACGTTAAATAATAGATGTAACCAGCTATTTTGTAATGGATCTGATTGCTCGATGTCTCGATAAGTCTGATTGATGTTATTCACTTGAAAAGCATCCTTATCCCATTTACATTGTTTGAATAACACGTCTCTTAACTGTGTGCTACAATTGTTTGTTGGAACTTTGAATTTGTAAAAGCGATCTCCACTAATGAGGATTCGGTTTAATTCTTCCCATAGGCTTTGTTTTTGTTCTTTGCTGATATTTAAATAGTATTCATTAATGCCTCTTCCATCGTTTTTATATCGATCGGCGAATTTCTTAAAAGGTTCTCCATCTAGATATGATATAACTGTTCCTTGGAGGATTTTGTACGCGAAGAAAGACTGTTTATCTGAATATGATCCGAAATTAAAGATTACATCTATATTTAAAGTGGCATCTTGAATGCGTAGTGCACTATGTCCAAAACCTCCTTCGTAATCCGGAGTAGCCGAACAGGTAATAACAGAAACAAAAGCTTTTTCAGAAAGCTGTGGGAGCGATATTGACTGGGCGGATAGAATAATAGGAAGGATGGCCAAAGTAAAGAAAAGGGCCTTGAAGAGAGTGCTTTTGTATGACATATCTATTCTTAATTGTGGATGATTATAAAAGTCAAACTCCATCTACAGATTGTAATTATAATCTGTGATGGAGCTTGATTTGGGAATGATTGTGAAATTTATTTTTTTATGAATTTCACCGTGTTATCTCCTATTTTGATCAGATATATACCTCTTTGTAAAGCTGTTACATTGATCTCTTTGGTATTTAAGATACCTGATAGAGTTTGTACACCGGTTATGTTATAAATGTTATATTTTTGATTTTCTGCTCCTTCTACGATAAGCGCATCTATTTCAGCATTGTAATACACAACTGGTTTTTCTGTAGTAGTGCTTTGTATTCCGCTTCCACTTGTTTGGGTTCCTTCAAATGTAACGTCGACTATTAATTGTGCGGGGTATGTCGTCTCTACAACAAGAATCAATGATATCTCTTTATCTACTATTGTGGATCTGTTTAGATCTACACTAACTTCACCGATAGGGTCCGGTAAATTGACTTTAACATCTTCTTTGGGAAGAAGGACGATTGTATTTCCGTCTTTCTGTAATTCTACACTTGGGATTATGATATCTCCGAGTTCTATGGTTGAACCCCCGACAGAAAACTTAAAATTTCTGATTTCTAATCTGATATGATTAGCATCTTCTGCTATGATATAAATGTCTTCCGTACTGTCCCCTGCGGGCATTCCTCCTACTTTTACCCCCAATGTACCATTGTACGTACCAGCAGCTTCCTGGCTTTGTGCATAACTAAGATTAGGCATTACGATTGCAATAAAAGCAATCATTACTTTAAGTAATTTTTGTTTCATAATAATTCTTTTTAAACGTTTATGTTTAGAACACATAGGCGAATCCTAAGTTCGCATATATCGGATACATATCAAATGTGATAGTATCGAAATCTTTTTTAAAAATAGACATCATTCCCCATGTCACATTCCCAGTTACGTTCAAATGCGAAAATGCTCTCCATTGGGCTCCTAATTGTAGTCCCCACTGGAAAGAACGTAGGTCATTATTGAAATCATAGGTAGCGGATAGAACATTAACTTTCTCACCTGTAGGATCTACATCTCTGATATAGCCGTCATAAGCAGTTCCGAAGAATTCTCCGGAAGTAAGATAAGAAAACCAAGGACCTAACTCTAATTCCCATCGTTTACTGACTTTATAAATAGCCAGAACTGGAATTGTCAGTAAAGATTGCTTTACGGTAGTAGTTACTCCACCAGTCCATTGTCCTTCCATTTCCCCTCCGTCACTGGCTATCATTTTCATATGATAGTTTTTTACGGTAGCATCGGTTTTCATACCTTTTGTTTCTAAACGTATTCCGGTACTTATTCCCCATTTATTATTAAATGTCTTTACGACGTCTCCTTCAATAGAAAAGGCAGTTGTAGGATTATAACTGTTAATTTTTCTGATTTCTGCCGGTAGGGGCAGGGGAGAAGTGCCTCCAATGTTAAATCCGGCTTTTAATCGATATTCTAATCCTTTAGTCAACGATTTTAATATACTCTGGTTTCTTTCCTCTTGTGCTTGTACTATTGTTGTATAGCAACCGATACTAAGCAGAAGTAACAAGGAAATTATCTTTTTATTCATTTTATATTTGTATTATTCGTTATCACCTTCAAGTATTAATTTGGCTTCATCTATGATCAGTGTACTACCTACGGCACCTTCAAAATAAGCTCCGTTCCGGCTCGATGAAAATACTACTGCCATATAATATTCCCCTTTTGATAACTTTTCACGATCAGGGTCTTTGCGATAGACAAAAGGAATATATAAATTTTTATATTCTTTACTTGGCTCAGGAGCATTTACTCGCGCAATACCTATAATACAATCTTCATTGAAATTGATAGAGCCGTCCAGCTTTTTACCATCTGCTGACTCATAAAG